>Ga0181612_121703_pt1 | contig 17731 bp, 19 predicted proteins | sample HoacroProtozoa21_FD_119630 | JGI IMG/M metagenome (GOLD analysis project Ga0181612, IMG submission 119630) | Hoatzin crop microbial communities from Cojedes, Venezuel. Combined Assembly of Gp0051906, Gp0051904, Gp0051908 | reverse complement strand
CTGAAAGGAGCCGCTTATGAGCAACGACGCCAAATCACTCTCCATGTTTCAGGAAACAATCCATATGGCCTGGCCCGCCGTCCTGGAAAGCTTCTTCGTATCCCTGGCCGGCATGATCGACACTTTGATGGTATCAGCCTTAGGAACCTACGCCATCTCCGCCGTCGGCCTCACCGCCCAGCCCAAATTCCTCGCCCTCTCCTTCTTCTTCGCCGCAAACGTGGCAGTATCTGCCCTTGTCGCAAGACGCGTGGGACAGGGAGACCGGAAAAACGCCAACCAGATTCTGTTAACGGCAATCATCCTGACCATCGTCATGTGCGTTATCATCACAGCAGTGACCATCCTCTTCTGCCCGGAGATTATCACACTATGCGGCTCCAACGCCGATACCCATGACCCTGCCGTCACCTACTTCAACATCATTCAGGCAGGCATGATCTTCAACGTACTATCCTTAGTGATCAACGCCGCACAGCGGGGCAGCGGAAACACCCGCATCGCCATGACCACAAACATCGTCAGCTCCCTGACGAATATATGCTTCAACTACCTGCTCATCACAGGAAAGCTGGGATTCCCAAGACTGGAGCTCACCGGTGCAGCCTTGGCCACCGTACTTGGAACAGTGATCGCATGCATCATGTCCTTCGCATCATTGTTCAATAAAAACTCCTACGTCTCCATCCCCTACATCCTGAAGGAACACATCCGTCCTTCCTTCAATACCCTGAAATCCATAGTCAAACTAGGGTCAAACATGCTTGCGGAAAACATCGCCATGCGTGTGGGATTCATGTATACCGCAGTCATCGCCGCAAAGCTTGGCACAGACGCCTTCGCCGCACACAACGTAGGCATGAACTTCCTAGGACTGGCCTTTTCCTTCGGCGACGGCATGCAGGTGGCAGCGGTAGCCTTAATCGGCAGAAGCCTTGGGGAAAGAGATCCGGAAAAAGCAAAAACCTACGGCAGATTCTGCCAGAGAACAGGCCTTGCATTATCCTGCATTCTCGCCTGCATTCTCTACTTCTTCGGAGAATTCTTCTTCTCCCTCTTCTTCGATGATCCGGAAGTACTGAAAATCGGCGTCTTAATCTCAAGATACATCATGGTCATCGTCCTCTTCCAGATCTCCCAGATCATCTTCGGCGGATGCCTAAGAGGAGCGGGAGACGTGAAATACACCTTATTCGCCTCATTGCTTTCCGTAACCATCATCCGCACCGCAGTCACATGGCTCTTAACATCCATCATCCCTTTAGGGATCCATGGCATCTGGATCGGCGTCCTGTCCGACCAGTTCTCAAGGTTTGTCCTGTTGTCCCTGCGGTTTAAGAAAGGAGAATGGACAAGACTTCAGATCTAAAAAAAGGCCCGAAAGCCTTTTTTTCTTACATCTTCTCCGGTGCAGACACACCAATCAGATCCAATGCATTCTTCATTGTGATCATCGCCGCACTGATGAGACCCAGCCTCTGGTTTGTCAGTTCCGGATTCTCCGGATCATTCACACGGCAGCTGTTGTAATAGCTGTGGAAGCTCCTTGCCAGATTCTGGCAGAACGCACAGATTCTGTTGGGCGCACGGTGCTTCGCCGCATCCGCCACCACATCCGGGAACTCAGACAACAGCTTGAGAATCGCCATCTCCTTCTCATCCTTCAAAAGCTCATAATGCTCTTCCTGATGGAATGCCGCAGTACCTTCCTTGTGCAGGATATTGAACATTCTCGTATAAGCGTATTGCGCATAATACACAGGATTATCATTGGACTTCTCCCTTGCAAGATTCATGTCAAAGTCCATATGCGTGCCTGCTTCCTTGGACACGAAGAACCATCTGGCCGCATCCACGCCCACATCCTCGCAAAGCTCACGGAGGGTGATCGCATTGCCTGTACGCTTGCTCATCTTGACTTCAACGCCGTCTTCCACCATACGCACCATCTGGATCAGATCCACTTCCAGCGTTCCTTTCGGATAGCCAAGAGCCTCCAGAGCGCAGTTCATACGGATCACATAGCTGTGATGGTCCGCACCCCAGAGATCAATCAGCTTCGTATAGCCTCTTTCCAGCTTATACACATGGTTGGCAATATCCGGTGTGAGATACGTCAGTAATCCCGTACTCTTCTTCAGCACACGGTCCTTATCATCCCCATACTCCGTAGACTTGAACCACAGCGCATCATCCTTCTCATAGGTAAGGCCCTTGGAAGCCATCTCATCCAGAACCTTCTGAATCCGTTCGGAATTGTTCTCATAGAAATAACGCTCATGGATCCAGGAATCAAACTCCACACGGTACAGCGCCAGATCCTTCTTAATCTTATCCAGCTCACGCTCAATGCCCTGGTTCTTGAAGTACTCCGTACGCTCATTTTCATCCGCGTCCAGCCACTTGTCTCCATCCTCTTTGGCAATGTCTTCCGCAATCTTCTTCACATCCTCCGCATGATATCCATCTTCCGGTAAAGGATATTCCTTTCCGAAATATCCGAAGTATCTGGAAATCAGGCTTTCCGCAAGCATGTCAATCTGATGGCCTGCATCATTGACATAATACTCTCTTAAAACATCATAGCCGGATGCACTGAGAACACGCGTCAGAGCATCACCCCATGCCGCACCTCTGGCATGCCCGCAATGGAGATCTCCTGTGGGATTGGCAGACACATACTCCACCAGCACCTTCTCCCCGTTTCCGGTGTTGTTTTTGCCATAGTCATCTCCCTTTGCGATCACATCATTGATGAGATCACTGAGGGACGTCTCCTTCATCACAAAATTAATGAAGCCCGCACCTGCCGCGGAAATACTCTCCGCCTCCGGCAGATGCTTTTCCATCACCGGCATCAGCTCTGCCGCGATATCCCGCGGACTCTTATGCAGTGACTTCGCCAGACGCATGGCAATGTTTGTGGAATAGTCGCCCATCTTCGGATCCCTGGGTCTTTCCACCATGACCATATTCTCCTCCGGTGTCAGGTCAAACGCCTCCTGAACGGAAGAGGTTACGGCACTTTTGATTTTCTCGGAAATATCACTCATCTTTCTTACCTCCAAACAAATAAAAAATCGTCCTGTTTCCAGAGACGATTTGAATCGCGGTACCACACTGGTTGCCTGCAAATGAATGCAGGCCTCTCTCACCATTAACGCAGGTCTCACGTTTCTTCCTACTGCAGTTTCAGAAGAAATTCTCCGGGATGCGCTTCTTCCGATCAGCTTCTGCCGGACTTCCACTCTGTTCCGTGCTCGCTGGAGTGCTCCATCGGAATACTCTTCCCCTCTTAGAATCTGTATGAAATCTTATACTGCGGCCTTTCCTTTTGTCAAGCATGCTTTGCCATGCGGCTGGAAAGCGCACGCTCCTTCAGGAACTTACGGATCTCCTCCATCTGGTCCGGATCAAAAAACATCGCTCCGTCCCGTCCCTTCAGCTTGTAATAAATACAGCTGTTCTTCGCAGATAATGTCAGCGTCCCCGCCTTTTCATAGGTGGTCAAAGACCCCATCATCACAATACCCTTCTCCGACAAACCTGACTTCATGAAGTAGTACATGATTCCAAACACAATCAGAATCACCGTCTGGATGATGCGGAACGTCCCTTCAAAGCGAAACCACCCCACAGCTGCACATCCTCCGAAAACCAGAGGAACCAGCCACTTCATGCCTGTCTTCACCTCAAGCTTCACTTCCATCGAATTCTTCAGCATCCTTACAAACATGATGAAAATGATCAGATCCATCACATAAAAGGCAGCGTCCTGCATGCTCATCAGAGCAGCCCCGGCCACTCCGTCTGAACCGTACCGTCAGACTTCGTCTGCACGATGTTCGTGACCTTCATGCCATTCTCCGTCAGAACCTTCGTCATGTCCTCCACGGAAATCTCACCGGTAGCCTTGATCACAACCTCCGTACCTCTTTCCTCCGTACGGTACACCGCAATATTCTCCACATTCGCATCATTCTCCGCAAACAGCTTCGACGTCTTGTTCAGAACACCCGGCTTATTCTCACAGGCAATCACGAACCTTGTGCCCTGGGTCTTATAGCCCATCAGCTCAATGAACGCACGGAACACATCCTTCTCCGTGATAATGCCCACGATCTTATTCTTATCATCAATGACAGGCAGCACATTAATGTCACCCATCTTATCCGCAGCCTCTTCCAGGAACACGTCCGGCGAAATGGTTACCACATCCTTCGCAGGAATCATGATATCCGAAGCCTTCGTGCGGGAAAGCAGATAATTCAATTCATAGATGGACAGCGACGTCTGATTCTTGCCGGAACTTTCCGTCACCAATCCCTCCGTCACAAGTCCCAGAAGCTTTCCCGAAGCATCCGAAACAGGCAGACGGTGGAACTTCCCCTTCTGCATGATTTCCAGAGCCTTGGAAACCGATGTATCCGGTGTAATGGTAACCGGATTCTTCGTCATATGATCCTTTACATACATATTGTTTAACCTCCCAGGTAAGCCTTCCTGACCTGCTCGCTGCTGGCCAGCTCTTCCCCTGTACCTTCCAGTATTATTTTACCAGTTTCCAGAACATATGCACGGTCTGCGATGCCTAAAGCCATCTTCGCATTCTGCTCCACCAGCAATACAGTCGTGCCGTTTTTATGAATATCCTCAATGATACGGAAAATTTCACGTACCAGTAAAGGCGAAAGACCCATGGACGGCTCATCCATCAGAAGAATCTTCGGACGCGCCATCAGAGCCCTTCCCATCGCAAGCATCTGCTGTTCGCCACCGGACAGCGTACCGGCCATCTGACTCTGTCTTTCCTTCAGACGGGGAAACAGCTCAAACACATATTCCTTATCCTTCGCAATGCCGTCCTTATCCTTACGGTGATATGCCCCAAGGTCCAGATTCTCATCCACGCTCATCTGCGTGAACACACGTCTGCCCTCAGGCACCTGGGCAAGACCCATGGAAATAATCTTGTCAGGATGAATCTTCGTAATATCCGTCCCGTCCAGAAGCACCCTTCCGGAGTAGGGCTTCAATAATCCTGAAATCGTCTGCAGGGTCGTGGTCTTCCCGGCGCCGTTGGCACCGATCAATGTCACAATCTCCCCGTCATTCACTTCGAAGGAAATATCCTTAATCGCTTCGATCATGCCGTAGCGCACGACCAGATTTTCAATCTTCAACATATGATCACTCTCCCAGATACGCCTTCACAACCGCAGGATTCGCCTGAATTTCCGCCGGCGTACCCTGCGCCAGCATCATGCCGAAATTCAGCACCGTAATTCTCTCGCAGATTCCCATGACAAGCTTCATGTCATGTTCAATCAGAAGCACGGAAATATCGAAATGATCCCTTACAAAACGGATCGTATCCATCAGCTCCTCCGTCTCCTGCGGATTCATGCCTGCGGCAGGCTCATCCAACAGCAGCAGTTTCGGATCCGTGGCCAGCGCACGCGCGATTTCAAGACGACGCTGCGCACCATAGGGAAGATTGCTCGCAATGGTATCCTCCGCATTCTCATGAAGCTCAAAGATCCGAAGCAGATCCAGTGCCTTCTCCGTCACTTCCGCCTCCTGTTCCCTGTACTTCTTCGTACGGAACACCGCATCCATATTGCCGTAGGTAATGGCATTATGCATACCGATGCGCACATTATCCAATACCGACATATTGGAGAACAGACGGATATTCTGGAACGTTCTGGCAATACCTGCCTTATTCACATCCTCCGTCGTCATCTTCGCCGTATCCTGACCAAGCAGCTTAATCGTGCCGCGGGTAGGCTGATACACCTTCGTCAGCATATTGAAGACAGTGGTCTTACCGGCGCCATTGGGTCCGATTAAACCCACGATCTCATGATCGTAAACATCCATATTCAGCTCATTGACCGCAGTCAGACCGCCGAAGTCAATGCCCAGGTCCCTGACCTCCAGTACGGGAGTTTTTCCACTCATGCCTTCTCAGCTCCCTTCTTCTTAAACTTCGCCAGAAACTTCTCAAAGCCAAGCTTCAGCGTCTCATTGTTCGTAATCAGCATGATCGCAATCAGGATCACCGCATAAATCAGCATTCTGTAGTCCTGCAGACCTCTGAGCATTTCCGGAAGCACCACAAGCAATGTGGTGGAAATCAGTGTCCCGGTCATATTGCCCAGGCCTCCAAGCACCACATACACCAGAATCAGAATCGAAGTATTGAAGTTGAACTTCGCCGGAAGCAATGTTGCGTAGTTCAAAGCAAACAGAGCGCCTGCCGCACCCGCAAGCATGCTTGACACCACAAACGCAAGCATCTTCGTCCTGAAGATATTGATACCCACAGACTCCGCCGCAATCCGGTTGTCTCTTGCGGCCATGATGGCACGGCCGTTTCTGCTGTACATCAGATGATAAATAATCACCAGCGTAATCAGAATCAGAATAATGCCTGCCGTAAAGGTGGAAATCTTCTTCGTACCCGTGGCACCCATGGCACCGGAAATCAGGGCTTTGCCCCCTTCCGCCAGCTTCAGCTTATTTTCAATGAAGCTGAACTGGAAGCCGTTGGAATCCACACCCAGATACACGTTGTTCAGAATATTCACGATAATCTGGCCGAAAGCCAGCGTGACAATCGCAAGATAGTCACCCTGCAGCTTCAGCACCGGAATACCGATGAGAAATCCGCATAATGCCGCAAATGCAGCACCGATGACAATGGCAATCACAAGCCTTACAGGCTCTGCCGTAATGGAATTCTGCAGGGCACCGCTGACACACACTGCCGTAAAGGCACCGATGGACATAAAGCCCGCCTGGCCCAGAGACAATTCGCCGGAGATACCGACAGTCAGATTCAGGGCAAGAGCTGCCACAATGTAGCAGCACACCGGAATCAAGAGGTTCTGCAGCATATTGGACATACTCCCCGTCAGAGACATGATCTGCATCACCAGATAGAATCCGATGACAAGCAGATACGATATGGTACGGGATCTTGCTTTCTTATCCCAGAGTTTTGCAAAAATGTTTTTCATTTCATCACCTTACACTTTCTCTGAGAGCTTCTTTCCGAGAAGTCCCGTAGGCTTGATCAGAAGCACAACAATCAAGACACCGAACACCACCGCATCCGAAAGCTGGGTGGAAATATATGCCTTGGCAAAGATTTCAATAATGCCTAAAAGCAATCCGCCTAACAGCGCACCGGGAATCGAACCGATTCCTCCCAATACCGCCGCCGTGAAAGCCTTGATACCGGGCATGGAGCCAAGGGTCGGAGACATGGTGGGATAGCTGGCGCATAAAAGCACTGCCGCAATGGCCGCAAGACCCGAACCGATGGCAAATGTAATGGAAATAATCCGGTTGACGTTGATTCCCATTAATGTAGCAGCTCCCTTATCCTCCGAGCAGGCACGCATGGCCTTGCCGGTTTTCGTCTTATTGATAAAGAATGTCAATGCAAGCATGATGATAATGCATACCGCAATGGTAATCAGCGTCGTGTAATAAACGGAAAGCTGTCCGCCGAACAGGCTTAAAGAACCTTCCGGTAAAGCATTGGACGGGAACACCTTCGTATCGGAACCGAACAGAATCAGTGCACCGTTCTGCAGGAAATAGCTGACGCCGATGGCCGTGATCAGCACGGAAAGGCTGGAAGCCTGGCGCAGCGGCTTATAGGCAAGACGTTCAATCGTAATGCCGAGAACCGTACAGACAGCGACGGAAAGCAGCACGGACACAAGAACCGGCAGATGAAAGGTGCTGATGGCAAAGAAAGCCACATAAGCGCCGATCATGATGACATCACCATGGGCGAAGTTCAGCATCTTGGCGATACCGTATACCATGGAATAGCCCAGGGCGATGATGGCATACACGCTTCCCAGGCCCAGTCCGTTAATAAGATATGACAGCATTGTCATAAGAATCCACCCCCTTCAAAATATTATACAATAAGAAGAAGGCTGCCAACCGCTTTATTGACAGCCTTTTCATTTCAGTTCAGTAACAGAACCGCTCAGTCAGCACTGACGTAAACGCCGTTCTGGATGATCACAGCCTTCGGAGACTTGGAAACTTCACCTGTCTCAGACCATGTCACGCTTGTGCCGGTAACACCGTCGAATGTCATGGATGTGAACTGCTCAACCAGAGCTGCAGTGATGTCTTCTACAGCCATGTCAGCTGTAACGCCTGCAGCGTCAGCAGCCTGCTTCAGCGCATAGACGCAGTCATAAGCGTCAGCTGCGAACTGGTTCGGTGTTTCGCCGTAAGCTTCTTCATAAGCCTTGACGAATGCCTGTGTCTTTTCGTCTTCTGCATCTGCAGAGAACGGTGTCAGAAGGTAAACGCCCTCAGCCAGACTTGTATCGAAGCCTTCCATTGTCAGGATGCCGTCCATACCGTCGATGCCGAATACTGTAGCTTCATAGCCCTGCTTGTTCATTTCCGTGAGGATGTTGGAAGCCGGCTGGTAGTAAATCGGAAGATATACCAGGTCAGCGCCTGCAGCCGCAGCCTGCTGTACCTGTACGGAGAAGTCGCTGTCTTCACCGGCGAATGTTCCGGAATAAACAATCTCCAGACCAACCTTTTCTGCTTCAGAAGTGAACTTCTCATAAACGCCTGTGGAATAGTTGTCATCGTTCTTATAGATGATGGCTACCTTCGTACCGAGATCCGTGTGCTCGCTGATATAGTCAGCGGAAGCGACACCCTGGTTCGGGTCAGTGAAGCACATCTGGAATACGTTGCCGTAAGCGCCTGTCGCATTTGCGGAGTCAGCGTAGATCGCTGCCAGAGAGCTTGCGGAAGGTGTCAGAGCGAAAATCTGATCTTCTGCGTAGCTTGGTGCAACGGCTGCCATCGGAGCGGATGTAACAGTTCCAAGAGCCACCTGCATGCCCCAGTCCTTCAGGGTTCCGTATGCGTTGACTGCTTTTTCCGTATCGTGTTCATCGTCTTCCATCTTGAATTCGAATCCGACGCCGTCCAGCTCATTGACTTCAGCAACTGCCAGTTTTGCTGCATTTTCAACGGCCTGGCCGTAAACAGCTGCGCCGCCGGACAGAGGTCCGGAAGCACCCAGCTTCAGCACTACCTTATCGGAAGATGCTGCAGCGGATGTATCATCGCTTGATGAAGATGAAGATGAAGTTGTGTCTGAGCTCCCGCATGCCGCAAGGCTGAGTGCCATAACTGCTGCGAGGCTGCCTTTCGTAAATTTCTTGAAATCCATATACTTTCCCTCGTTTATTTCCCTTTCTTCTTCTTTGAAGATGTTTCCTATTATAGGTTGTTTCGGAAACAAGTCAACCGAATTTTCACAAAAATGACACATATTTTCAAATATTTTTCAGTAAATTATGAAAATATTTTCATTCGTCTTCTCCCCTTCCTATTTATCATAGGAATTAACACCAATTTCATGTATACTGTATCTAGTCACCAGGAAAGAGAGGTCCGGCCTTGAAGAAGAAAAGCGTATTTTCATCTCTGAGAACGAAACTTTCAGTGCTGACAATCATTATTGTCTCACTATGCGCCTTTTTGTATTCCGCCATCGGCGTACACACCCTGGCAAGAGAAAGCAAAAAAGACGCTTCCGAAATCATGAACATCACCTGCCTGAACTCCGCAACGGGTCTGAATTCCCGGTTCTCGCAGATTGAATACTGCCTGGATGCCATGGCTGAATACTGCAAGCGATACGCGCCGGAGGAATGGGAGGTTGTGCATAACGACCAGATTTTCTACAGTCACAATGACAGCGTCAAAGCCTACTTCCGGTCTCTGATTTCCATCATTCCCAACGTACAGAGCTATTATTACCGCTATATGCCGGATGCCTATTCCGAATACGGCTTCTGGTTTATTTCCGACAATCTTGACGGAAAATTCCATGAGGAAACGCCCACGGACATCACCCAGTATGAGAAAGGCGACATCGAACATGCCGCATGGTTCTGGATTCCCAAGGAAACAGGAGAGCCTCTCTGGATTGAGCATTACTGGAATGCGAATGACGAAGTTTATACGTTATCTTATGTAGTACCGTTGAAACGGTCGGACGGAACGGTGTTCGGTGTTGTGGGCATCGATCTGGACTTTGACACGATCATCGATGAAGTCAATGCCATCAGCGCCTATGAAACAGGCCGGGCAAGCCTCGTGAACGAAGACGGCACCATCGCCGCCCATAAGTCCCTGGAGACAGGCACGGATATCCGCGATCTGAGCGATGACCTTGCAAAGCTGGCAGACCATCTCCATGAGGAAAGCAGCGGCAGTGAAATTTACGAATATGAACTGGACGGGGAAGAACGGGAGCTGGCATTCTGTTCCCTGCGGAACGGCATGAGGCTTGTGCTTTCCGTGCCATTGTCTAAGATTAATGAACCTTTGATGAAAACCATACAGCAGTATCTGGCGATTCTCTTAGCTTCCATTATTATCTTTGCCCTGCTGGTGCACTTTGTCATGCGGAAGACGACGGAGCCGTTAGTCCAGCTGACAGGCGTGGCCAAGGAGCTGGAAAGCGGAAATATGGATGTGGCTTTCCCGGAAGTAACGGATGATGAAATCGGCGTACTGAATGAGACCATGCAGTCCATGGCAAGAAATCTGGGTCATTTACTGCAGAGTCTTTCACGGCAGGCTTATGTGGATGCCCTCACCGGTGTCAGAAACAAGGGTGCTTTTGAAGAGGCTTCCCTGAAGCTGAACCGGGGCGAAGAGAAGTTTGCCTATGTGATGTTTGATGTGAACTATCTGAAGAAGATCAACGATACATACGGCCATGAGAAAGGCGATGTGTATCTGAAGACTGCCTGCCGCCTCATCTGCAAAGCTTTTGCCCATTGTCCTGTATACAGGCTTGGCGGTGATGAGTTTGCGGCAATCCTCACCGGAGACAATTATGATCAGGCGTATGATCTGATGGCCGGCATGGACAAAATGGTGGAGGAAGCCAATGCAAAGACGGACAATCCATGGGAGAAGGTGGATTGCGCCAAGGGCATTGCCTTCTTTGATCCGGAAAAGGATACATACAGGGATAACCTGTCGGAAGAGATTCTCAAGGAAGCGGATTCCAGAATGTATGAAAATAAGCGGGAAAAGCGGAGAATCTGATCTATAATATTATTTGCGTTTAGAAAGGGAAGCCATGGATACAGCTGCCATTATCAGAATTACAACAGAAGTCTGGTTCATGGTTTTCTGCTGTTCCGCCCTCATCTCACTGTTCATTGCGAAAGTGGATGACTCCCGGAGCAACCGGATCATGTATTTGGTCGCCGCCTTCGCTGCCGTATATATGCTGACGGATATATGTGCGGTGTATTTCCGGGGATCCTCTACCATTGCAGGAGGGATTGTGGTAAGGCTGGCAAACTTCTTCTACTATGTCATCGGCGTCTGTCTTACATGCATGGTGGGAGAATACCAGTGGGCTCTGATGAAGGAAGGCGGGAAGAAGTTTGATTTTCCTGCAAGACGGTATATCTACGTCATACGATATGTGGCAATTGCCATGATTCTTCTGACAGTGCTGACGCAGTATTTCAATATCTTCTATTATTTTGATTCAGAGAATTATTACAGCCGGGGCAGATATTTCCTGCTGTATGAGGTCATGCATATGTGCCTGTTCCTGACACAGCTCTTATTTACCATCAAAAGCAGAAAGGTTCTTCCCCGCCTGGAATACATGGGACTGTTGTGCTTCTGCCTTGTGCCGACGGTCTGCACGCTGATCCAGGCTTTGTTCTACGGTTCCTTCTTCGGGAATATTTCCGTGGCGGCCTGTGTCATCCTGCTTTCCATGATTGCCTTACGAAGACAGTCCCTTGTTCTGCAGGAAAGGGAGAAAGAACTTCATGATATGCGGATTAACCTTCTGGTTTCCCAGATCCAGCCCCATTTCATCTTCAATTCCCTGACTGCCATCCAGTCGGAGATTATCGATGATCCGGAGGAAGCTTATGATTCCATTTCGGATTTCTCTGATTTTCTGAGAGGCGTCATGACCACCATGAGTCAGAAGGATACGATCACCGTGGAAGAGGACTTAAAGACAGCACATGGCTATATGAAGATTGAACAGATGCGGTTTAAAGACAAAATCCACTTTGAGGAGTATATTGAAGACAGCGGTTTCCTCGTACCGCCTCTGACCATCCAGCCGATTCTGGAGAATGCCATACGGCACGGCATCCGGAAGAAAGGCTATGAAGGAACGGTGACGCTGTCCATCCGGAAGGAAGGCGGCTGCCATATCATCGGTATTACCGATGACGGCGTGGGATTTGATCCTGCGGCTGTTTACAATGATGACAAGCCCCATATCGGGCTGGAAAATGTAAGATCCCGCATTGAAAGCATCTGCGGAGGAAAAATGTATATCAGAAGTTCACCGGGAAAGGGCACGACGGTTCTCATGCAGTTCCCGGAGAAAGAGACGGAAGGAGTTGATCAGTCATGAGCTTGCGTATTGTACTGCTGGACGATGAAGAGCTGGCATTGAAAAATCTGACCTTCGCAGTGTCGAAGGCCGTACCGGATGCGGAACTGTTCTGCACGGACAGTCCCTTTGAGGCAATTTCCCACATTCAGGCAAATGATGCGGATGTGGTGATGGCGGACATTGAAATGCCCGGCATGAACGGCATCACCTTTGCCAAGAGGGTGAAGGAAATCCGTCCGGACATCAACCTGATTTTCGTCACAGCCTACAGCGAATATGCCCTGGAGGCATTCGGAGAAAGAGCCAGCGGCTACCTCATGAAGCCGGTGAAATCTTCGGATATCGAAAAGGAGCTGGAGAATCTCCGCTACCCCATCGCACCGCCGAAGAAAGATCTTCTCCGGGCGGTATGCTTCGGAAGATTTGAAGTGTACTGGAAGGAAGAGCCCATTACCTTCCGCCGTCAGGGGGAGAAGGAAGTGCTTGCCTACCTCATCGGCCTGCATGGCCGGGGCGCCAATACCAGCGAGCTTTGCGAAGTGCTCTGGGAAGATACGGTGGAGCGTTCCAAGAGAAGAGATTACTTCCGTGTGCTCTACCATGGCCTGAAGAAGACGCTGGAGCGCGTCGGATGCGATGATATTCTCATCAAGAAACAGAACTACTTTGCGGTGGATCCTTCGAAGATCAGCTGTGATTACTATGATTTTCTGAGCGGTGATGTGCAGGCCATCAACTCCTACCATGGGGAATACATGAGCCAGTATCCCTGGGCGGAGATGAAGCTGGATACGCTGGATGAGGCTATGAAAAAGAAGAACTGACATACAGGCAGATCCGTCAATTGACGAAAGCGGATCTGCTTTTTATAATGCACATCGGTAAAGGAGAAGAACATGATCGGATTTGTACTGGAAGGCGGTGCCATGCGGGGGATGTTTACCGCAGGTGTGATGGATGTCTTAATGGAAAATGATATCCCAATGGACGCAGCCATCGGCGTATCCGCCGGGGCCTGCTTCGGATGTAATTTAAAATCAAAGCAGATCGGAAGAGTTCTGCGATATAACCTGCGCTTTGCGAAGGAAAAGAAATACTGCAGCGTTTCTTCATGGCTGAAAACAGGAGACTTATATGGAGCGGAGTTCTGCTATCACACCCTGCCGGAAGAGCTGGATGTGATGGACAAAGAAACCTATGAAAGCAATCCCATGAAGTTTGAAGTATGTGCCACGGATGTGGAGACGGGAAAGCCTGTATATCACGACTGTGCCTTACTCAATGAAGAAAGCCTGGAATGGATCCGTGCCAGCGCCTCCATGCCCATTGCCGCGCGTCCCGTGGAAATCAACGGTAAAAAGTATCTGGATGGCGGCATCTCTGATTCCGTGCCTGTGCAGTATTATCTGGATGAAGGCTATGAGAAGATCGTGCTGATCCTCACCCAGCCCAAAGGCTACCGGAAGAAGCCGATGAAAGGCATGAAACTGATCGGAAAGGCCTTAAAGGATTATCCGAAAGTCGTTGAAGCATTGCAGAACCGTCACATTATGTACAACGAAACCATGGATCAGATCGATGCACTGGAAAAAGAAGGCAGAATCTTCGTCATCCGTCCGGATGAGAAGCTGAACATCGGAAAGACGGAACATAATACCGTAAAGATCCGCAGTATCTATAAGAAAGGCCGGTTCGTCATGTTCAAGCACATGGATGAACTGAAGGCTTACCTGGAAGTGTGACAAGCACTTCTTTTTCTTATCTGAATTTTCCGGATAAAGTAAAAAATGGTCAAGAACACTTGACATGTAAAGTTTTCTTGACTATCATGAAGGTGGATAAAAAGGATATGAAAAAGAATCGGAACATCACATACAGTCTTCTGATTTCATTGCTTTTCACCGGCCTGTCATTCCTCATATTCCATCAGAATCATCAGATGACAATCGCCAGACTCATCACCCTTGCATCGGGATCCATCGGCGTCTATTCAGCCGTATACGGAATGAGGATCCATCAAAGGAAACTGTACCGCAGGGAATTATTGCTTGTATGCTTATGCAATTTCCCTGCAGCACTGATCATTTACGCTTTTGCAAGAACAGAAGATGGAGGTATCGTATGGTAAACCGTGAAGAAATTCTGAAAAGAGCACAGGCAGAAAAATATGATGAAGGACAGAAACAGGCGGCACTGGAATCCGGCAGCTTTGCCTGCAGGTGCCTGCTCGTCTCCTGCGGCCTTCTGCTGATCATCGACCGGATTGTCTACCGCTGGTATGACTGCACTCATCTGGCATTTATCTTCTGCTTCACCAGCGCAGCCATGGACTTCTACTATGGAAAGAAAACCGGCATCCAGAAAAAGATCTATCACGGCATGGTCTGGACAGCCTTTGCCATAGCTTTCCTTGTGATGCATATCGCCGCTGTCATCAATCTCAAAGGAGCGCAGTAAATGTCAGACGAGACAACCCTTGTTCTGCAGAACCGTCTGCGTGAAATCAGAGCAGAAAAAAACATCACCCAGAAAGCTCTGGGTGACATGGTAGGCGTATCCCGGCAGACGATCAACTCCATTGAAAACGGAAAGTTCAATCCTACCGCAAAGCTGGCATTACTGTTATGCATTGCACTGGAAGTCAAATTTGAAGATATGTTTTATTTCGAATAGGAGGACACCAACCGATGTCCTCTTTTCTTCATTCGCCTTTCAACAGAGACCTGTATTCCTCAATAATCTGCTCCATATCAGAGTAGGTGTTCACAGATGTCAGCTTCTGCCGGATATTGGCAGAATAAGGCATGCCGGAAAGATACCAGCCTGACATTGACCGCATCATCTGCATGCCCACACGTTCTGTCTCATATTCATTCAGCTTCCTTGCGTACTCCAGACACAGATCCAGCCTTTCTTCAAAAGACGGCGGTTCATAGGCTTCATTGTGCAGTGCCGCCTTCAGTTCCGTCATAAAGAACGGTCTTCCTAATAACCCTCTTCCAACCATCACCGCATCGCACTTCGTCTCTTCAAACATGCGGCGCATATCCTCCACGGTTTTAATATCCCCGTTTCCGATGACAGGAATCTTTACTGCTTCCTTCACCCGGCGTATATATTCATTATCCGAAAAGCCCTGATACATCTGCCCTTTCGTACGGCCATGTACTGCAACGGCATCCACACCTGCTTTTTCAAGCAGTAAAGCAAGTTCCACGCAATTGATATGATCATGGTCCCAGCCCGCACGCATCTTCACAGTCACAGGCCTGTCCGTATTGTCCTTCACTGCCCGTACCACATCATAAGCGATATCCGGGTTCTTCATCAGCCAGCTGCCCGCATGGCTTTTGATCACCTTCGGCACCGGACAGCCCATATTGATATCAATGATATCGCAGCTTGTATTCTCCGTAAGATACCGCGCAGCTTCCCCCATCGTTTCCGGATCTGATCCGAACAGCTGCAGGGAAACAGGATGCTCGTCATCCACGATGGTGCACATGTCCTCCGTCCTTTTGTTTTTATAATGCAGAGCCTTGTCGGAAATCATCTCCGACACCACAAGCCCCGCACCGAACTTCCGGTTCATGGACCGGTACACCGGATTGGAAATGCCTGCCAATGGAGCCGCCGCAAGAGGTTCATCAATTGCGACGGAGCCGATCTTCCACATTTTTCTCCTCCAGAACCCTCTTCAGGTCTGCGGTGGTAAAACTGTACTGCTTGCTGCAGTACTGGCAGGTGATTTCCGCACCCTTGTCATCATCGATCATCTCCTGCAGATCCTTTTCCGCAAGTGTCTTTAATGCCGCAAAGAATCCTTCTCTGGAACATCCGCAGTGCCAGCGGATTTCCCTTTCACCGATGATTTCCGCATCCGGGAAATACATTCTGATAATCTCTTCCGCACTGTTTCCTTCCAGCACCAGATCACTCATAGGCTTCATTTCCGCCGCAATCTTCTCGCAGGCTTCAATGCATGCCTCATCCGCACCCGGCATCAGCTGGATAATCATACCGCCGGAAGCTTTGATGGAATAATCCTCTGCCACAAGCACACCAACAGACACAATCGTCGGCGTCTGCTCGGAAATCGCAAAATAGTAGGCAAAATCCTGTCCGATTTCCCCGCTCTGCAGATCCACCACGCCTGTGAACGGTTCTTTCAATCCAAGGTTTTTCGTCACTGTCAGAGTACCGTCGGTACCCACAGCCTTTCCCACGTCCAGATGACCGTCTTCCCGTGACAGATACACCTGGGGATTTGCCACAAAGCCCCGTACATCGCCATTTCCTTTTGCCTGTACCAGTACCGTACCTGCAGGACCGTGGCCGTTGATCACTACGGTAATCGTCTCATTTTCATTTTTCAGATCCGTCCCCATAATCGCTGCCGCACTCATGGTTCTGCCAAGGGCAGCCGCACTGGTAGGCCAGCAATCATGGGCTCTACGTGCCTCTTCCACCATCTCAGTGGTGCGGGCGGCACGGATTCTCACCATCCCGTTCATCGCTTCTGCGATCGTTACAATATTGCTCATCTTACTTTCCTGATGCACCTTTCATTCATCTTTCTCATCCGTCTTTCATCCAGCTTGACCACCTTCCGGTCCGCCGTCAGAATTCCGTTGCATTCGTCTTCAATATCCGACACCTGCGTATACACGCAGCCGGACAGGCCGTTCTTGATGTTATCCAGCACAAAACGCTCAAACAGCTTGTTCACAGCCTCGTCCAGCGCCACCTTATCCGTAAATGTCTTATAGCCGTACAGCTTCTCCGCCTGAGAGTGGACCGTATTCCAGATACGCATATCCGCCGAATTCCGATAAGAGCAGGATTCTGTCTCTCTTCTTCTTACTGACATGGAATGGCGTGAAGTACACATGCCTTGATTCAAAGTCACCGGCACCCTGATCATGCCAACCGCTGGCAGAATCCACCAGCCTGCTCTGATCGTAGTTTTTAATATGTTCCGTCAGACGTGCGGACTCATACTGACCCCAGCCTTCATTGAACAGAGTCCAGGCGAAAATGCAGGTACAGTGGTACAGGCAGTCCAGAATCTCATCCAGCTCCTGTTCAAACACACCCTTCTCATCTTCGGATAATCTTCCGAAAGCCTTGTTATCGGTGGTATCGCTGAGCTTACGCAGTCCTGCATGGGGCAGCACTGTCATCAGCGGATAGCTGTAAGGGCCGCCGCTGTTGGGGATGTCCTGCATCACCAGCATGCCCAGCCTGTCGCAATGGTAATACCACCGT
>Ga0181612_182954_pt1 | contig 17734 bp, 15 predicted proteins | sample HoacroProtozoa21_FD_119630 | JGI IMG/M metagenome (GOLD analysis project Ga0181612, IMG submission 119630) | Hoatzin crop microbial communities from Cojedes, Venezuel. Combined Assembly of Gp0051906, Gp0051904, Gp0051908 | reverse complement strand
AAGTAATCTGTTAAATGATTTTTTGACAATTAGGCAATTGAAATGGTGCAAAAGAAGAAGCTTAATGCTGAGGCTACGGGTATTTGGCGAGGTATTCATCTCTGGACTAAGCGAGGGCTGGCAGAGACGAGTAAGGGACTTACCTATAGCATGAAAAAGGCTTGAGCTTATGTTTTCATGCATGTGCGTATATGCTAGCCTGTACCTTAGCTTTGTGTGAAGCTTCATTATTTTGGGAAGGATAATGGGGTAAATTTGGGGAAGTGGGTTGGCCAGGGGGTCAGCTGGAGGCCGATGGCACGGTGGGTGCAGCCCCTGGGCAGCCCGGCCCCCAGCCCAGGAGCAGCGCTCAGCCAGTTCCTGCTGCCGGGAAGCTGAGTTACATTAAGCAAAACGAATTAATCTATATCCAGAGGTTTTTATTAAATCATCAGTCAATTAAATCAGTGCTGCTCTGTTAGCTGGCGTTCCAGCTAGGCTCCCAGCCCTTCTGCTGCAGTGTAACCTGCGAGTTGTTCAGCTGTAGCAACCCCTGCCTTCTGTGTGGTGGGCTGTTGTGTGTGAGGGCTGTGGTACTGGGGTTTCCAGCACCATTAAAAGAAAAAAAAGACACGGTTTTACGTTAATTTTGCAATTTAATATATTCTTTTTCAATTTTTTTCTAGGGGGGAAAGGGTGTCGTGAAGTTTTTTTTTTTTTCTTGCTCCAAAAGCAATCCGTGTGCGTCTGGTTTTCCCCGGGGCAGCTTGCTGGGTTCCCTCTGTGCCTTTGGAGGCCGGCGACGGTAAAGCCAGGCCAGCATGAAACGCCTTCAAAGCTCCTTTCCATTGCTTGCAGCTAAAAGAAACTCCTGTGCGTTTGTAATTGAATGGCAGCATATGGTTTTTGTTTGCAGACAGGACACAGCTGGGAAGCAGTATCACCTGTGCAAATGCTGCATGAGGGATGTGTGTATTTTTAAAGGAATGATTTTAGTGCCAAAACATAACCTTCAGCAAGTAACGTAAATTCAGATGATTGTACACAAATATCTGGGGTTTTTTTAGTTCTAAGCTCAGCTGTGATAGTAAACACGATGCTGCAGTATGCTGGTAACTTGTTTGCTGCCACACGTTTGAAGTGCGATTCCTCATTTCCTCACCTCCTCTCCTTTCCATGTCCATGGCTTTTGCTGGTGATATCACTTTCCATTGTGTCTGCAAAATAACCTTAGGGTGGATTTTTTCTCCTAATTCCTCCAGCCTTCTATTTCTGACCAGACATGTAAAATTAGGCGTTAGTGTAGCTACGGGGAAAGTCATTCTGCATTTAGTAGTATGATGCCTGGAAGGACATAGGGTTACCTTCTGTCTGAAGGTTTATTTTAGTCACTGCAATTGCTGCTACTCTATTTCCACAAATTTCCCCATGCACATAGTTGAAGAGCTGGGTTACGGGTTTATTTCTCCTGCCAAAGCTGTTTGTAGGTTTTGACCTGATTTTTTTTTAGTCTCCTTTCACACGGGTTTTAAGGAGAGGGCATTAATACACTGATTAGAAAGCCTGTTCATTTTATGAATGGAGAATTCTGGAGTTCATGCAGTATGAGTGAAGCTGGTGGGACAGAGTGTGTGAGGAAACCTGTCTCTCACCCAACAAGGCAGGGTGAGAGTAAGTTACTGCAGATCTGAACTTTGTAGGAAGTTACCCAGGAAAAACACCAAGCAAGAAAATATAAGTAATTAAAAAACCCCCTCAAGTCATTGTTTCTTTCCATTTTCAGACTTTCTACTACAGGTGAAAAAGAAAAAAAAAACAAAACCCAAAAACCAAAAAAACAACACCAAACTAAAAAAGGCCTTTTTTCGAATAATTGTAACAGAAAAGCAAGGATGCTGGTGGTGGGTAATACAATGCAGTAGTGTCATGTACCACTGATTAGAAGAGGGGAATATTCCAGCTCAGTAATTCCCTTGACACTAGGGGAGAACAATAAACTTGTGAAAGAAGTTGCTATTTTAGTTCTCTTTGCATGAAGTTTATGGCTCCAGCAGGAATTCATCTGTATATGGCTGGTTGGTCTTCTCTCCAGTCCCTCACTTGCTGTTTCCCCGTCTTTATTGTACAGTTCAGAGCAGGAGCACTTTGGTTCCTGAAACTCAATCCTCCCGATACTTCTAAGCACTTCATAAATTAACATTTTGTAAAACCAGGGTGTGGGGGAGCGCCCTTGAGGACACTGTGCTTTGCTGAATGAGAAGTGATGTGGTTTTGGAAGCTTGATTTTATTTTCATAGTGCAGCTGTGTAGAAGGAAGCGATGCAGCCCGGCGAGGGGGGTGGATGCGTGCTCCCTGAAAATCCCTGGATTTCTTTAAACTCTTTGACTGCTCGTGGGTTGTTTGTCTAAAGGGCGAGGATCTGAGGATTGGCTATAATGCAGGTTGTCCTGCTGTGGGTATATTTATTGGTGGCAACGTTACAGTACAAAATAAAGTGTGTTTATGGTTTACTCTCTTAGAGAAAACTGGCATAAATAGTGCTTCTCTAATTTCTATGGGATGTATGTAGTTTGGACTACCTGGTGAAGTGCTACTCCAGAGCCTTGAAGTCACCCAATTTAGTCCTTTGAAGGGCTGAAGGCCTTACAAACCAGTATTACAGAGTGGGCTTGTATGAATTAAAATCTGTTACATTAAAAAAAAAAAAAATCAAACACAAAAACCCCTCCTTTGCCTTTCAGCCTGGCAGTGCTGTGATGTGGCCCTCCTTAGAGCTGGAAAGCCATCCTGCTTTCTCTGCATTTCTGCTTATCTATTCGAATGCTTTCCACGCGATCTGTAACTTCATCAGATTCTTCATGTGTTTTTTGGCTGTTCTTTCCTACCCGCAACCACAAGCTCTTCATGGCTGAGATTGTTTTTTGTACAGCTGGGAGTGCATGGTTAAAGCTCTGCAAATACAGATCATTGTTTCTGAAATCGAATGCTAAAGGGAACAAATAAAAAGTCAAGGGCAGAGGTTCAGGTAGGATTCAGCAAAGCTTAAACTTGAAGTACATATAAAACTGAAGTTTACCTAGAAAACCATTAAAACTGAACTTGAAAAGCTTGAAAAAAATCACACACTGAAAACTGCAGTGTCTTTAGTGCCTAAGGGAGAGGGAAAGGGGTAGACAGCCTTTCCCAGACATACCACGTGGATTAAATGCCCCTTGTCCTCCTGCCTGTTGCAGCTCTGGTCGGTTGGTGAAGTCAAGAGTGGTCGTTCTTGTTTCTGTCCATACTGTAGCTCTCCTTTCTGATTTTAAGAAAAAAAAAAAAATCCCAGAACAGACTACTCTGAGGCTAAGGTCTTGAGAGTAGCATGAAGTTTTCTTTCTTACATTCTCCTTGTGTGGTTCGCGGAGCGGTGAGGAGCGGATGCTGGGAAGCATGGAGAAGCTGGGCAGTGAAACCGGCGTGTGACGTAAGCCTACTGCCAACAAGATCAAGCCCGAACGGGGCGTGATGGGCAAATGGCAAAGCCGTGCTGGCAGCTCCTGGCATAGTGGCGTTCAGAGACCTTCAGTGTCACTGCTTGTGCGCCGGCTGCGGTGAGCTGGAGGACCGTCGGCCTGGCTTTCAGATTTCTCCTCAAGATACATACTTTGCCTGGGATGCCTAGAAGAAATAGGCCCACTAATTTAAGTTAAATTAAATGATGGCTGGAAGTAGTGGATGAAGAGGTTTATTGCTTAGGCACTTGCTGTTCGTATCCCTTCCCATTGCCTGTGCTTGTTTGTAAACTCTTCAGGGCAGAAACTTTGTTTACATTGACATTTTTACAGCACGTAACCAATGGAGCCCTAATCCTGGCTGAGGTTTTGGGAACCACAGTAAAGCAAATAAATGCTTTTTTTTTTTCTTGTTTTCCATGTTGGATATTACCATAGCCAGAGAACTCAAGCGTAGTCGTTTGTCGTCTTCCGTGTCATCTTGTGGAAAATAACACTGAAGTTCTCTAGAAGAAACTGTAATACCCCTCACTGTGTTAATTCTTTAATGCTCAACAGAGCAGAAAGGTATCCTTCCCGTTTTGAGAAGACTTCAGTAGCTTTCCGTTTTACTGACCTGTGCAGATCTTTATAATATCTAAAATCACTGTTGCTTTTAAGAGCTTGAACCTGGACCTTTACGTCCTACTTTCAGATTTGCGAACACAAGGGATTTTACTGTGTTATCCTAAGGGGAAAAAACCTAATACAATTCCAGAAATTCAAAAGATTCAGCTATTTGCAAGAAGTAAGATGAATGGTTTTAATACAATCTGCTGGCTGCCATGAGGGTGCCCATAGTAATGCTTCTTGTGGTGGGTGGCAGCTGGGCAAGGGAGGTGGGATTTATATTTGCCTGTTCTGGTTAGTTTGGCTTTCAAGTTCCTGTGCACTCCAGATCCTGATCTCGCGGCAGGGCCAGGGATTGTCACTGCTGTCTGCGATACCTGGTAGAGCAAATGCTACCTGCCCAAAAAGATAGAAATTGTTTTCTGGGGCTCAAAGCAGGCATCAGCTTGAAGGAATTGCTCTTATAATATAAGGGAAAACACAGTTTAGCCTTTATTTATCTTCTTTTTTTTTTCCCCCTTATTTTTACACTTACTTAGTAAGTTGGTCTACTTTATTAGGGTCCTTATGAATCTTGGTTTGATTATGACCAGTATGGTCTGTCTTTTGTTTTCCCTTTTCTTACTGTATTGTTTTTTTTTCTTTTAAAGCTTTTCAGGGGCTGCAACCTCCCTACCCATTGCTTGAAGAAGTTCACTTGTCTAGAAACCTAAATTTAGTCTTTTGCTGACGCAGAGTAGTCATTCATGCTTATCTGTCACTCAGGTTTTCTCATATGTTTTTGCCAAAGCACTTCCTAACAAGATAAAATAAAATAGCTTCCAAACCTGTCTGTCTCCTTGCAAAATAAGTTTGCATCCTTTGAAAAATTGGACTGACATGTGTATTATGAAATGAGAAATCATTTTAAGTTCTGATGTAAGGGCCAACTAGTAAGAGAAGGGGGGGGGGGAATCTTCCTGGAGGAAGTATTTCCAGGGTTTTTGTTTTCTTGTTTGACAAAAAACAAACAGTAAAAATTAGTTGTGAGTTTGAACTCACGGGCCTCCCCTTTTTTCCTCGACAAGAAGAATCAGTATTCTCCCTTCCTTACACATCAAGTGTTCACTTCTTTTGTACTCTGTGACTTGTGGCACTTCCCTTACAGCCCAAACCAACTCTGCCACAGAAGGAGGTTGCCCACGGGGAGTTTTTAATGCTGACTTGTCCTTCCCTGATCTGTACATGCCTTTCTCCTCGTTCGTGTTTCTCCGCTATCTGGCATCTGCCAGGAAGGTGATGGAGCAGGACAAAGCAGTCTGTGCTTCTGTCGGATGGCAGAGATGTGAGGATGCCATCTCGCTTGATTCCTTGAGTATCGGGAACCCAGATGCTCTGTTCAGGGCATGCGCTGCTGCTGCTGCTGTTTTGTACAGATCTGCGATACCTCCAGTGCAGCATGTTTGAGCTGGGCAGCAGGGGAAAGCTCTCTTCGCTGATTTCCGCAGTGGTCTTAAAAGTAACCTGCTTACTAATACTCGCCTGGTCTGCTCTTTGAAAAAGGACTGGTGGAAAAACTTCATCAAAGGAGCTTGGGCAGTGTTTGCACCGTGGGTTTTTTCAGCTAAAATGTCTTGAGTGTATCAAGTGCGATGTGTAACGTAGCAGCTTCTGTCTTGGGGTAAACCCGTCACAGTAGACCGTGGGATGAAGTGCATGAGCTGTGCTTTCTCCTGTTGATAGAGGTGTGGTGGGTGTTGGTGGCAGGTGCTAGAATGGCATCTCATACAAAAATTGTGACAGCAGCTGATCAGTCCTATGGCATTGCAACCCAAAGGTCAAGTAAAGAAGCACTGGTTGTGGTGTAACACAGGTCGCTCCATGGCTTTGCTGAAGGGTAGGCTAAAGCACCAATGAGGCAGTCAATAAGAAATGGGACAAAAGGGGTAGCTTAGATACCAGATTCCTCCTGTCAACACCTCTTAGCTTCTCAAACCTACATCAGAGAGGGGAAAACGTAACAGTCTAGATCCTCCTACTGCTTTTCGGGATTAGGTGCATGCCCCAGGCTTGCACTTAGGGCCTTCTTCCTGATGTCATGATGCTTTGGGTGGGACACTTTAGAAAGTGTTGGCTGGATGACTGGGTGGAGCAAACAAGGTGGAGCAGGAGGGATGAGGCAAACAGCCGTGGTTGAAATCCAGGTGTGACCTCCCTGAGTGTACGCTTGTTCCTTTTGCTTTTTGAGTGGACGTAGATGTTAATTTGCTTTCAGATCACAGAAGCTATTGTGTGTGATGGCAAGAGTGACAATAACATACCTGTGAACCGTGATAGGGGAGAAGTAAAGCTGTTAAATGACAAAGGAGGGAGGAATATGTTTGAATATGTTAGAATAACTTCTTTTCCTCAGAGCAAACTCCCGACAAACTGAAATAGGTGATAAAAATTAAGAAACCTTAATATTTCGGGACAGAGAGAAACTGGAGGGCTAGAATATACTTATGACCTGTGGTGTCTTGGGCAAACACAAATCTGTCGGGTTCTGTTTTCCTGGATTTTTCGTGTGACATCCTTTAACTTGCACCCTATCCTATAGAAGGCCAGTAGTAATATTGCTAGTGTAGAATGATGGCTGAATTGTGGGGATAACGAGTAACCTTAACAGGTGCTGTAAATGCAAAAGTAGAGATTCTTTGTCTTTGAAGGTGTATCACACTGTATCTTTTATCAGCAGGAAGAAAAGTTGTTCAGTTACTTGTCATGGCTTGAAAAGATGTGGTGAGAAAATGATGCTTTATATTGACTCTCTTTAAACATTATTACCTGAGACACAACTGTTCTGGTTCTGTGCTGTATTATTGTTTTAAAAGTCATATCCAAATACTACCAAATTGCTGTGTTAGTCTCCAGGTCGTAGTTTCGCTTCCTGAGAGAACTGGTCCATTGCAATGAGACTTTGTAAGAATTCAAATGTGAAGTGGGCTTAAGAGGGAGTTTTTCCAACCACAGTTTAATTTCCATAAGATACAATGAACACTCTCAGCTGGATAATGTTTTGGTACCCCTGTTCAAGATTCCCAGGCTCAGAATAGTAGAGAGGATAAGGTAAGCTGAGATTGGCAGAGCTTGTGCCTTTTTTGGTTTTGTTTCTTTTCTTTTGGAGCCCTCAGTAGGACTGGAGAGCAGAAGCGTGCTGTAGGGCAGGAGTGAGGATTGCTTGCAGAGCTGTTTTGGGAGATCACCTGCCCAAATGGTAGCTACTGCTGCTAGTTCCCTATTTTCAGGAGTAAGTCAATCTTTGCAAGAGTTGAAAATACAAGGAGAACTGTCGCGCTTGACCATTTTGAGGCATTCTTGCTGTTGGAAGGGGAAACTTGAGGCTGAAAATAAATACGAATTTGACTAGATTTAGAAGTATTGCAAATAATTCCTCCGTCCCCTGGCTGCTGTGGAGGAGCTTTTGCAGAAGGACTGTGTTTTGGTGAGCGAGCTTGGCAGGTAGCTGAGGTGTTTTAAAGCAGCCGGTACAAAAACGCTTCCTTGTAAAATAAGGAGAGCGTGTGAGGGAGCAAGGATAGCTGGAATCAGCTAAGAAAGCTTAGGCTGTGGTTTAATTTCTGTCTTACTAAAGGCAAACTGTGGGATTTGGAAGGGAACAACGTATGAACAAGATCCTGTGTTTTTGTGTGAAGAGCAGAACAGTATTTCATCCCTTTTTCAAAAAAGGGTTTGAAGTATTTGCAGAGCATTACCAGTACTGTAGACACGAGCAACAACACAAATTCCATTTTTAATTGTTTTGCATTCCTTCATTTTAGGATCTTGGACTGCTTAATACACACATTAAATGGAAACTTACAGTTTTCATTTAGGGTGACTATTTTCTACTGCAGTGGACAAAGTAATGCAAGTGAAATTCTGGGTCAACTGATTCAAAGCTCAATACAAAGAACTTTCACCAGGTTATGTAGAAATTACAGGGGCAGACCTGAAAGAGGAAATTTTCTTGATTAAAGCCACTTTGGTAGGACCAATAATGATAGTTTTTGACTATGAAAAATGTTGATGCGGAATTGTAAGCGTCCTCTATTCTGGAAGTTTTCCCTCAGTTTTGCAAGGACCATTTTGGATAGTTTAATTTTTAAATAGTTTTGAAATATTTCTTGAACAAACAGTCCAGTGGGAGGGGAAGAATAAAGGCACCAAACTAACTTGGGCCAGGTGGTATTTTCCAGCGTAATTGGCCTTCTCCAGCAGTGGAGAGAACTACAAATCTTTACAGACATTTGTTGGGGGGGATTGGGAGAATGCATGGACAGCTGCCAATGAAGGGTTGATAATTGTCATAAAAAGCAGATGTGATGTGAAAGTTGCTAGGAGGAAAGATGAGCTGAGATGGAAGTGGAGAGGAAATGAGTTTCGCTCGGGACATCCTCAGTGCCAGCACTGCCGACGGTTCAGATGTGTGCTTCGCTCTACAAAGCATTTTAGAGTTGTCTTTGCTTAATGTGAGCATAAATAAAAAAAAGTGACAGATACGTTTTGGTCTGAAAGAGAGAAAAAAGAAAATTGTTGTGTAAAAGTGACTACTGAAAAAAATAATGTAGGGACGCTAGTACAGCTTTGGAAGTTTAACATTCTGCAGCGAATGAAGAATTACTTAAAATTTTACAGAACATGGCTTAAATTTGTCTTTTCTTTTTTGTTTCAGTGTTCCGAGGTCATGAAACTTAATCCACAGCAAGCTCCATTATATGTGAGTACAAAATTTAAATTTTTTTTCCCTTTCTTGCTATTCAAACAAAATGCTTCCCTCCACCCTTTTTGGAGATGCTGCTCCTTTTTTCTGTGCTCCCCAAAGACCTTATTTGTGTTTGTCGAATTGCAAACGCTCAGTGGTAACACTCAGGTAAGTCACAGAGCTCCTCTGTCTTTCCAATGGACAATTTTAAAGAAGTTTTGAGACACCTTGTAATGCTGTCAGCGTGCAGGCATCCCCCTGCTTTTATTTTTTTGCTCCCAAAAGCGTGCTGGAGCGTGTGGCTGTGCTCTTGCGACTTTATGTGTTGAGAGGCTGTAAGAAGAAATTGCTTGTGTGGAAAACAGGGCATCCCGGTGTGCGGTGCTTGCCCACTGTAATAATATTTTTTCTGGTCAGAGTTTTAAACGTGGCAGAGAGGAACTGGAAGCAGTGAACGGCTCAGCTGTGCTGGGACTGCTGCAGCGGGGAATGGTTTACGTCAGCCTCCTGGAAGCTCGTAACTCGATGGCTACGTTAATAAGGAACAAGCTTCCTCTCGCTCTTGAATAGCAGCTTTGTTGCAGAACATGGGGATTGTCAAATTAGACCTGGATTCGCGGGGGTGTACGCACGTGTGTTATATTTGTGCCAAAACTGGCAGCCAGGTTTGTAACCGTTTGTTTTCCACCCAGCCTGGCCGTGCTGGGAGCAGGGTCAGCTGGTGAAGTCGTCCTGTGCTTGTGGTCCTACCCACAGACCTGGCTAACAAGGGTGGAGCTGGACGCAAGGATGGAAAATATGGAGGGAAAATTGCTTGCAAATGTGGCTTTTAAGGGGAAGGAAGGAGAAACTATTAGAGGTGGTGATAGACCTGTATCTTGGAAAGTGGTGTGTGCTGTAAATAACGGATTGTATTGACCTTTAATGCCATGGAAGCTTTTAAATTTTGCCTACTTGTAATTACCAGCTGGAAGTTTGTATTGGAATTTATGCTTTACTTACTGTGCTAAGTCTTGTGCTTGAAGCAAGACTAAAACACTACCTAGTGTGACCTGACTTTGGGAGAATGGCTTTTCTGGAGTACACCACCATGTTCCGTATTACTGCAAAACTAAATTTTGCCTGAAATTTGTTATATCACAAGCGTACAGAATGCACCTTGGCTTTGAAGAAACTTAATTTAAACTTAGGACACATTAAAAGAGAACGAAACTTATGTGCAAATATATGATGTAGATGCTACAGTAGAAACACATGAATAGTAGAAAGCAAGATAAAGTTATCCTTAAGTCTTTTGAGCAGTGGATGACTTAACTAATCTGGAGGCTTTGTTTTACCGGTCTTATCTTCTGACTTAGTTTGTTTTCCCACCATTTTGTGTGGGTTTGTATTTAATGTGTAATGCTGGAGTGGTATACTTTAAAAGTCCTCATCCCCACGTGATAGTGAGGAGGACTGGGCTGAGGTCAAATGTAGCCCGGTGTGAAATAGTGTTTATATGGCACTCGGTATAGTGTTTCTTTGCAATCCAAACAAGTTGCTGACAACATTATTAATACATCAGGGACTCCCTTTTCTCTCTTCCTCCTCCTCCTATGGCCAGGTGTATAAGCAAATCAGCTCACTTTCAAAACAAGCAAATTTTGGTAGCTTAAGGAAGAGGTGGGAGACAGAACAAAGAAACTCAAGGACTTTGAAAATTCAGTATTTAGTCTTCCTGTTTGCTCTCAGTATAAATGCTTTGATGTTTTAAGATCAGTTTTGTTTTCCACATGTTATTAATTGACAGCTCAGCTCCAGTTGCTAGGTGTGAGCAGTACACGAAGAAAAATGTATCTTCCTGGTATTTTTATTTTTCAAAAGGCAGACACAACAGTCTTGCGGCGTGGCCGTTGCTAGGTGAATTTCAAACCTCACCAGGTTCCTGCTTCGGAGTGATGTCAGCTCCGTTTTCCATGTACGGGCTCCTTGAGCTTGTGTTCAAATTACTGAGAACAGTATCCTGTGAATTTCTCTATATGGAATTTCATCTCTGTGGAATAAACAACTGGAAATAATAGACAATACAGACATGTCAGGGGATCTCCCCACATTTGTCTACTCTCAGGAAGAATTGCTTCCCCCTGAATTCACCCTTTTGTTCTTGACATCTTTGCATTGCATGCTTTACACTCTTCCTCTTCTAAGCCAATAGTTTAGATTCAAGATTAATTTGGCTTATTGATTTTTTTAAATGCATTTTCATCCTGAAAGCTCTGTTTGGTAGTTGTTTTTATCATCATCAGTGTTACTGAGCTCGTTTTAGGAGGAGAAAGTAAAAAACGGTGTCTCCAGTTCCTGGGAGCCAATTAGAGAGCTAGAGCACGTTTCATCCTATCTGATAATTACCAGGTTGTCCACATTAATGCCTTACAATTATGAAAAGTGTTTTGGGAACCTGAGATGTCCGATGTACTTGGGACGAAAGTTTTGTGGGTGATGGAGAAGGTGGTACTTACTAAAGATATAGAGATTCCTACATTACTCAAGTCGATGTATGTAAGTAGAAAGACGACCACCAGTTGTATCCCTCCTGGTACCTTCTTTGGGCTGCTTGGACTTTCATTTACCTCGTCTGTAAAAATTGCCTGTCCTGCCTCTGCAGAGCTTGGGACCACTGGGAGGTCACAGCCTGTAATGGTGAGACTACGGGGCCTTTGTAAGTGTAAAGATTAGGAGATAAGGTGGAAAACACATCCTGTAGTAATAATGAGTGTCGTGTTTTTGTGATTAAAGAAGTCTGGCCCATGTAAGCATTGTCTGATTGTTTGCTGGTCAGTGAGGTTGCCAGGAAGCTGAGCTGAGTGCTATATTGCTGCAGGTTTGGGCTGGGGCACGAGCTGTGCCTTTCCTCTGCAGACAGACAGCTTCTGGCTCGTTCAGTTGCTCTTCCCAGGAGCATTGTATCACTTGCCCAGAGCGGTTCGTTACTGGCCCTTAATGCTCCTTAACGGGCTCTCCCGGCTCCGGAGCCTGACGCTGCTCACAGCAGCATGGTCATGGGGCAGAGGAGCTCATGCCAGGAGAGATAGCGCAGCAAAGTGTTCCTCAATATAGCACACAGAAGGTTCACCACAGTGCGATACCATTAATGCTCGTGCTTCAACGGGCTGTAGGTCAAGCAGCTGTCCCATCTGCACCACTGTCAACACCTAATTGACTTTATAAAAGGCAACGTTACTTTGCAGAGTCTGTGGCTTAATACTGTGGTGTAAATTTAAAATAAAGATGTTCAAACGCGCTTCCTCCTTCCTCAGGTGTCTCGACGGGGTACTGACATGAGCAGCTGTCTTGCTGCCAGCAGTGATGATCTGAAGTGAGGTAGTAGAGTGGGAAAGTCCTTGACAGTCTTCTGCGGTTCGCACAACTGTGATGATGAAGGTTCAAGTTCTCCCTGTTACAGCAGTGGCCTTAAACTTTGTGATACAAGCTTGGCTTCAATGCAGAGGTGGTCTCCAGAGCCATAATCAGCATAGCATGGGGAGGGTTTTAACAGAGAATGAGCTTTATTTCTTAGCTTTTTCACTAGCACGGGTTGAGGATACAAAAAGCAACCGTCATTTGGCTGGACTGAGTGTATCTGATCTCTGTTGCTGCTGTTCTCGTGGGTTGTTTTGTTTCCAGTGTGTAATTATATGGGTCATGCTTTACGTAGTCTTTAGTGCCACTATGGACATTCTGTGGAAAAGGGATATTCTGCAATACAAAGTCCTCACTATACATTGATTTCTTCAGGTGCCTTTTACTTCAGGATGTGCAAAAAACAGAAGTCCCTGTGGCTGGACAGTCCTTTGGTTGCCTGCCTCGGACTGTAGTCAGGAACATCTCTGTTGATGCACAGATGCCAGATTAAATCTGAAACTGGCTTTACCTACATCCATTTTGTATTTCAGTGCTGTCCCGTCAACATGGGAACTCTGTTGAGCACAGCATGGTGGATGAAGGACAGCATTTCAGACCTTATTTCTGATCTGCCTGGGGCTGTGTGCTCAGGAAGCCCAGGGTCTCACATCTGAAGGACTGCATCGTTCTGCTTGCCGGCAGGGCTCAGGTGGAATGAGGGGGGGATGGTTTGCAGGGGGCTGTGGCTGATGGGAGGTGGGAAGTTAGGAGCTTCAGCTTTGCTTGGTTTTGTTAAATACTTGCAATGACCTCACTGATCATCACCTTTTTATAAAAGTTGTATCTCTCTAACAATAAAAGTTGAAATTTCAACTGGAGTATTGTAAAGTACTTCATAGCTGTGGTCAATATGTTATTGAAATATCCAGATCATCAAGGAGTATGCAGATAGGGGAAAAAAAGGATTAACGTTGCTCTAAACAATGGAGGTTTATTAAGTGACTTTTTTATTGTTGTGATTCATTAAATTCTCATTTTATAAGTGAAATAATTTAAATTAGTCACTTAGCTTTAACTAAACTATTGCTGACATCCAGGCAAGAGAAAGAAAATGAGAAAGAGCTGTGTAAAGGTGAAGTACTGATCTTTATGTAAATGTTACCATTAATTGAGAATCCAGCAGCGTATTCAGCAGGAGATTTAATTGCAAAAGGATCAAGGATCGCAAGCTGTGTCCTTATTTCTAATCAAACTTTAATAAATACAGAGTGCATGTGAGTGACTGATCAAGGTCGAGTCTTCAGCTGCGTGCAATATCCTGAAAATCTTACTGCAAAAGTGACCTGCGTAGCTTCTGGTTTCAGCCTCTGCTAGCTGTGGGATCTTTGTAACATCATTGAACGTTCTTCTAACTCACTTGTATCTCCTGCCACTCTGAAAGCAACGTTGTTTTTTTAAGAACAGCCTGCGAGCAGTACTGAGTGTGAAAGTGTTGGAGCAGGGCTGGAGTGACATGCAGAGGATGAGTTGGGAAGCGTTGTCATCTTCTCTTGATTACTGCCAAGGCTACAACCTTAGATCTGCCTTTAAGACAGGGATGTTTTTTCACTGTGATAATGATCAGTGGGTGTGAAATGGAAAAGATTAGCAGCTGGAGAAGGATGATGTATCCCTGCGAACTAGTTTCCTTTTTCCTTTTTGATTAAAAGGAACAAACTTGTTTGAAATCACAGCACTCCTCCTCTGCATGGTTTGTCTAAGGTGTGCCCACGTTATTTGGAGGGACAAACCCAAATGTGTCATAACTGGTGATTGCATGGGAGGGCAAACACTTAATTGATAAAAATGCTCCCATTGACTTTGGTCTTTAATCAGGTTCATGGATGGAGTCTCTTGTAAAAACTGCTTCTTAGGAGCTGTGTAACCTGCAGAGTTTCTCAAGGAGAGTTTTGATAGGGATGAGAGCTCCCACTTCCAAGCCAAAATGCCATGCAACTTCATGAAGTATGAACTTCAAAAGCCTCAGAAAGAGTGCATTGACCTTCTCTTAGTATAACCTGGGTTTTGGGTACAGTAGGTCCTCTCTTCTGTTAATGAATGAACTACTCTTGTAGGTTTCCCGATGTGTCCTGCTTTAATCTAAACAGGAAGAAAAGGATAATGCTTATAATATTGTTTTCCCGCTTACATATTTCACACAGAATGATGCCCTGCTGAAGTGCACTGTGCATTCCTGAGAAAAACAATTGCGATAACCTCTGATGTTCATGTCTAAAGAAAAACTCTCTTTTGAATAAATATCAAAGAAAGAAGTTCACAATACAGAGAGCTTGAGGGTTGTGGTAGCAGCGTCTGTCCCAAGCGCCGACGCTGCCCGTGCCTGCAGCGAGGTGTTGTGCAGGCATGCCGTGCCTGGCAGCCCGGTGCTTAGCGTGGCTGAAACATCTCAGGTGTGACTGGAGCCCTATTGTGTGCCAGATAATTAATGTTCTTCAGAAATCTCTACCAAAGGGACAAAAGGACAAAATGAAATACCTTTATAATCCTCCAGTAAAATGTTGTCATGAGATTGGCAGCTGTGGTTTAGTTACTTTTCTACTAGCATTGAATTTGTTTGCTTAGTGGCATCTATGGTGACAAAGGCCACTGGGATGCCTGAATATCTGAGATCAGTCCAGCAGAAAAAGTAGAACATACCTTGCATGCTTTTGATGTGGGGATTTCTTACGAAGATCGCTGTACAGAAAGCCCGTCTTACTTTCTTTTGAGGTCCTTAGGCAAGAGGAGAACCACCCTTGATGTTTAGTTCAGCTCTATGGTGAGAGAATCTGATAAACCTCTTGTCTTTTATTTGTGGGGTACTTGATTTCTTAATGACAAACTAGCTTTCTGCCCCACCTTCAAAATGTCTTTGAATTATGAATGAGTAGAAGGCCTCTGAGCACCTTTAACAGATAAAATACTTGCTTGTGTTGCTTGTGGAAGAACCTGCTTCTTGATTGGTTTTAAGAAAGTCATTTGGGACGCCTGAATAAACTGATTTTTTGAGGAGCATATTACAACTTGTCTAGTTCTACTTTTGTTTTGCAGGCAAAATAGTTTCCTCACTAAACTGTGCTTGACCTCATCTTTAAGCTTTTGTTGCTTAGGTCCTTGATCTGGATTCTTTTCATCCTCCACTTCCCAAATACTGGTCTACATCATGCAAGAAGTTATCCCTTCTGTTGAAATGGTGTCTGGCAGCTGCCGTCTGAGCTCTGCACCGTGCTCTGGCAGGTTGCCTGCTGCTTCCTCGTTCCTGGGTACCTAAATGAAGACTTTGGGTGGCACAGTTTGGTGCTCACGAGGCCATTTGCTTGGCTTGCTCCTCTTCAGTTAGGCATTCACTAGCTCATGAGATCTGTGCGATGTTAGTGTAGGGCTTCTTTGGAAATGGTCACTTCTGTGCATGTACTGAGGGCAGCTTTGGCTGGAGAAGTCAGAAGAGGCCTGCTGACCATCAGCATCGCCATTTTCCTGGATGAGCCATTTATTACATTGCAGCTCAGGGGCCGCTTCTCAACGCTTCTTCCGTATTATCTGAAACTGAAAATGCTGGTGATTTGGGTTGCAGGTCCTCCTGCCGTTAATTATCAGCTTGTTCTTTTCTTCTGTGATCCTGTTTTGTGGGTATGAAAGCGCTGGTAAACAATAAATGGACTAGCTTAAAGTCTGGAGCACTTGTCTGAAATTTTGCCCTGAAGTCACTGCTGCTTTGCAGAATTGTGTGTGAACTTTAAATAATTCAACTTCCAAAAGAAAGATGCTGGGTACAGGGAAGGGGTGGGAAAGCAGAGGAGACAATGATCCCTTGTTTTGGGGAGCTATTAGATTGCTTCAGTCTGTTTTCTGAAAGTGTCGAAGGAATCCTTACATTGTCACACGAAGAGTTTTATTAAAACTGGGTGAAAATCTGTAGAAGTCTTGGGCTCTGAATTTAGGGTTCTTTATTTCTTGTGGTAGCCAATCAGCTGGTTAATATCTGGAAAGACGCAAAGAGATTGTGTCCTATCCCCAACGTTGGCTGACACTGTTGCCTTCCCTCCCTCAGAAGGAACGAGCAACAGAGATCAGGACTTGGTGGTTAAGAGGATGAAAATACTCTTCGACTACTCTTTCTCTGCAGAATGTATTTATATAGAGAGTTTATAAAGACTGTTCTGTTACCTTTAGAATGACCAAACAGATTTCCCATCTTATCAATCAGAATACATGTCTGCATTTTATTTTCTGTAACAAAGTGCTGAAAACACTGAAACAGCCGTTTTGTCAGACTTGGAGGCAGTTCTGGCAGCAAAGTTACTGTGAGAATTGTGGTTATGAAGATGTCGATTCGATGGAAGCACGACGTTTTCAAATAAACTCTCAAATCTCTTGCGCTTTACCTGCAGTGCCTCCTGCCTGCTTCTGAGGGTTGTGCTGCAAGCGCTCGCTGCTCCGCCTTTCTCAGTAAAGCAATGCCGTACTGTGTGTAAGTGGAAAATAAAATAAACTGTGATTAATTGCTGAGTGCGAAGACCGATGCTGTGCACTGCCATCAAGTGGCAGTTCTCTTGCAGGACACATTTTCAGGGCTGCTTTCTGCAGGGCTGCCTGCGTCTGTAGCTTTGTTTCAAGGTGTTTCTTCTAAGCATCACAAAAGTTTCATCTGTCTGGTAGCTGGGGTTGCGGGGGGTAGCTAATGGTTATAATGATTTCTATTCTCTAATAGCAAAAATGTCACTTTAAGAAGTGCCTCAGTTGCAGTAGCTGCAAGTACTGTTGTTGTGAAATATTTAAAGACTGGCGAGGATATTCTGCAGCTGGCAGGAAAATTAACGTTCTGAAACACTCTGAGCTCTTGTCTCTTTGAGGGTTTTGTTGTACTGTAGAGGAGGCTGAAATACCAGGAAAACTCCATCCTTCTGCTCTCTTATGCCTTTGGATGTTAGGGTTCAAACCTGATTTTTTTGTTCTGATTTTTTTTTTTTCCTGCTTTTAAGACACATCAAGGCTATTTGTGAAAATACTGCAGTGACGGGAGATTGTTTCAAATAATGTGTCATCATATGTACTTTATCTTCCAGGAACTGTGACTCTCTCCACCTCTCTGGTGCCAAGAGAATAGCTGCATTTCTGTTAGTCACTAAATGCATTCAGTCTGCCTGCTATTTTTCCCAAGCACTACGATTTTGTTGTTATTGTTACATGAGTAATTAGCAGGAGACACTATCAATCACTCGAGCAGCTGGTAATAAAATTATCTGGTTCGGTTCTCTTAACAGTGTAGTGAAGAACAGAAGAGGTTTAGGATGAGGCCAGAGCAAGATGTTCCCATCAATTTGGGTGTGTTTTATAGGAAAAGATTGTAGTATTTTCCACAATTTGTATAAAACAAATAGTAAAAGCAGTACTTGTTGTGGAAACTGGGTGGGAATGGAGGGTAAATTCTGCTATAGAGAAGTTCCTCATGTCTTTACATCTTGTACTCGTAGAATCATAGAATGCTTTGGGTTGGAAGGGACCTTT
>Ga0181612_154695_pt1 | contig 17735 bp, 7 predicted proteins | sample HoacroProtozoa21_FD_119630 | JGI IMG/M metagenome (GOLD analysis project Ga0181612, IMG submission 119630) | Hoatzin crop microbial communities from Cojedes, Venezuel. Combined Assembly of Gp0051906, Gp0051904, Gp0051908 | reverse complement strand
TCCAACCCCTACCATTCTGTGATTCTGTGATTCTGTGATTCAGAATCCTATACTCAACATTTAGACTTGTCCTCTTAGCATGTTTTTATTGGTAAAAACTCCTAACCTGTCACATAACTTTATTCTAGACACATCTAAAACTGTCTCAAAGTCCTGACCAAAGTTCCCACATAGGTCAGTGTGGAAAAGCTGTCCCTTCCTCCCCCCAATTCACCTATTCCTGAGTTACTACGTGGCTTTCTGCTGATGGGAATTTTGTACCAAAATCTCCTTCTTTGCAATGGTGCTCAGGCATGAGATAATGAATGTCTTTCCTCTGGTTAGTGGATTTTTCAAAATATTTGAAACATTCTGAAGTATTAGAAGGAAAAATGTTCAACAATTTTTTCTGTGAAACCCCTGTCTTATGGAACTCTATAGTGTGCTGTGGAGACTACGCATACACATATATTTAAACATACATGTATAATACAAAATGTCTACATAGACTCTACACCTATAGTCCCAGTCATGTGACTGGGGTACAAGTGATGCAATTTCAAGCGATGCTGGGCAGGGAGGGGATCCAGCTCATGCGCTCCAGCAAATAGTCTGCTAAAAGGCAGCTACTAGGCTGCGGCAGGGCTGGTGTGCAGAAAGGCCTGGCTAAATTGGACATATTTTTTAGAAGCTTCATGTAGTTGAGAGAGCTGAACCCTTCTCCATCAACTAGGCCCATCTATACATAAGTTAATAAAAAACACTGATGAGCATATCAAATGCATGCAACACATATAGCATCAGCTGCATGCTTTGCTAGTGACATTTTGACGTTCATTTTCTCAGCTTCTACTATAAAACTGCCTCTTTCTGGGCAAGAAGACAACACTGAAAATCACTGTGGTTACTACCAGTAACAAAGTCAGCAAGAAAGTTAAAATCTCCTTTGTGTCACAATGACCTGATGAACACAAGTCTGTTGGCACAAGGGCAAAACAGACATAGGCAAGGCATCCTGGCATCCCTGCGCTGTGTCTGAGTGTCAGCAGTCCTCAGAAAGACAAAGCCCAAAAGCGCTTCCCCAGACTGGTTCTCTAACATTCAAAATACCAGCTCTTCAGCAGATCCATTTTGGCCGAGGTGTTTGTCAATCTGCCAGGAGAGAGCTGCTTCTGAAGCAAAGCAGCTGAGCTGCAGAAGTCAGCTAGCAGAGGAAGACATTGGAAGAGAAAAATGCATCCTGGCCCAGAACAATTTATATTCTGAAGAAATCTTTCAGATTAGATGAAGAATCACCAGCGAGGAATTTAAACAAATAGCAATAGGCAATTAGACATGCATGGGACACAGTGATGGTCAAATGTATCCTAAGAATATTTTCATTCAGCCAAGCAACAAAACCTTTCAGTGGCACCTGCCGAATACAGTTGCTTTTGCTGTTCCGCTCAGTGAATTATGAAGCTGCTCAGGAGAGGCTGGAGCATTGCTACCCATCGGGTTCCTTGGGCTGGCAAATGCACCTCATGGATAAATGCTTTTTTGGCATCAAATATGTCTTACTCTCATTTAACTAAGCCTTCCGGACCTAAAGACTATCTGCAAAGAAAAAGGTGAAAAACCTTTTTTTCATATTCTTTAGACAAATGACAAAACTAATGGTCTTCAATTAGCAGTTACACATTATCTGTCTTAGAATTAGAAAGTCTATCTTCATCCAGGGGACAGATGGCCCCAGAGGGTCCTAAGTGTCTGTCCTAGGAGGTATTTCAAGGATGTTAGACAAACAAACTCAGAACTGATAGAGGTGGACCTAACTGTTTTCTTATAGATAGCATTGTAATAATAAATAATTGCATGTTAACAATATCCCATTTTCAATGGGGGAACTCCCCTCCAAGCCTCAAACACTTACTTGACTTTTGGAGGGTTGTTTTTTGTTTCTCCTGGTAGAAAACCATTCATAATATTGCCCATCAAAATAGACTTCACCCCTACCACTATTTTTCCATAACGTTACTCGTAGTTCTAATTTGAAACACAGAATAATTGCATATGTGGATGCAGTTTCAAAGTAACAGCCAAAGATGATTGTTCCATTTCTGAATTGAAAACCACTCTGCTTCACACAGAATTTTGTATGTTTCTCTACTGTGTTCAGACATAGTTCTGAGGTTCTTCCCTACTGTGAGACATCAGTGACTTTCACAAATGGGCCCTGAGCATGAATGAATTTTGTAATGCCAAAACAAAAAAAAGCACCAAACATTTTTGCTGATATGGATTTTAGGATCATAGGTAGGGGATGGCTTGTGTTCAGACTGTGTGGCAGAGACATACAGAATTGGCATGAAGTCTTTTATATGTTACAGCAATAGTGAAAGCCTAGCTTTTTGAAAGTATTTTGGTCCCATGAATTTCCCAAATTCATCTAAGGAGGGGGTCAAGCTTAGAAAATTGTCCCACTGGCTCTGGTAGAAAGTATCTCACATTTTCACAATGCCATGTGTCACAGCACAAAAGAGGTTATCAACATTATGTCAGAGTAATACTCTCCAAAGCAAGACTCCGATTCTTAACGGTGCAGGAGCAAGGCAGTGAATACTTCTGCAAGTCTGATCTTAAAATACCACCCATCCCCACCCCCAATAATCTGCCATAGCAGGATGGATTAATAATTGATCCGTACCTCTATTGTGCCTATAGGCCTTGCCCACTGCCCCCAGATAGCCACTTTTTTTCTCTTCAAAGCCCAAACCCTTTCCTGTCATGAAAGCCTTGAAAAATTCCCACTGGTTCATGCTGGAAAGCCTCTGCCCTCTTACCTGCCTCGGGCTGATTTAACTGGGTACATTCAGTAGAATGACTGACTAAAAGTGCTGTTTTGTCCTTTGCTGGCAAGATCTACAGCAGTGTAAATCCTGGTTAATCTCCACCAGATTTCTTTGGGTTTGGAACCTGTCTCCACCATTGGTGTGTTAGCTGTGAGTGATCCAGAATAGACAAGGACAAAGAGCAATTTTTCTGCACATTTCTAGTTTTTCAAAACCAGGCTGTGTTGGATGTAGCACCTTGGAAAATGTATCTGAAATCAACAGAGATTTGCTATTTTTATTGCACTTGAGAAAACACAGCTCGTTGGTTTCCTTGGGAAATGTATTTGTTTGAGTAAATAGCAAAGCCAAGTTTCAGTGTGGTCATCTTAGAAGCAGCTGAAATATTAAACCCTAATTTCCAAGATGGAAACTACAATAAGCAAAATACAATATTACAATTGGTACTAAGAAGAAACTGGGATTAAAGAGGAGCCATGGTGGACTACGGTGGTACAATACAGGTGTTCTAGTTGCATTTTTGCACAGAACTCAGCATTCAAAATTCATATCAGAATCACACTTTGGACATCTTCTCTTACAGCATAATTTTGCCTTTCTTCATCTCTATCTTTCAGAAAGCTGTCATTGTATCCCTAATTCTTTGCTACAACTGACTCTGTCAAAACGTGTTTTGAAAGTGTCAGGATTTCCAGGGACCACGCACACTTCTTGGGCTCCTGGCCAATGGCACGTTCTTACTAGCTTCAATTTTTTTTTTTTTTGTGACACTGAAAGAAGGCATTGATAGTGGAGGAGCCTTGTCTTCCTGTTGAGTGGGTCCTGGTTTCAGGTTCTCACAGCCCTCAGAGGAAGGGGGCAGGGGGGAGGGGGTGGTTATTCCTTCCCTGGTGATGGTTGTGATCTTCTACAGCCATGGGGCAAAATGAGAAAGGCAAAACAGTTCCCTTACAGCCCAAACAGCACAGATTAGAGTGACTATGCGAAACAAACAAAAAAAAATGCTGGTCATGTATGTTAAACTCTCGCGAGCTACAAGGAGTTTCCTCTGCTACTGGTTAGTGCTGCAGATCGGAGAGTGACATGAGCACACCTTCTTCTCTCTGGAGGTGGCATTCGCTCTAAATACCGCACCACAAAGCAAGAAAGAAACTCTAGTACAAAAAACTTTTAGCTTTTTTAGCCCTAAAATGTGTGCTGTGGGGCAGCGTAGTGTATGTTATGAGGTTACTTTCTTTCTTAGGCTTGGCAGGGACTCACAAAACGAGCACCAACACCACTTTACTGTGTGAGGAACAGCCCATGCAGAAGTCATGAGCAATCTGCCTGAAGCTGAGAAAATCTCACAAAGCTAGTCAGATACAGAGGGGTTTGGAGGGTCATAATTTTTCTGACATTCTGACTGCAACAGGACACACGGGAGTTAACACATCTGAATTTATTTACCTTTAAAAACATGTGGGCTCCAAATGGAGCCTGTTTCCTATTCAAAAAGCCATGTCTGAGAGCTTTCAAATCCCACTAGCATCACTGCTGTCCAGAGACAATCTGGCTGCATGAAAATGGTGTTGACAATCTTGTGTTGATCTGATTTATTTCGTCTGAGTTAGAAATGTCTCTGAAGAATCTAGAAAACCCTTCTATGCATCCAAACCTCTTTAGCAGAGTTATTCATGTTGCCACTCAACTGCTTGGTTTCTAATCTCTCTACTGGTGGCCAGTAAGAACAGAAAATTATGAAATTTGGTGTTCTCGTCTCAGACGTGAGGATCACAGCACTTCACTGCTCATAGCTATCCTCCTCTTTCTCTCTAAACTATGATTAAGACAATCATAGTCTATATTATGATTATTTCTTATTTAAGTGTTTTGTTTGCCAGAAGATCCTACGCAATGGCTAGGAGTGCTGTCACCTGGATGCAGCAAGGCAAAGCCAACAGGAGACCCTGGTCTGTGAAAGGCTCAGGAGTCTGCCCACAGAGACTCTGTTTTCACTCACTGCACTCCACAGCAGGACTGAATTTACACAAGGCAGGTGCGTGCAGGGCTGACGCCTGGGCATAGAGCGCTTCGTACTTTGAGGAAGGAGCACTGGGAATTCAGTCTGCAAAGTGCAGGAGCAATACAAGTGAAAATATCTGATATGTTTTCTTACAAGTGCATGTATGTTTACAGATAGATGTGTGTGTATGCTATTCTCTACATACACCCAAATAAGCATGATAATATGGTAACACATGCCAGGGACCTGCCTTGTCTGGAGCAGCCAAAGCGACCAGGAGTTTGGCTGCTGTGGAGCCAAGTACCCTCTGAATGATTCAAGAGATTTGGGCTGACTAAAATTATATTTTGACATAATGAAGCTATTTTTCACTAGAAATAACTATCTTACATGGGGTTTTTTGTTTTGTTGGGGGCTGTTCTTAATTCTCTTGCACCTTGGCTTCAAGGAGCTCTGCACCTCTGCAGTGGAAAGGCAGAGAGCCTTGCTCGCAGCCGCTGTCCACCCCACCCAGCCGCTGGGTATTTTTCCACCTGACACGATTTGTTTTATGAAAGTGCCAGCAGAGATTAACACTTCATTAACAAATTCCACTTCTTCTTTAAGGAAACATTTTTATTATTATTTTCTAAGATCTCTCACTTACTAATTTATTCCTCTGTCATTTTTTTTTTTCACAGTGAGTCAGCCAGAAGACTATAGTCTTTAATGAATTAAACAGTGTCATATCTTTGTCTTACAGCTCCAGGTATATTGGCTATCTAATTCTGATGTGCGTTAATCTGTTCCACTCTCCTTTTAGGCCAGACTCCTTATCTAGGAAGCACAGCATTTTCTACTAACCAGACTAATGGTAATTTATGAAAGTACCTGAAGTGCTTCTCTCTTCCCCTTCCCAGCTCAATAGCCATTTCTACATGCCCAGGTTGAATTGTAGCCTTTTGATTCTTTTCTCTAAAGAGAATAAATAAATAGACAAATTGCACACTCCAAAAATATTCTGTTTTTTTGCTTCATCTACCTCAGCAGATTTGGTTGAGGAGGGCACAGTGAGGAGATGGTAGACTGCAATGTGGGAAAGGAGGGGGGAAAGGAAGACCCTGGCATTGGCTTGGCTTCCAGAGAAAATGCCATGTGGAACCACTTATTGTACTTAATTTCCTTCATCCTGAAGGATGAATTGGTGAACAACTCTCATCAGTTCTGCTCAGGAACAGAAAAACCCACTTCATGCCAGTAGAGCCAAGGGGGATGGCAGCAATAGGAGGACTAATATCACCCATGAAAGAGAGATGGGCTGGCAGAAGATGAGTGTGGAGAAAGATGCAAGGTAAATTGAAACCTCTGTTTCTGTTGAGGTGCTTTGTTTGGTGTTTAATTCTCAAGCTCAGCTTTTGAAGATATTTTATGCCCTAATCATGTAGGTTACACAGAGAAGGGGGGGTTCACAGGCCCTCAGCACTGAAAAGCCATATAGCAAAGAGGAAAGGATCACCTGTTACGTGACTGTCTGGAAGTTATGGTTGTAAATATAGCAGTGAGGACTTGGAAAGACATTTTTCTCTCTGAAAATAGAATATGAGCTTCCTGTCATTTCTCAAAGCCTCTTTTATTGTTTTTTCATCCAGTTGAAGACCCCAAAGAACCACTCATTCTTAGTTTTCCACTAAGACAAAGTCTGGACACTGTCTAGGTTGATGTCTAACATAGATGTTCTACAGTTTATTGCAAAAGGCCTCAGTTTCCTGAATTTCGTTATGACATGGAAACTTCAGTCATTGTACTAATTACAAATCTTTTGGCTATGTCTTCAGATTTATGGTTCCAAACAACCTTTCCAAAATAGGACTCACAAATGAAAAACTATTGGTTTCTATAACATTGATGCACAGGAATTTTACATCACTGCAGTTGATGCTTGAAACAGTCAGGATCTATCAGGACTGAAAGGCTACGACTCAGTCTGATAGATTGACCCTCTTAATTATCCACTTCATTAATTGGCTGTCTGCAGTTTGCTACTGTCTCCATTTTCAGGAGTTTCAATATTAAATTCTAGGCAGATCCAAACCCCACTCTGAGGTTAACTGAAACATGTGTCCCTGTAACATCCATATTATAAATTCACTGTAGATTCAGAACAGACTGATAGGACCAAAATTAGTTCATCTGCCAAGCACTGAAATCAAGCAGATTGCTGAAAGGGTGCTAACAATTATTATTATTCCCATGTTACCTTCCCGTTCTTCTGCCAGATGTTGCTGCCCCCACAGCTGATACAGCAGTATACCCTTTTCCCAGTCAGAATTCAATCAAACCACTATGAATTTCAGGTCTCAGGCTAAGCTGCAAGCATTTTTGCTGGCTCTGATTTAGGGACAGCACTCTTCAGACACCACAGTGATGGTCAATATTTTAAGTGATGCTGAGGATAAACAAGTATTCTATGAATTTTCTTCAAATGAGGTTGAAGGAAACTGATTCTGTGTATACTTTTGCTTTTCCTTGAGTCATTTTGCCAGATGTACCAATAACTTAGAATAAAATAGGTAATTTTAGAAGCAAAAGTCACTATACTTTGCTATAAAATTACATTTAAAATGTTAAGACAATATCATATTCTATCAACATATTTTCAATCAATTTACCAAACTGGAAAACTCCTACTCCGATACCAGAAGGCTAATACAATTACTTTGGTTATGTGCTCCAAATCTCTGTACTTGCAATGGGAAAAAAAAATCTCATCATTTCCTACAAATAAAGAGTAGCAACTGCATTTATTCAGAAATCTTGTAAATGAAGTCAATAAACAGTATTTTATCTCTAGTTATGAAACGCACAATATCAACCACAAAAAGGTGCTTATCATGAAAATAAACAACATATGAAAATTCTTGTATGATCGTCTTGTGTAAATGAAAAAAATATGTGTGTAGGCCTTATAAAGGAAAGAACAATAGGTATTTCTTTTCCAGAACTTATTTGCAACTTTGGATTACTGCAATTAGGATTCCCGGTCTTGGATTTACCTTAAAGGAGTTATGGTTTTCATAAGTCATATCCTCAGCTGAGTCTGGGTTGGGTACATCTGCTCTGAAAGGTGTCTCAAGGAAGCTGTAATATAATATGACATGACATGATATGATACGATAATATTGTAATATAATGTAATACAATACAATGCAATTAATGTATTATGTCACTATAGTATATATTAATATATTATTATATGTTTTAATAACATAATATATAATATAACTTTGGATATAAGTTTTGCAAACAGAGTGGAAACAACTCCCATCAAATTCCAGCAAGAATCTCTGGTTGGCGAAGGATACCCAATGTGAGAGCTAGGGTAAGGTAAAGACAACTGTAGAGTAATTCACCAGCCATGCTACCAAGAGAGGAATCGTGGCTGCAATTAGTTGAGAATCGGAATTTCCACCAGAAGCTCTTAAACTAGGCAAAACAGAGCAGCGCCGCATTCCCCCAAGCCCCGCTCCCCAAGCAGCCCGCACAGCGAGCTGGCAACAGTCGCAGCAGCTCTCAGCTTGAATCCTTCCTTTGCCACGTGCAGGGCAAACCTCTCCGTGAGCAATAACCGGGCTGTTCCGGAGCAGGTGGGAATAAGCTCCGGCACTTCTGTTTGGTTGCTGAACCCTGAGGGCTTTGCTGCCTTATATAAGGCTTCTGGCTGCCATCAGGGAAAAGCACCAGTGACACAAATGAGATTGGAGGAGAAAAAAACCCTGTATTGCAGTTTTTGTGAAGAAATAAAAACACACATAATAATTCAAGTCTTTTATTTCATGGGCACAGCCTCAAAGCGGCAAGTCAGCAGAACAGGAAGCAGACGTGTTATAAAAAGATCTGGGATAAATTCCTCATAGAAAAGAAATCCACTTCAAACACGTGAAGAGGAGCATTGCATCCAAGCCACCTTCCCTTTGCCTGTTCCCACCGGGGCCTTTGGAGATGAGTTTCCTCGCCTGGAGTCCTGTTCCCAGCGAGCTGACAAGGACACTGTAAGTGCGTATTCTACATGCTGGAGATGGTTAGATTAGGATTCTCACGCTACAGCTGTACTGCGGCATGCTGAGAACAGTTATGGGAAAAAAAAGAGGCTTGGATAGCAGCACTGCAAATGAGATGAACGTCACATCTCACAGGAACTCAGAGCTTCACTAAAACGAAGCAGAGCGAGCAGATTCCTGACTCGTTTGAATGTATGTTAGCGCAGGGAGCACCATTAGCTGGATGATGCTGGTCTAGCGGAAGCTGTCCCCACCCATGGCATGGGATTGGAACTAGATGGTCTTTAAGGTCCCTTCCAACCCAAACCATTCTATGATTTAGTGATAGATGGACTAACGTACACCACCTAATGCAATACAGCACAGACAACTGGCAGCGGATAGTTCAGAGCTGGGTGCGGAGCTGGAAACACATTCTGTCAACTCATCAAAACTGCTTTCTGGTAACACAGGTAACTCAAATCAGCTCAAACAAGAGTTAAGGTTGTGATTCATGAACAAGACCACTTGTCTTTGAATGACAGCCATTGTTCCTGTCCTTGCTGACCCACACACAAGTGTTTAGTGCCAGTGGATCCCTGCAGCAAAAGTGAGAGTCTCTAAAAATCAGCAGGACAGATAGGAAGGGACAGGAAAAGCAAGGTAAGCTATCTTTGCTCAGACTCAGAGCCCTGACTCCTGCAGTGGAGCCGCACTGTGCCACATAGGCTTGTGAAACAGCCAGCAGTGGCCTCCAGCCCTTGGCTCCACTCACCTACAGCCTACAGAGGTTTGGCAGCTGATGCTGAGATGGGCAGGGAGGCAGAACCTGGCAACATCTCCCTTGGCCCCATTATCTCCTGCTTCGGAGATGAGGTTGACAGGAGCGAAGGAAATGGTTTGGTCTTATACCCTGTGAACTGCGAAGCTGCCTGGAGTGAGGAGGTTCCCACTGGCGAGTTAGTGAGGTCCAGAAGCCCATTATGCCACATTTGCGTTCAGCACCAAATATTAGCATTAGTCCTAGAAAGAATAATGGTAATGAGAGTTCTCTAACTGCTTCGCTGCAGGTCTTGCTTTGCCTTTCCGTTCCCAGAGCGGTGACTGCAACTGAAACCCAGGCACCACGAGGGTCACACGAGCAGTGTGGTCCCTGGTCCAGCTGCTTCTGTGGCAGCATCCCCTACTGTCTTGTTCTCACCTGTGATCTGCTTGCAGATAATAGGGCAGTTTTCACCCTCAGTTATAGTTGGGACCACAGGTTTTCCTATAAGCAATGAGGTGGGGGAGCAGGGGCATCAGAGTGGGGTTAGATGGAGGAAGCCAGTGAAAGGGAATAAAATTCCTTTTTATTTCAACTTCATATTCAATTGCCCATTTCATTCCTATTACTTTATAGCTTACACCAGAGGATAACATACCTTCTGGTGCCAATGTGAGAAGCACACCACACCGGGACAAACAGCCTTCATAACTATTCAGTAGCCAACAGGATAATGAAAAACAGAAGGGCATTTGAAGGACAAGTTATGGTTTTCCCTGAAGCTTTGCAAATTTTATATGCTTCACAAAAGTTACCGAGAATAGGGAAAGTTTCCTGGGTTTGGATCATTTATAGATAAACTAGATGACAAGGTGTAGGAAAAAAGTTTCAGTTTTCTGACTCCGCAGTCAGCCAAGTGGGCAGACCCTTAGAACCGAAACGCTCTGCAAGTGCAGAACTACATTGTTTTTGGATCTAATACATCCGTAGGCAAAACTCAGCTCTGCATTTTTCCACTGCCTTCAAAGAACATATTGACAAGCAGAATGTGGCAATTTTAATTAATGGGGGGAAGAGAAAAAGCTGTCGATTTTGTCTCCTGGAAGTTTTCACTAATGTCTCTGTTAATGACTCTGTTAGTGTCTCAGTCAGTGAAAACTATTATTTCAGACAGTGGTGCAAAGGCCTGGTATGTTTGCCAGCTCTGATGAAGATTGATGCCTTTAACAACAAACAGCACAAGTGGACACCTTCCAGCTTCCCGAGCTGTTTAAACCCCGGGAAGGCTCTTCCCTTGGTGCAGCAAGACTGTAAGGAAAAATGACAGAGCTACAACCTTCAAGCTAAGTAACACATATTTGATTTACCTAAAGAAAACACAGCTGATGAAAAAGCCTCCAATAATCTGAATTTCTCCCTTTGAACAGCCACCCCATTGAATTCTTTGTTCAATATGCCTGAAGTCACAGGTTTGAAAACTAATCTGGTCGTAGAAAGAAGGTACTCTTTTAAAAGTAATTAAAATAAAATAGTTTTGTTCAGACAAACAATGTAGTGGCCTTTAAACACTCGATTTTTTTTCTCCTGTTTGAGGTTTTTAGCTAAGCACTTTCCCAAGCATTTCACTGAAGTGAGGCCCTAATTATTTTTTTTCAAAATCCTATGGTGGTACTGTAAAATGTACTAACTTTCCCTGCCTAGAGGCAAATGAAAGAAAAGGATATCATTCATGTCCTGAAGTCTTCACTTCACCCAAGGAGGGACCAAGTTCTCCCTGACATCAGCAGTGACGTTAAATTGAGGACATACATAGCAGAACTTCTAAGGTCTCAGCTGTTGCAGGCTTGTGTAGCCTTTGGGCGCGGGCTGTAGTACTTATGGTTCATGCAAAATGTTCCCTGAAATTAACAGAAAAAAGACTTGAGAAACAGGCAGAGGAATTTGGGCACAAACTGAGGCACAGGAAGTTCCATCTGAACATGAGGAAGAACTTCTTCCCTCTGAGGGTGACGGAGCACTGGAACAGGCTGCCCAGGGAGGTTGTGGAGTCTCCTTCTCTGGAGATATTCAAGACCCGCCCGGACAAGGTCCTGTGCAGCCCGCTGTAGGTGACCCTGCTTCAGCAGGAGGGTTGGACTAGATGACCCACCGTGGTCCCTTCCAACCCCTACTATTCTGTGATTCTGTGATTCTGTGATTCTGTGATCTCTGGAATTGTCCAAAGACTCCTCTGGGAAATCTTGAGGGACTCCGCTAAAAAGATGGAGCTTTCTTATAGTGATCTTAATCCTGCGATATATCTTTTTTCATCATCCTATTGTCACAAGGTATTCAGTGAAATGAGAGACAATTTTACTTCATCTATCTGAAGTCCGCAGAGCAGAAATGCTATATGACAATAAGGAAAAATAAATCAAGCAACAATTTTCCAGAACTGCTTACTCCAGCAAATATTTTTCTTATAAAAATAGGTTGAAAGGTTGAAATTTGATGTAAAAAGCAATATTTACTAATTTAATCTTCTCACCATATTTTGAAAGGCTTGGAATGAATAATTAATTTTAAAATACAGGGGAAATCTCAGGTGGTTCTAATTTGTTAGAAGAAATCCTCTGTTCCTTCTGTCTCAGGGCCAACTAATACATTTTCTAATCTTCCATTAAATCCGTTTTCCTCTCATCGGTTCGACCACTTAAACTGGGAACATCTCAAAGATGACAATTATTTGCTTGTAACTCTTTCCTCCTGAAGGCCACCATTTGACAAGAGACCCACTCTAAGTTGGACTTCTCTAATGCAGCGAGCTCATTCCTGTGCATGTACACGGACAGAGGAAAGTAAGAAGCTGCCTACATTATTCCCTACCTGTCAGCGTTGATACAGAATACCCTTCCTACATGCTTGCCTCGGATATGAAATGAAATTTTGTGCCCTTATTCGCTATGAGCCATGCCTGCCTCGGCAGCAACCCCATTTGCAAAAGCAGCGAGGGTTTGGGACTGAGGTGTGACTCAACCTGGTCACTCAGGTGCTGCCTCCTCCCTGCCAGCAGCTCCCCCCGCCCCAGCACTGGTTTGGTCACCTACCTGTGTGCACTGAGCAGCACGTCCCAGGGCACAGGTCAACACGTTGCTGAGCACATAACCACAGGACCTGGCGAATGCAGTGTACTGCCTTGTCAGAAGGAAGTTGTACCAGCTGTGGGTCACTCCTCTGCATGCAAAAGCAGCTGTTACAGTCTCCCAGTAATTATAGTCTTGCACGCGGCCACACGACTGGGCATTTTATCAGTATTTTAATGCATATTCAAATACAAATACTGGCTTCGGAATTCCCCCAAGCCAGTCCCTGCTTTCACCGATACGTGATCCAGGAAAGTCTTTTCACGGCAGAAAAAGTGACAGGTGGGGTTTATCACTCGCCCCACTCAGTCAGTGCCCCACGGCTCCCAGGCGAGCACAACTCTTGCTTTTTTGTAGCTGAATTTATCACAGCTGTCAGAGCATCACAGACGGCATATAGACAGCAGCAAGTCATTGCCTAATTTTGTCCACCACTGCCTAATTACAGCCACCAGCTCTTTAAAATTCATTTTCATAAGCATGTTTTCACAAATGTTGAAGAGCTCCTGCAGATTTACCATTATTACTCATTTTTTCCTAATGCTTGCCCCTCAGAAACCAAATGAAGTGTGGCAACACAGAGCAGGCAGTGTCTAGTCTGGTAGATTTCTTTATATGCATTCACATCTGAAACACAACAGTGACACTTGGGAAAAAAAAAACCACAGCATTTAAAGTGATGGTCCTGTACACAGAACATTAATCCATCAGTCCTTGCTGGAGTGAATAAAACTCCTCCACTTAGAGGATCTTACGATTTACATCATCCTTCTAAATATGCAAGAGGCATATGTAAGATTTACCTTCACCTCACTTTATCTTCCTGTTCACTTTATTTTATACCTAGTCTAAGTTAATCACCTAAATTTCACTCACAGTAAGTGAAAAGAGCGTTAAGAGATATTTCTCGAGGTTACTTATGTCCTCTGACTTCACATGGCTAAAGTTAGAGGACATCAACTTTGCTCTTCTATTTAATTTATTTTTGCTAAAATTACAGGGAGATCAGCATTCGTTCCCTCACTCCCTTTAGAAAGCACCAGCCAGTTTGTGTCCTGTGGTTTAAGAAGAATTTCTACTCAATCTCATCATAGTACACAGATCTTTAGTTTCTTAAACACCTTTATTTTAATAAAGTAAGATTACTGACTATGCACTTACCCCTCTTTCCATGGACACAGCAAGGCAGATGCTTTCCTTCTAATTCTACATCTCCCTCATGTGCATTTTCTCCCAAAAAGCTACAGTCACTCACCCTCTCTCAGGCTTTCATCTGCTTCCAGGCTGCCATCATTGCATCTGCTCTGGATGTCTTCTTGAGTTTCTTGCCCTTTCTCTGCTTCTTCTGCCACTTCTGTACACACACTGATATACACAGAGTAAAATAAACCAAAGTATAAATTACCTTTATATTCAGTGTCAGGTCCGTGGAGGAATCTGTTTAATCAGCTGCCTGAGACCTTACTTAATGCAGCATGGAGCTAAGCTTCCCATTTTTACAGCTATTGCTAAATAAGAAGGCATTTAATGGTCCCATCACTTGTCCTGAAAGTCATTTGTCACTTCCAGCAGCTTCAGTGAAGTGGTTTAAATTATTATCCTGCAGTAAAGAGTATTATTTTTAAAAGTTTCTGAACAAAATGAAAGACATAAAGGGATTCAAAAAGTGATAGTGAGCATATGTTACTTTTTAACTGGGCATACAAACATAGGGTGCCATGTTTGGTATCATATGCATGTTGTTCAGCTAAAAATCACAACATCCTGAAATTGTGTTTTAATGATTGGCACATGAAAACAGCAGTCATCAAAGATGACAATAATTTGCAGATATTGGTGGATTAAAAACCTCATTGCTAAAGCAATTTCACAGAAATATCTGTATTTTCTCTAAAAAGTGCTATTTGCTTAAAGCCTGAAACTGGGGTCTAGAAAAAGAAAGTAAGTCTGTTGTTCATTGCACAAGTCATATCTAGTGCTAAGTTAGATGCCCTGGTATGCCTTGGCTAGCTGCTTCCCCCCCAGAAATGTATGGATTTTCTGTAGGTTCCATGTCCCCTCTGCCAGTCCCAGTCAGATATCTCATACCCATTGGGCCTCTGCAGTAACACAAATTCCTCTGGTGAGACACCTGATTCACGCCTTTCTAGTCATACACCTTTTTTTTTTTTCTGCATAATTTCCATTTTATGATACAGATTTACCTCAGCCTGCTACTGCACTGCTTGACACAAAGCACCTTCGTTTTGTCCCTATACCCTGCACCTAAGGCAAAGGGACCATAGGGCACAGTTCTGCTCATGGTACAGAGGTGGGCTTGTAGCAGTGTCTACTTACAAAAATGTTTGCATGAGGTGCTGGAGTGTGAGATCTGTAGTCAGAAATGGTGACTAGGCAGTAGCAAGAGGACTGTATAAAAAGAGTGAACTTGGTCAATACGACTCCCAACATTCCTAGGAACCTGTCTTCCCCCAGAAAGATCTTGGGATGCCAGTTCTCCCATCAAAGTACATAACTCTAGTCTGTGCATCATACAGTCATCCTTCCATACATATTCCTGAGTTACATTTGTCCTCTGTCCTATGCTGTCCACTTGCTACAGAATCAAGCCAAACAGCTAAGTTCTTCCATTTTTCCCCTCAGCTTCCTTAATAGATGGTTTTATTTTAACTACTGGTCCATTATTTTATAAGAGAAGTAGTTGTTGTTATTTTTTCTGTGTTATGCTGCTGTATAGGTGTCATGAAACGTCATTGTTCTCGGCACTGTAGAAAGACAAATACAGACAGCCGGGGAGCTCAGAAAACCAGGGAGATAGTGCTGGTCACCGTGACAGATGCTAGTCTTGGCACATCAGGAACTTCATAGATCCTTATGTTTTAAAAATTTCAAAACAAAGGAAAGAATTTTCATAATTTGAAGAAAAGCAGCAGGGTCAGTAGGAGGGTGTTATTGGTAAGTAATTTTTCCCTAGTCATGAAGCACAGATTAGGAGAAAGCACAAAGATGGTCATTTGGAGTTTGGCCAATATGGGGAGGACAGCTGGCATTGTGGCAATGGTGAACTTCTCAGGCTCAAAGTGAAGACAGGCAATCCAGATTTGATGTTATAGAGGACTGGGGAGCAGCAAAGGATGGAGAGAGAGAAGTTGCCCGCTCACTGCAGACCCTCCACGCTACCCATGGCTGGTATGAGAGGTATTGTCCAGGAGAGCTATGTGGTCTCATTTTGCACATATCCTGTCCAAAACTCACATAGCTATGCTGACTAAGGTCTCCAGTGAGGACACAGCTTACAGAGCAGACAAGGCAGGCAGCTTCGTGGAGAACTCTGTTGGAAGGATAAATGGATTTCACGAAAAAAACCACTGCTGACCTGTTTCAATACAAGTTAGCATGGTTACAAACTGCATTGGCAGCCCAATTGTAGGCTGCATGTTGTGGCAAGTATTCTCTTGGACATATCTACATGCACTAGTTTTCACACGAGGTTGTTGTTCACTGCTGAGACGTTTTACTGTCAAAGAAACATAGCAGTAACCTGTAGAAACACCATGTAAAATGATTGAATCCAGCCCTGCAGTGGCTAAGGTGGGGAGCCACAAGCAGCATCTAAGAGTCAGCAATCCTTGCCAACTTTTATACCACAGTGATTTCCATGGACATTTTCTAAAAGATTTTTTCCCCAATATTTAATCATAAAGTAGCCCTGAGGTTTCAAAAGCATTCAAAACTCTTGGAAAAGGCACTTCCCCTCTTTGGATATTTTCACTTAGAGTAGCTAAATACTTACCTATTGGGCTTTTAAATCTAATACCTCAAGGGCAGTTTTGTGAGAGTCATGTGTAACTGGCAGTTCTTAATTTAACATGCAACATCCTGGATATTCTTTAATTCATGCCTAGTCACTTCTGCTCTTATCAGTTTATACCCATAAAACATACAAATGAATTTGAACTAGAAATTATTCCATTTTTGAGCTAGGAGCGATTCATTTTCAACACAGGTTGTCCCTTACCAGCCTTACTTTTCAGTAAGCAGTCCTGTAAGTTGAGAGAACAACATCTTAAAATATCAAAATTGCAAATATTAGACCTTCCTCTGAAGTTACAAGTCTGGCATGAAGGTTTCATTTGACTGGCAAGGTAGCAAAGAGAAGAGCTCCACACTTCCCTTGAACTGGTACTTCTAATCCACTGGTGGACTCCTTGGTGCATGCCAAAAAAGATTGCTCTTGTAAAATGACTTTGGTGTTGGTTGGAGAGTAAGAAAGAAGCAGAAGAGGTTGATTGGGCTTTTCTTGGAGAAAAGAGTTTTGTTAGGTAGGTAATAGTCTCTGTACGCAACCTTGCAAACCATACTGCACTCATCCTGGCTTTGCCTTTTGCAAGAAATACCCTAAAGACCTGAGATTTCTCACTGGAATTGAGTGAAGAAGAATTAATTCCCCCTTCCAAGAACAACAGATGGTCTTGAAATGCTTATGGTGGATAAAGGGGTAACTGAAAATATCTCTGATGAAAATATTTAAGATGTTGAGTAACAGAAAAACTTAATCAGGACTTCCATTCTTGTCTGAAGATGCAAGAGCATCAAAAGGCAGCATGTTCAAACCCATTTAAAAGAATACTTTTTCACATTTATTTAACCAAATTTTTGGGACTCCTTGCCATACTGAGGCCAAAAATTAACAAAAAAACAAAAATACATAATTGCGCATTTACAGAGATAAAAAAATACCAGAGTTTCAGTAGTTCATGCTAGTTATGAAATTTTCAGAGAAGAACTAAATCTGTGAACATTACTTCACATTCACATAAGGAAACCTCTGTCTTCCTCCATGTCAGGATGTGGCACTCACTCCTCTCAGAAACAGGGTATGTGTGAATATACCCTACATTCTGCATCAGGAAAACAATGCCTATATTTCCATTGCACTTCAGGCACTATGACATATTTTTTTTGATCTGGGGACTTTTTTCCTTTTAACTGCTCCTGGACATGGAAAGTAACTGCAAAGTT
>Ga0181612_105220_pt1 | contig 17736 bp, 10 predicted proteins | sample HoacroProtozoa21_FD_119630 | JGI IMG/M metagenome (GOLD analysis project Ga0181612, IMG submission 119630) | Hoatzin crop microbial communities from Cojedes, Venezuel. Combined Assembly of Gp0051906, Gp0051904, Gp0051908 | reverse complement strand
TTCTCAGGGGGATGCATTGCTCCTGTGCATGGAAGAAGTGTTGTTTAAAAAGCGACCAGCACTCATGGACCCCCCTGCCTTCGAGAGCCCTGGCCCACGGGATTCCTCCCAGTAGCTCCTTGAAGAGGGCAAAGTCAGCCGTCCTGAGGTCCAAGGTTTTGATCCTGCTTATCTCCCTGCTTCCTCCACGCAGGATCCTGAACTCGACCATTTCATGGTCACTGCAGTCGAGGCTACCTCCGACCTTCACATCCTCCACTAGTCCCTCCTTGTTTGTTAATACAAGGTCCAGCAGCGCGCCTTTCCTTGTTGGTTCCTCCACCACTGGCATCAGAAAGTTATCATGGATGCTCTGTAGGAACCTTCTGGATTGTGCCTGCCTAGCTGTATGGTCTTCCCAGCTGCTGTCAGGGTGGTTGAAGTCCCCCATGAGAACCAGGGCCTGTGACTGTGAGGCTGCTTGTAACTGCCTGTAGAAGGCCTCATCAATTTCCTCCTCCTGGTCAGGTGAATAACTGAATTAGAAATCCAGCAGAGGCAACCACCAGACTGGGTTTATGTATTCAGCTTTGCCATAAACAACTTTCTATGAAACTCCTCATAGGTGATGCCAGATAAAAATTTTGATTTTGAGCCAGAATGTCCAAAGCCCAAGAATGGATCTTAGAAATACTTTATGAGCAATAGTGTGCATAACCTGGGACTGCAATGACCATGTTAAAGGGTCACAATACTGCTCAAAAAAAAAAATAATCTGAGCTCTATCTCCTTGCTTGCCTCCCTGAAACTTCACAGATCATACCTCATGCCTCTGCTTGGAATAGATCTTCAGATTAGAGACCAGTAATGAGACTGTCGATGTCTTGGGCAGGTACTACCTTATTAGGGCTGTGGTCAGGCATCTCCAAGCTCTGAAACATAAAAACCCAGTGGCTTTTACCTGACATAAGACACAAGACTCTGCTAAACTCCAAAGTATGGAAAACAGCTCTCCACGTGTAGATTGAGGAATTCTAGGGATTCTAATGAATCATTACCATAGGTATGGCTCAACCACTGTCAAGACTGTTCTCCAGGGGCCCTTTGCTGTCCCACACAAAGCCACAGCTTCATTTTCAGGTATCAGAAGGTAACAGAAAAATCACATATTTGTCTTGCTTTTCTTTTCCCTGATCACGGAAAAGTTGGTATCTATGCTGTATTTTGTGAGCAGGACTTAAACACAGTACGTTTCTGGAAGAACTCCACTACATTTCCCCTCCTAGCAGAATCCTCTCTCACAATTTACTTTTGTAAAAAAGATTCCATGCTTGAACTGCTGAAAGGACAGAAAAATAGCTTCATTGATATCTTTTCACTAGATCTTTCCTTCTGTGAATTTTTTTTCCAGCCTCTAATAAAGTACTCCAGTTGATTTTTGAAAGGCAGGTCTTTTTCATGAATAGGTAACAGTACCAACATGCTGGATCAGTAATGAGGTTTCGAGTCCCACCACACTTTGTCAGCAACAGCTGTTGCTCACAGCTGGATCTCACTAAGGACACATTTGAAGGGGCTGAGCACTGACTGTTCAGCACCTGCAAGCTGCATAACTAGAACCTTTCTCCATCTAACGAGATGAGCAATGGTCCCCAGAAAATTCCCACTCTCTGTTTGTATTTCTTAGTTTGTAATCTCTTCCCTTTTGTATCCTGAAAGGTAAGAAGAGGGTTTCCCAAGCTGTCAGATCCTGGAACCTGTTTAACTGAATTGGAAAGATGCTAAAACAAGTCTTGGAGGCATTTACTCCAAACCTCATTCTCCTTATTTCCTTAGTGTGTACATACACACACACAAATGTAATTCAGTTTCCAGCTGTGAAGTATGATAGTTTTTCTTCTGGCTCTTTTTCCTTACTTCTCTGTTTCTTCTGATGAACTGGGTTCCACTCAGGCAACTGCTTCTCAGTAGCAGGAGATCCCAGATACGCTGCTACCTTTGTTTCAATTTCAGTTTTGCTGCTGAAGTACAATCTTCTAGCACAGTTGGACCATTTCTGTACAGCTCCCAGTTTTCATGGCGCCAACTGTTCACGCAGTCCATTCAGAGTATTTATTCTGCAGTTCTTATTTCTGATAACCCAAGCATATTTCAATTTCCTCAGACTTTTTTGACAGCTGCCTATTACCTTCCTTATGCATACACGTGGTCTTTCCTTCTCTCTGTACAACACCTAGGTCACCAGATCATCTGGAGAACTCCCTAAAGCAGATTATGGTCACACTAACATTAGCCCTTACTTTGTGGCATTAGTGATTCCTGCTGTCCACTGTTACACAGAAGAGTGGCTTTAGTAGCTTAGGAAAGTGTTTCTTCCTAGTGGTGTTCCTTGTATTATACACAAGCCAGATTTTGGAGTCTAGGTCACCACCGATGCAGCTAGGCAACTAACAATACGGGCATGACAAAAATAATCCTTGAAGACCTTGGTACGGTAATAAAAAAGCCTCCTTTACGAATTTCCTTTCTCCTATTTACTGAGAAAGAGAAAGGCTATCTACAGTAACTGCGATAATGGTTTTAAACTAAAAGAGGGTAGATTTCAACTAGATATAAGGAAAAATTTTTTACAATAGGGGTGGTGAAACACTGGCACAGGTTGCCCAGTGAAGTGGTGGATGCCTCATCCCTGGAAACACTGAAGGTCAGTGTGGATGGGGCTCTGAGCAACCTGATCGAGTTAAAAGATGTCCCTGTTCATTGCAGGGGGGGGTTGGACTGGATGACATTTAAAGGTGCCTTCCAACCCAAACTATCCTATGATTCTATAGTAACAAATTCCCCATAAATTCACGGGACTTTCTGATGCCCTGCTTCTTCTCACTCATCTTCCAGTGCAGATAGGCAGTAGGTCTGAATTCCATTGTCTCACTAAATCCAACTGTATCCGTTAATCATGGAAACTGAGCCTCTTGTTGCATACTGCAGAACTTCATCACCATCATGAAGTGAGATGCTCTTGGCTGTGAATTCCTGCTACTGTGTGAGCTAGGATCCCACGGCAAATAAGAAAGTCTTTTTTCTGCTTCTGCTGTTTTTCATTCTCTTTAGGTAACTAAGAAAACACTAGTTCCTGTGTTTTCCTCATTAAGCCACAGTGATAATATAAAAATCATGTCAAAAGTTACTCTCAAAATCTCACAATAGCAGAAACCCTCATCCTCCACACAAATTTATTTAACTCCTATAGACCCAAACCCCAGTATGCTAGTCTTTGTACACAACCACAACAAATGTGACTATTACCCCACGGTGGCAATAGTCTAACTCTCCACTGTCATCTTTTTCTAGCAACTGGGGACCAGCCAGCCCTGTTTCCTATCTTACATTTTTTTAACAATTCTGTGCACTCACGATGAGAGCAGTATAGTGCTGACATGCTTTGCTGTGTCTGTTTTGCTAGGAGTAGCTGGCACAGCTGGCAAATGGGAAGTTAACTTTTCACTTCGCCCTCCAAACGCCCCCACTGCCCCCCATCCCAGGAAGGCAGCAGGGGAAAAAAGGAATTGTTTTTCTGAATTGCACATCCGTCCCGTCTCCTCCTGGGAAGAGACAGCTATTTCTTATCTTGGCTGTTTTACACCACTGAAATGTGAAGGGAGAGTTCGAAGGAAGGAAATCAGAGAAAAGACAGAGAGACCTCTATATTTCAGAGCATTGAAGGGAACTGCTGTCTACATACCAGAAGCAGGGTGGGGTGGTTGGTGGTGGGGGTGTAGGTAATGATGTGCTAGAAAACCTCCACTGACAAAAAAGTAAAACTTTTTGATGAAAAAAGAGCTATCTGCCCTTTACACTTTTGAAAAAGACATTTAAAGAAATACCTTTATATTATTTCAGCCTGCAAACTTCTTGTCAATAGTGATTGTCCTCTGAGATCCTAAAGAAAAGACGCGGCTGTCCGTGTTATTCATGCCTCAAAGATAGAAAGGAAAGAGAAACATCCTTTGTGCACTACTCTAGAACACGTTCCTGGAAACAGGGACTTATGGCTAAACCTAGTATAAATATTGTCATTTGGTAATACTTCAACAAATGACAGAAGGGTTAATTTAGCCTTCCCTCTGGGGATCATAAATGAACACATGGCTTCTCTGAGAAGACCTCAAAAAATTTTAATTATCTCATTTAGAAGAAGCTCTGCCTAAAGACTTGAGACATGTGAGGGGCAAACTTCAAAAGATCTAGAGTTAAAGATAAGCACCCAAACCGGACAGCAGTTATCTGAAGCTTATCTGGACTATTTAATGTTCTGTGAAATGGTACCAGAAATCCTGTGCCAGCAGGCCTTCTGCAGCAATTTCAGAACTTCCTTTCAGGCTAGAAACTTGATCTGTTTGGTGGCAATTCATCACCTCTGGACCTTGCATAACGCTGAGAGCATGGCATGAGAACACAAAACCCAGCAACTTAAGAAGCTCCCGTCACGGAAGTGCTAACCAGGCATTTCAGAACTCAAAACTCCTCTTGCAGCAACGGGAGCTTGGACAAACTCAGACAGTTTCTCCTATGAAAACACGCAGTCTGAAGAGCAGCCCTTTCCCAAAAAGAGTCTCCTCACAGCCTAGAGAAGGAACATCATCTGCTGGCATCCACTGGCGTCGAAAGGGAATGACCAGGCTTTATCAGGCTTAACCGAAGATTTATTTTTGAGCATTTTGGGCCATTGTATTAAACCAACTCAGTTAGAAAGTTTAGAAAATGTTATGCACCAACTCGTTCATTAAAACTTGGGTAACTTCCCTGGAGTAAATGGTAGTCCTAATAAACTGCTCCGCTCCTGAGAAGTGGAGAAATGTCTATGATGTGGGGAAAAAGATTCCAAGCAGTTCTTTCTTTCTTTTTTTTTCTTTTAGGAAAGAAAGAAGGCTTAATTCAGTAAGCCTGTTCCGCATGGCTGGGGCTCTGCGTGGATCCCTGCACCGCTGCACTTTCTGTAAAGGACCAGAAACACCACAGGGACGGCTGCGCAGTAGCTGGAAGGACGGGAGCGGGGAGCAGCTGGGACGCTGGCAGCTGGCGCAGCAGCAGTCCTGGCAGCGAGCAGCAGCACCAGCGACTCATGGCAAAACCAGCAGCAGAGCTCAGCGTGGCAGAACACGCGTGGGGATTAGGGCCGGAGCAGGTTTGGCTGCCAACGGCACCCAGCCCCTGTGAGACGTGGGACCCCAGCTTCTGTGCGGTGGGGGGACAGGGGGAGATGGCAAGCAACTGTAGCTGTCACCCCCAGCTCCTGGAGGACAGTCTGATGCTGCGAACCTGCTCCACAGTGGCAGTTTTGCCTCCTGTTGTGGATGACTTCAGTTTTCCAAAATGACGTATGATTAATTGGGAGGTAGAAAGAACAGGGAAGTGTAAAGATTTATTTATTTAGGCCCTTTCGTTTGATTCATTGTTCCTGCAGAGGGAAGTACTGCTCAATAAGAGAGCGTAATTTAGATTGCCAGATTTCTGGGTGGAGGCTCAAACTGGTGCAGTTTGTTCAGCTCTGCGAGGTGGGTTGCTTCTTATTTTTTTGGTAAGGAGAACTAAAATTGATTCTGACCTATACTGCTCCTTGCCAGAGAGGTTTCTCTCGTGTTGAATTCCCTGTTAGGTTAGACATCAGTCTACCTGAGCGATGTGGGCAGACACAGACCTCTAAAGAACCAACACATACAAGTGGGCATCAAATCTAGAAGCATCGCTATCTCGTACACAGATGGACACAATGAAGTGTCATTTATCACTTGGACAGCTCAGCCAGCGTAGGCTGCTACTGCAATCACATTATTAAATTACACTTCTGCCAGTGGAGTACCTCTATGCAAAAAATACAAATTGGTAACAGCACAGGCCTTGCCTTTCTGGCTTTACCTGTAATAGAAGCATCTGTAAGCAAAATGTATATATGTAATCCACAGATGGCTGAATTGCAGACCTGGCTAAAGACTGCTTAAATAGACCCTTACACTTAGCCAGGATGCAACTGAGAGGCACAATACAACACCGTCCATTATCTTATAATAATAAGCTTAGTTGTAAATATTAAATTCCATAACAATATTATTAAAGTACATGCTTGGATATTCTGTGGTTTTGATTTAGTTTTTCATTTTGAAAGAGATCATATGTACTATGATAATTTATTCTCCATATTAATTCAGGTATGTTGCTTTTTAAAAAATCATTTCTCTATTGTCTGTTTTGGAAAGAAACTCCAGTGAAAACTGAAATTCCAGGGGAATTTATTCTTTTCGAAAGCTAGCTGTGAAAACATGCAGAATTTTCTGCTTTCCCATATTAAAACTCCCTTGGCCTTCTAACACCAGAACTATCCGTTCCTCCGAGTGCAGAACACACTAATAAAATATTTATCGTCTAGCAAAGACATTGGCAGTGCTTTTCATACCATCTGCATTCTGACTGCAGGACTTCTCAAGAGCTGAGTAAGGGTGCTGCTTGGACAACTTTCAAAAACTGGGGAAAGAATGCTTGACATGCCACGGGAGGTGAAGAGTCCGTGAGGCCAACCGTTACTGACCCCCACCATCCCAGCGCACCTCGCCCCATCTCTGCAGCCTGGACATCACATCCCACCTTTGACAAAAGCATCCTCCTTGCCCATGTTTCTACAGTAGCTCCAAAAGCATTAATTATTTCTAATTTGCAGTGCTGAAACTGTGTTAGTATGTCAGTCACTTGTTTCACCCTAGAGAAGCTCTGTTTCCATAACGTACTACCTGTGGCATGTACTTTGTGGCGTGGTTCAGTCCCAGAGCTGAGGACGTGTACTTTGCGTTTGCTCGCTGCAGGGCAGATGCCATTGCTGCCTAAATACCTGTAGCTGCAAAATGTACCATCTGAGGAACAGATCAAGATCAGTACTACCAAACATCTTCATTATGCTGTTTCTTAACAGCACATTATGCTGCTTCTTGTAATTCTTATGCTGAAAGTTCAACATAGTGCCTAACAACGCATTTATACGCTTTCTGCTACTGTTTTTTTGTAATCCTTGGGCTCAAAAATAGCAATAATTAATTGTGTGTGTGGTAGAAGACAGCAACAACAGTATCAAAACACATCAAAGCCTTTAATCAGCCATGGGAAAGTTGGGAAAGATTATTTATGTTGGTGTTAATTTTGATTTTTTTTGTATTCAAACAAAAATGTAATCTTGATTACAAAGAAGGTTTTTCCCAACTTTGACGACATGTTTTAGCTCTATACAGTCAGGTCAGAAAAAGTTACATGAATACAACTTACTTTGTATGGAAATCCAAAGCACAGAAAACTTCAGTATCAAAATGATAGATCACTTGCGTTATTAATCTCTTCTTTCTGAGTAGGAGAAAAATGTTTTTCAGATATTTTTCCATGAAATTTATTTGAAATGTTCGAAATGTGGCTTCCTTTCTTCTAGATTAAAAGTAGCACACACCTTCAGGAAAACAGTGATAACAGAAAGGTCAGGCAACTTTCTTTTCCATGCCTCCACAGAGACTCAAGGCGCCCGTGTTCTGAGACACCTCCGCCTCAGGGAGGCTTGCCCAGCTCCGCTTTGCTGAGGAGATCTGATAAGGCTTCAAGTCGGATTGATAGGACTGCAGGCCATGAAGACCAGCAAGGCTGTTCCAGCTGTCTCCCAAGCACAGCTGGAGCCAGGAGGCATCACTGCTGCAGCACAGCCTTCTGCATCAGATCGCGAGGCAAAAGCACGGGAGCACCAATGGAATATGAAAGGCAGTTTTGGTATCATTTTGCTATCTGATCTCGTTGACGCCATAGCCTTTGCATGGAGGATTTCTGTCTTGTTCCACTAAAATCTTCTTCCACACCGAAGTTTTGTCCTCCTGGCATTCAACTGCTCCCTTTCTTTAGGACACTGCAACACCTACCGCACGAGGAAAACCACAAGCAGCATGTGGAGCAGGTTCCCAGCTAGCAATGCAGAAAAGGAACATTCTTCCCTTGCTTACTCATTTGCAAAAGGGTGAATACTGCTGAGAGCTCCCAAGCCTCTGTTATCTCTGTGACTGATCCTTGGTGAACAGCCGGCAGCAAAATGAACTTTCCAGGCTGACTGAATATCAAATAAATGGGGGTTGCCTGGACTAGAGAACAGCACCATTACCACTTATCTTGTTATGACAAAACGAGTTAGCATATTCATCATTCCTTACTTGACAAATGTAAGCAGACGCAAGGGGTATGTAGGGACATAACACAGTTTTCTTCCATGTCTCAAAAACAGCAAAGCTAAGTATCTTCTCTGTAAGCGCAGCATATTCTAAAATTAGAAAAACAAAGACTGCAGAAAGGTTTCTGGGACTTAGTTTTCTAATTCAAAAACTGGAAGAATGGCTCTTTCCATCCTTCCTGTTCTCCTACACCTCTAACTGTCAGCAGGTAGATGGAAAGAGAACTGTAGTTATGAAACAGGGAGCTGAGTTACATCCAAGTTAAAAAAAAAAAGGAAAGAGGAGCTACTGAACTGAAAGAAACTGAAGTCCAGTGTTAAAGTGGTATTACCTAGCAGGGTTCCCAGACTCGCTTGAACAATGGCAACAACTCTTGCCTTCACAAGTGGCTGTATTTATTCTTTGAATTCACAAACGAATTTGAATTCACAAATTAAAACCTGGGCAACTGCTTCTTTCATCCTCCCTTTACATACACACGCTTCCATAGCACCCTAGCTCCAGCATTCTCAGGCAGAGCTGCAGATATCCTATGGGCTTCTCTGCAGTTTGCCTGTGCTGGGAAGCAGCACTAGAAATGGGGGCTATTGATTTTGTCGATGTGCAGACGGTGACTCAAGTGAGCAGAGCTGGAAGCCACCATCTCTGGCCAGTACACACGTACCACTTTCAAACAGTGTGCCTGTATGGCTGTTTTGTAAAACAAACCATCTGGGAATTGCACAGGAGACTGCAGTAGAAGGAAAATGCAAGTTATGCCCATTTGGGCTGAAAAAAAGTACTCGCAAACATTTGGCTCCTTAATGCAGCCCAAGTCATGAAGCTAAGGTCAAACCAACCTGCGGACACAGGTTGAGTTTTGGTATCAGGGATCTGGAGTCGCCGCACTTGTGTTGGCCCATGAAGGGAAAATGCTCATCAGTGCTAACCCTCAGACCTGTGTGTGGGAAGGCCACAACAATAAAGCAGATAATTCAGAATATTCATGTGAGACAACTGCCACAAAGACGAGATAGCTGTAATGGCAGGACTAGGATGGAGAGAAAAATGTGATGACTTGCAGAAAGGAGAAAACCTAGGAAAACGAAACTCTCAAGTAACACATTCCGAAAAAAAGAAATATCATTTGACTGCTACCCTGAATTTTCTGACTGCACTAAAAAAAAGTCACATAAACTAACTTCTGTGCTGTTGCTTTTTCTTAAGCAGAAGTATGCAAAGTAGCTTTAAACTTATCTCTTATCTCTATGCTTGCTGCATATGGAATTTTCCAGAGGAATTTGTCTAGCAGATGTTTTTAACGAGAGTTGGTTAAAAGCATGATGAAGTTCCAGCAGGGAAAATAAATAACAGTGTTGTGACACTAGGAACTTAGTTGTCATCGTTAGTGATGAAGAAAGATAACTGCCTGCCCTGAGCAGGAGTGCTCTGGTGGTCTCAGTAAAATCTAAGATGGAGGAAAACAAGCTGGACCGAGTTCAGGGAAGCATGAGTATTGCCTCATATCCCTCCAAATTATAGCAAGCCTTGAGCAGTTATTCACCAGTCTTCAGTTTAGGATTTTAGCAGCACTTGCTATATATCTGGAAAATAAAATGTCTGGAAAAAGAAACTGCCTCTTCTTCAACTGGAAACTAAGAATGAAAGGCTGGGGTCCTCAGCCTTTTAAGATGGAAAGTATTTATCCTAGAAAGTTCTTCTTAGTTAAACTACTAAAGATAGTCACAGGGGACACAGGGGCAGGGAGGGAGATGGAATTGGGCTCTTGGCACATTTCATGCTACCCATGCAGCTTGTTTCTTCCAGGCTGAGGAAGCAAAATGCCTGGAGGAAGAAATGGGGAGGAAATTCTACAGGGAGTTTTGTAAGGATTTCCTTCTCTCAGTTTTCTCACGGAAGAAGGTGACCTGAACTATTAAAGATAAAATAAATGCTCCACAAAGCCTCATATGAATTGACTTCTTGTCAAAAAAGCCTACTCTTCTACATGCAACACTCATAAAAAAAAAGTTCCTGTGGAACAGTTTAATATAATTAGTTCCATTCAATCTGCACAGCTCCACCACTGATGAGCTGCTTTTGCAATACCAGGAGCAAAATTGAGCATGACTGAACTCTTTTCCTGCCATGTCATGCTGCTATACAAACAGCAACTGGCTTCAGGCTACAACATCGCGCTGCCCTTTGAGTCCAGGTTAGCCTGTGCGGGGCGGCTGCGGTCTCGGGCCTCTTTGAGTAGGCACTGAAGGGACACTGTGGGTGGTAGGTTCCCACAGCGCTAACGGCCACAGAAAAAAATGAAGCAGTAGAGAGGGCAGGGGAGAAGGAAAAAGAAAATAGGACCAAGAAGTGGAAATCTACTATACGTCCACGAAGCTCAAAAGGAAAGTATAAACAAAGCACTATTATTCCTTCTGTTGCTGCCTTTTTTTTTTTTTATGTGTTTTTTCAGTGTTTTTATTTTTTTACTAGATTTCTTTCATCTTCCTGTCTCCTGATCTTTCTTTAGCAAAAAAATACCACGTTGAGATGCACTGGGGCTTAAAAATGACTAAAAGAACCACGCTGCACTTCTCCTCCCAAGTGTCCCCTTGCGGGGAGTCGCTTCCCTGCCGCCTGCGGTCCCGGCTGCTGCACCAGGTAGCGAGCACGTGGCACGCCCGCTCCACCCCAGCACGCACGCTCCCTCCTCCGCGCGACCCCGGACCACGGCACAGCGTGGGGCAGGGGCATCACACGTCCCTTGGGGAACCCCCAGCCCCCTGTCCCCGGGCCAGGGCTGAGCAGCTTCAGCCGGCGGGCAGCTCGCCCCAGAGATGCCTTGGTGGAGGCGGGAAGGTGTTTCTTGTTGCAGGTGCGTGATCGCAATGAAACACAGCTAAGCTGCGCCCCGCAGGTCCATCACAAACGAAAGCCTCACAGCGATAAATAAAAGCCCCTGGGGATTTAACGTGCTTGGAGTCAAAGGCCTGAGTCCATGCTAACACACACAGGCCAGCGGTGTTTTCTAAAGGAAAAGTGGCTACGGATACCTGGAAGACGAGGTACGCTGCTGGGACACCTCAGAAGGGCCTGTTTGACCCTCACATCTGCCTGCGCAACCAGGGAAGAGACACAGATATATCCAGGGGACAACCAGGTCCAGCTGCCAGGCCCCTCTTGGCTCAGCTGTGCCCGGCAGGTGCCTCCTCTCCAGGAGCCAGCCCAGACCCGCTGCAGAGCCTTTCCATGGCTAACCTTGGGCAAGGGGAAGCCAAGCCTTCTGGGAACCTGACTCCTCTGAAGGATCTCACGTTGGATGTCTACTCTTGGCAGCACTTTGACCATTATAGAATCATAGCATCATTAAGGTTGGAATAGACCTCTAAGATCATCTAGTCCAACTGTCGACCCAACACCACCATGCCTGCTAATCCATATCCTTAAGTGCCACATCTACACGTTTTTTGAACACCTCCAGGGATGGTGACTCCACCACTTCCCTGGGCAGCCTGTTCCAATGTCTGACCACTCTTTCAGTAAAGCAGTTTTTCCTAAGAAGGGGAAAACCTTGCATCAATGAGTTCATTAGGTTGACAATTTACATGTAGCAAGTAGGCAACAAGGTTTTTGGCTGCAGGACATCTTTTGTTCACTCTTCTGGCGATATGGAGAAATTCTTGGATTAGCAGCAAGCAAAAGGAGCAATGGATGTCTGTGGCATACATTCAGAAGTATGAAAAGAAATACAAGGATTAGAAAAGTATGCCTGATAAAGTTTTGATTTATTTGAGAAGCTTCAATTTACTGTCCTAAGTGTGGAATTTAAGTAATTTCTATAACGGAGTTTCCAGGACATCCTATTATTATATCCTAACCATTAAATTTACAGTACTTGAAGGCTTTTTTCTGTTTCTTGGGATACCTCCCAGGAGAATCCAGCACTGGAATGCTTGACTCAGTAAATATTTATTTTTGGTAGTGTTTTGGTATACTTCTTTCCTGCAAATGTGTGACCTATGGTTATTTTTGCAAAAGAAGAAATTTGGAATTCTCTGTCTGCATGGTATTCTTTGACAGGCCAAAAAAAAAAATTACTTTCCCTAAAAGGAAACTTTGAAAGATACTAAATTTTGTGAGTTATTAGAGTATAATTAAAGAAATTCACAGAAGGGATCATTTTCCATACAGGATGAATGACATATATTAGACAAGCGTGTACAGATAGGGAAATTTACAATTTGATTAACCCACTAAATTTGTTCCAAGCAAGATAACCTTTCAGAAAATACCTTCACTACAGAGAAAGTAGGACCTCAGCCAAAAGGTGAATTCTTACGAATAGGTTTTAAACAGTAAAGCCAAAACTGCCTTTACTGTGTGCTTCCTCATGAGTTCAGACAAAGCTGCATATGTCCCAAGATACGCTAAAATAACCATTTCCAAAGAAGCAAGCACTTGGTTGCGTAATATTCTTTTAAGGTGGAGGTCATCAAACAAACTCTTGATTTTGAAAACTGTAATCTCAAAAGAGGAAACAGCCCCCAAGTCAACTGCATCCAGAGAGACGAACTTTACAACATACTACTTTCCAATGAGTGGTAACAGTAATTTCAACCCTTCAGTCCAAGAATGGCTGCACTTTCTAAGGACGCTGTTTGTTTCTTTGCATTATTTTATCACAAACATCGCAGTTAGGTAACATACAATCTCCTCTTCCTATTCCCATTGTCATCCTTTATAAACTCAATTTAAAAGTCTAACTGGAGAGGATTATTTGTAAACAATTGTAAACAATTCTCTTCTTCAATGGGATGACCTCTTTTCCTAGGTATCAAGTATCACAGTTTGAGTTTCTCTCTTCACCCTGTGAAGCCCGTATTAGGAAACAATGAAGTAAACAATAGAAAGAAAAGAGAAAAACCCACCAACCTCCAGACCAGCTTAACTTAAAGATCTTAACATAATCTTAAAGAAGTTAATTGAAACAGTGTGGTATCTTTTTTGATTAGTCTTAAGAAAACGTTGCAGGCTTGCCAGAGTACAATGCACTCCTTCCCAAAAGCATGTAAAATTTCAAATGAATCCACATCCATATAAACAAAAGATGTTACATTATGGACCTATCCTTAATTTGTTTTAGTAGCTCTTAACAGACTGATATCCACACTGCTTAAATGCCAAAACTATAAAGAAAATGTGACAAAAATGAAAAGAGGTATCTGCCTCTGTTCCAGCGGAGCTACCACTTGCCTTTGTGGTGGTACTTCTAGTGCTGCCCTGTGCTGGATGGAAAGATCTGTTGCTACCGGCGTCGAAGGTGTGTATACAGGAGTCTCTGTATGAGCCCAAAAAAGTTGAAAAAACCCTTTTATTTGTGAACAGGGCTTCAATCCATACTTCCCATCAACGCAAATTTGACAATGATCATCACGGCTAGCTGAACTGGATTTAGATTTAAGATTTAGGACTGTGCCACTGTGCAGAGTAAAACTGCATTGGCCGATGAAATTCTAACCTTACAAATGTCAAGTTATGTTGTCCAAGTAGCAGCGTCTTCGCCCTGCTCCTCATGCCAAATAAGACACTGAGTTAACAACATCAGGGTAACGTTGCATTTGTGGGAATAGGCCAACTGATGAATGATACCTATCTGAATTTCCTCATTTCCTTCCACAGAAGAATTTATTATTAAACATAAAAACACAAGGGCTCTAAAGGAAAATAAGTAGGATTGTTGGTTAAATCATTTCAAATCACCACGACTATCTTAAGGGAAAGAAAAGGCAAGAGAATTAACTGGAATTCATTATACTGTAAGGAGCAGGCACACCAATCTCAAGTTACTATTTTCAGCCTAGTACACATAATGGGACAAGAGGGCAAAGGTAGAAATTAAAGAAAAACAAATTCCAGCCATCAGGAAGCATTTTTCACATGAGAATCATAAATGTTGGAACACTCTATCATGTAAGGTTAATGAGGCTAACAGCTAGCAGCCAAGGAACATAAAATTAGATGGCATCATGGGTGGATGACAGAAAAGGAAGCAATTTTGTAATTATCCTGAAGGCAAGAATACTTCCGATGGTCTTTGCATACCAACATACATAGAGGGCCACATTTGCCTTTCAGTTACATCTGCAAAATCCGATAACCATCCCTAGGGGAATTAAACAGCATCAGTGACAGGATAACCTGGTCCACAGGTTTTATGCAAGTTATGTAAGAAATGCGAAAAGAAGGGTTATTTTTCCTTAACTGGCTGTGATTTAAAAAGTAGGCTCATTTTTGTGATTTGCTGTACTTTGCAAATTTCTTATATTCACTTACAGTTTTATACAATTAAATAATACCTAAGAACTATGAGAAAATCTATTATTGAAATTGTTCCCATGGAGTAACAAAGATAACAATTTCATTGCATCACTCTTTGACTTGATGCTGTGTGACATACTGATTATGAATCATGTAGGAAATTGCCATCCAACAAAATCAACACATTATATCTTAAATGGGTTTAAAACAGATACTTTGCCAAGTGTCAGACAAAATTTCAGTTAAAGATATGCGGGGTTTTGATGATAACCCATAACGATCGATTCTTCATCCAGTGCTCCTCAGCAGCTGTACAAGTTACACAGAAGAAAGCGGAACATTTTCACTGACAAAGTTAACTGATGTCATGAAGATGAGGCACTACAAAATAAAGTACCTTCTAGACTAAATGCTAAAATGGGAGCAATGAAAATACATTTTAGCACTGCCCATTGTAATTTCTTACCCACAAACAAAGAAACTTGCGGCACACAGAGTAAGAGAGACTCTCTGACAAGAAGCATAACAGGGTGTCGATAATCTGTCAGTTCAACATGAAGTCCTAGTATCACACTTCAGTGAAAAGAGATAATACAACGTTGGGTCACACGAACTGAGTAGTACTGAATAGAAATAAGGAGGTTATGCAGCTTTCTTAATCAAGACTAATGAAATGCTTTGTCCAGTTGTGACTGACAATTTCAAGTATGAATGGAAGAGGACTTGGAGGAAAGTCATAGGGAATGGTCAAAGACTTGAAAAAAAGGTTGCTTTAGTGACAAATTGCAGAAGGTTGATCTATGTAGCTTCATAAGAAGACAATGAAAACAGGTGTTTAAAACAACTGTTTCACCAGGTAGCACTGTCATCAGCAATGCTGACAGACATCATGGAGATGCCATTCTCCCAGCTCCATGTCTGGCCTTGTAACACCCCAAAATCGGTTAAATGCTACAAGCTACATATATATATACATACATATATATAAGTGTCTACATAACAAAACTAGTAAAGCTGAGCTCTTTCATCTACTTTGCAAAGCTAAAAAAAAGCTCAGCAACAGATTTTAAAGCTAGATCAATGTGGTCTGACACCTGTGTTTGTTTATTGTAAGAGTAATCAACTACTGGAACAACTCAGCAAAGGCTGCGATTGATAGACTCTCAGACATAGGAAAAACAAAAAAATACAGATGGGATGTTTCTCTAAAACCAGCATTGTAATTCAAACATGAATCAAATTCAGGAACTTCTCACAGCCTATGTTATAAATATTAGTCTTGTCTTATATATTCCATGTTTTTCTTTACACCGATATGCCACATGAATCAAGTGTACTCTATCAAACCGAGTCTGTACTTTCAACTGATGACAGGCAAGGATTGCCGATGAGAGATAAAAGACCTAACAGTTTAGTGCTGAAAGTCTTACATAAGAAAGTGTAATGTGGTGGAGTGTCATAGGATTGACATGAATAAAATTCCCAGCTGGCAGCTCACATTATCATTATTTAAGTCAAAGCCCAGACATAACTTCACTGGTTAATAACAAATGTAGGTGACCAGTCTGGGGACATATTCTGACTCACTCTTCCAGGACTATCCTGAACTTCTGGTTCCTAGAAATTAAAAATTGAACCTGCTTATAGTAAAACATTTCTCAGCTTAGAGAGATATGACATACAGCTACAAAACTAGGAAAGCCAAAAGATGGATGTAATGTTAAGCAAGTCACTCATTATTACCTGAGGGAGGCTCAGAAAGCAGAACTTGAGTAACGATTAACATAAAACCCCACTGCCAGCACACACAGGCAGCATTTCTATTAATTGTTACCCTGAACATTAAATTCAGTCAATCCTATTGTGTTCTGTTGCATCTCCCAGCAACCAACAGAAAAGGTCAAATGCTTGCGGCCTGATCCAAAGTGTGCTCAAACCCATTGATTTAAACAGGGTTTCTACAAATATGCTGCAATCTCACTTTACAAACTGACTGAAAACATGAGACCACTTGATAGCACCAACTTAAATTAGAATTTTCTGTTGAAGACAACATACTGTTCTGTTTAAAAGCTGGTGGCATGAAATGGCTCTCAACACTGCAGTTAATCATTACAAAACAGTTAAGCCAGGGAAGTATTGTGTTCCTTAGCCTTAGTTATTTAGACTCCAAGCAATTGATCACATGTCCTTAATAATTAGACAGAATCCATGTGATAATGTACCAAATCTCACGCTGCTAAGTCTTTACAAAGCATGCTGAATATACTCTTTGGAAACACGTGACCTTTGGGGGCATGTCTAATGCAGCATGTAGCAATACAGAGCAGAGATTCAAAAACCTACTCCCAAATCACCCACCTTGGGTACTGTATCTGGCCTGAATAGCGTGGGTTGGAGTGTATTTGTAAAACCTGTTAGAGGAATTCATTAGGAAAGTTATAGCTGCAGAAACACAGGGCCTACTGAAAGTAACTTGTATCTTGGCAAGGTAGCCAGCTCAGTAACCTGTTGTGATGGAAATCAGCAGGCAATAGCATGCTACTGTGAGTGTGGAAGGATGCAACACTTCTTTCCCTGTTATTTTCAAAGTTGAGAGGTGTTACAGATAATATAATGCAACTGTGGCACAGATGTGTGTACAGAATGCTAAGGAGGAGTCAATGGTTAATAGCCTACTTCTATGCTAGCAAGGAGCATGGGGTCCCTCTCCCCCATCTGCTTGGCCAGAAAATGCGCACCTTCCGCATGACGTAGACTGGGGCATGGCTCACCTGCATCATGGCTGCAGGAAGCCCAACAACACGGGGATAGACAGGCAGCGAGTCCTGACTTGCTCGTGCTCCCTAGTTAGTCAGCTACGGCTCTCATGTTGGAGTTACGTTTTTAAGACAGTCTGTGTGGCTCTGCTGTTGCGGAGGCTGATGGACAGTTTGACACTCACGCTTGAAGGACGAGAGCTGCGTGGGTCAACAGTGGCCAGCATTTCCAGGTCTTCCACAGGCTCGGTCGTGAGCTCTGTCCTGCAGCTGGACCCCGTAGGGAGCTACTCTTTACTTCTGCTTGTGAAATTCTGGAGCTTCCCCTTTCCCCAGGTCTCCACATTTTCTGGCATTTTTCTTGCTGCTTTCGGACATCCAGAGATTTTGGGAACAGATCATCAGATCAAAAGGTCAGAAGTCTTTCCTGCTTTTGCTCTGAGGCACAGTCTTTGTGT
>Ga0181612_130152_pt1 | contig 17737 bp, 4 predicted proteins | sample HoacroProtozoa21_FD_119630 | JGI IMG/M metagenome (GOLD analysis project Ga0181612, IMG submission 119630) | Hoatzin crop microbial communities from Cojedes, Venezuel. Combined Assembly of Gp0051906, Gp0051904, Gp0051908 | reverse complement strand
GTTCAAGATTCAGTGTTTAGTAACCAGTGTTCAATATTGTGATAGCTATGAGCTAGCAGAAGGGAGGGAGCAGACTGAGCCAGGGGCCAAAGGGGCACGAACCTCTCCGGGTGGTTGTGAAAGTCACTGATAAGCCAGATGCCGTTTAACAGCCTTGCTTTTTTCCTCAGCCACATACCCATCCTGCCCTTTACTGATCAGTACCCACAAGCTTTCAGTGAGGATGAAAATCTCCTGTTTGCCCCACATCCATTCAGTGGCTTTATTATTGGTCACTGCTGATGGTCCTTCAGCTCCTTCAGCTTCATGCCATTGGACTATCCTTTATGGCAAAGTGATTTTTTATAAAACTTTCGAGTCTGATCATGCAAATTCTAGCCAAGGTTTCATTCAAATGAAAAACTATTACATTTCTGTATACCCTTCAGCTACTAATTTCTGTAAATTGGTAAGGAAAAAAGTGATGAAATATTTTTGACAGTGTTTGCCCTGTGTAAACCTGTATGTTTTAAAGTTCACAGGCCCCATATATTCTAAGGATGAAGCATTGGCCCAGTGTAGTCAATGGGAATTGTGTCATTTGTCTTAGTGGAGGCAGAATTTCAACCCGAATGCTTGCTTTCTTTCTGAGTCTATTTTCTTCAAAATTAATTAGACTGATTATGGAATTTTTTTAGGAGAGAAAAGGGGGGATATTGTTGTTTGGGCTGAAAGACAGGGTGCAATAATCATCCTGGAGGGACCATGCTCCAAATAAATATACTGTTTCTGCTAGTTCTGCAGGCACAATAGGATATTTTCAGATCTCAGGTTCCACTCCAGAGCCTCCAAGGAGGAACAGTGTGAGACAGATGAGTTTTACAGACCTGTAAGGGCACAAAAGACACAGCAGGAGAGGAGTAAATGAGGATCGTGGGATGGTCGGAATTTGGGGAAGGTACTAGGAAGAGAGAGATGGAAGTGATCCATGGGGAGGAACTGGTGAGGAAGAGAGATCTAAAGAGAACAGAAGACTTGGAGAAAAAGTTATTGGCAGAAAGGAGATAAAATGAAGGAAGTGGGGAGAACACTGGAAAGGAACAGAGCAAAGTTGTTTGGATGTGAGATAGTTAGAGTGGGAGGACCGTGGAACATAAAAGAATCAATTATTAATAGCAGTGGAGTGCGTGGAAAATATTCTGTCCTTGGTGTTGAATGAATGATACTGGAAGTACCTTCAGACACTGCCCATGTGTCCTTGGCAGGTGCCACTCTGTCTACGGGTGCGAGGCAAAGGCATGGGCATCACAGCCTTACACTACTGGAATTTTCTGTAGTCTCTTCCTATTGCTCCCCCCACAATTAATTTCCGCTTTCTGAAAGTTTTTTCCTTAGGAAAGCCAGGTTAAGATAATACGTGGTGAGTACAGTGGTCTTTTCACAGCTTCTTCCTCTTATATATTAGTTTTGTCTATATTAATTTTCATCCTCCATCTGCTTGTAACATTTCCATTAGTTCCAGTTTTTGTCCTGAATTTAGCAGTTGTGTGATGCTATTCTGTTTTTCTTCTGTACAGTTTTCATGTCACTGGAAATTCATGAAGTCCAGCAACTATTGAACCTTATGGTGTAATTTGTCTGAACCACTTCAGGAACAAAAAGCCCCTGCTGGATCTCAGAATAAGACTTTAAGCACATTGATTTTTTTGAATTGGGCCTGGGTTTTGGCTTCATTTTTTCAGAATTTCTGCTGCATCTTTTCATGCCATATCGTCTGGCTTCTGTGAACTTTGCTGTTCTCTCTGCCTTTTATGCCTTTTCTTTCATTCTGCTACTTTTTGCTCTCTCCATCCCAACTGCTATTACCTGTTTTCCTATGGCTTCAGTTTGTATCCCTGTCACTCACGTGGAAGTGCTGCTATGTTCCACATCAGCAAAGCTGATTGCTCCCATGAATGTTTCACTGGTATCTTTTTGTAGGAGTGGACATGTGCTCACACAGATCAGATTAACCCCCATGTTGTGAGCATAACAGCTGGCATTTTCTCTAAAATTAAAATCATCAGAGAAAAAGGGAAAGATAAGACTAGGGAGCAGCAAGATGGTTCCATGACTGTAGGGCAACAGGGAATCATGAATGAAAGGCTTGCTGTCAAATCTTGCATGTCTGTGTAGAGAAAAACAGTAATACTAAGAAAATAGAATATAGTAATACTAAGAATAATAAGTTTTAAATGAAAGAGCTAAAAGGTTGACCTTTTACTCCTGGAAGTCAGAAGTGCACATTCCAGGGCCAAAAAGAAAGGTTCATCCTGCAGGAGTTAAGAAAACAAAGTGAGTTTAAATATTATCTCACGCAGTTATGCTCAACTAGGTAACTGGAAAAGCAATTAAAGGCAAACCATCAGCGAGGAGGCCTGCCGGAACAAAAATGAAGCTGGAGATTACTGTTGTTTACCTTCAGCTTCTCTGAACTGAAATTACTTTTTGTTGCTTCTGTATTCAAACACAAAGACGAGAGTGGTTTAATCTACTTTATGTCTTTTCAGAACCTCCTGATGGGAATGATCATTTTTCCAATCTGCCTTATTTGCTCATGGAGAAATAGAAAAGTGGCCAGAAGAAAATGTTCATGTTGTAATATGTTCCTTCCACTGCAAAATATAGCATTTAAAGTCTCTCTCAAAGTTTTCTTTCTTCTACACCATAATTGTCTCTCCAAACCTTGTCTAGAATGAAGAATATGTATCTGTATTAGGTTGTCACTAGATTTGACAGTGTGCCATTTTCTGTAGATGGATGTAGTGACATTGGCCATAGTCTCATTAATTCATCATATTAGGATGTGTTAGTGTTTTTACTTTATGTACCCCTGCAATGGGATTATAACCAATTTCAACAAAACCAGATAACTGTAGAAGTAAGATATTGCTAGAAAGGTTTGAGTAGTTTTTACAGCTAAAGTCAGTCACAGAAAAATTATTCTTCATATGACTCTTACACACTGATTGCATGCAAGTAAAGATAAATATCCCTCATGCATTCCCCAGAGCCTCTGTGTCTCACATTTAGAGTTATAGCATCTAAAGATGACCAGGAAAATGAGGATGTGTCATGTTCATACTCAAACTGCATAGAATCTTACCTCTCAAAGACAATCAGCACGGCCCTCATTGTGCTTTTATATTGAAAATTTGTAACTTAGTAGTCTCTTAAGAATTCAGGCTCCCAGAAGGTCATTATTTCTGTCCAATTACAAAAACTTCTACCATAAGAAACCAGCTCACCAGAAACAAAGGCTTCCCCAAAGAGAGCAGCTCAGTAGCAGAACCTGTGATCCTCCAGGGCCAGGAAGGCAGCAGGGAATGCTTTCATCTCCTCTTCCCTTCCTTCTGTTGGAGCTAACCCCAACAGAGGCCTCAAAGAGGTCGTATAACTCTAACAGTTGTTTGCCCAGGCTAATCATAAACTCCTGAAGAAGGCAGTCTGACTCCTCATAAAGATTCCCCCAATACTTCACCAAAACCCCCTGTGCTGTAATTTGTCTGTTGTTCCTTGTTCTGTCCTCCCAGATGTGGAGAACAGTCTTCAAGGATAACTGCTTGCTTTATGACAAGCATTTGCTCATTTCAAGACATATCACAGCTCCCTGTTGAGTCTTTCCTTTCTTGACTAGTTCAATCTATTTCCTTTTTTCATTTCCTTACAAGTCATACTCAAAATTTTATCAATTTTACTGTTCCCCTCTGAACTCTTATCCTCATCTTATCCTCTTATCCTGTGTATCATGTTTATACTTTTACGCAGACGGAATCATATTCCAGTGGAGGGCATCAACAATGCTTAATAGAGCAGAATAATTACCTCCCATGTTTTAGTTGAGACTTCCCTGCTAATACACTCCAGTAAGAAGAGTTTCCTTTTTTGCAACAGCTTGACAGTTTTGATTCCTATTCAGCCTGCGGTCTGTTGGCACTCTGGGATCCTGTTTTATATTATTTCTACCTAGTCAACCCCCATTTTGTGTTTATTTCTTTGACTCTGCTTGGTAATAATGCTGCTTTGTATTTGTGTGTACTGACTGTTGCCTTATTCATTCCTCCCATTTCCCAAGATCATTTTTCACTGTAACCTCCAGAGCATGACAGCTCCTTTTCTCATTTCTGTGGTTTATAAGCCTGCTCCCTATTCCATTATCCAAACAGTTGATCTATCTTTTTTAATCTCAAAATACCTCCTCACTTAACTGAATCATGCCAATTAGCACAGAGTCCCTCATGTGAAGACAGACTAATGTAAAAATGGAATAAAACTCCACAGATCCCCATGTTCATTTTAGCAAATTTTATGCTGGCTGGGTGGTTTTGCTTGTAGGTGTTTGGGGGTTAGGGAGTTATCTACATTCTCTGAGGACTGAGCCGCCGGAGGCTCTGAGCCTGCCCAGCAGCCCACAGGAAAGGAACAGATGTACCAGCTTCATGGATCCGCGGGAAGATGCTGATCCAGGCTAATGGTTGTTCTCTTTGGCAAGGTGATTATCAAACCGGTCAAAACCCAGGAGCCTGGTTCTCACTATTGGGAACTGAGCATCTTTCCTGCTGATAGTGCCTGAACCTAAATCAAAGCCACTAGGAGCAAAGTACTATTTCCTAAGTACTGGCAAAGTGACAACATGAGGTCAAGGTGGTTTTGTTGGGGTTTTTTTTTTTCCTAATCAGAAACTGGGCTGTTGAAAACTTGTTAACAAGAAGAGAGATATTTCGTGTAAGGAAAATCAACTATCTGAGACCGATAGCTGCAGCAGGCATAGAAGAAGAAATGTAAGTTGTATATCTTGGAACATTTAAGAAATTTGAGAGTCTGTCCTTCGTGCACTGGCCGTGTGTCTGTGCTGCCTGCGAGAGAACTGCTGTGGCTGGAGCTATGGAGATAGTTTGTGATCGTTGGAGTCGGCACCAGCCCACGGTTTTGTTGTGGTAGGCAGCTGCACCACCGGGTCCTGTGGTTTCTGTGCCAGCAGGGACCGGGATAATCCGTATGGCTGATCCTTCCAGCTTTAGAGCTTCTCCATGTCAGCAGACTTCCAAATCAGGATAGTGTGATAAATAAAATCAAATGCAAATATCCTGAAGTGAATCATATTTACAGTAATATTTGAGGCTTTTCATTGCATTTCCCAGTTTTCTTTTTGCTAGTTCAGTGCTTGGGGAAAAACGGTCGATGCTGCTCACACAGGCACGTTATCGTACGGTCTGTGCTGTGGCGTCGGAGTGTCGGTTATGTAAAGTGCACTGTGATTCCCATGTGGTGTCACTTTAACGATAGCAAGGCGTAGATGGTATGTGTGGTAAACAGTTTAATTTGGTCAATAGTTTAATTTGATCTGCAACTTAATGACATTTTAAAGTGTGCACTGGCATTTCTAGTAGGCTGCCTGCCATCATTTTTGCCTTGACATGGCAAATAAAGGCTTACTAACTCAAGAAGGAATTAGCATGAAACATTTCCATCAATCTCCATAAAGAAGCATTATGTAGTAGAATTTTATTAACTCTGAAGTAAAAGCGGTATAATTGAACAGAAATGTGTGCAGCAACTGATAGGGTTGTCTTGAGAAATCCTCAACATTGCTAGCTTTCGTTCTTCTTGAGCGCAATTTTAATTCTAGCTTGCATTATTATCACTCCTCAGCCTGTGGACAATACTAAATATTTTATTTTGAGAAGCTTTGCAGAATAATCTGTGTGTCTTCCCAATCCAAAGCGACTGACTGACCTGAAATCAGATAAAGTGCACTCAGGAAGGTACGTTCTATCACCTCTATGCCGCAAAGTCACCTCTAGTTCAGCTGGCTGTTATTAGCCCTATCTAGTAAAATAGTTCACAGCATCCTATATTGATAGTGGAAGATAAATGTTACAGTAGATGCACTTTAAAAGTTCATTCCAATTTTAGAAGCATTACTAGTAGCTGAAATATCCAACGTTTTACGTACGAAGAGTATCACTAGAGTTGATATTACCTCTGCAAAAAGATTCTGAGAATCTGTTATAAATTGGCTTGGCTATTATGAACACATTCTATTTTATAGCATTACATACTGCACAGCATGTACACTTTGGAAAGAAATGGACATAAATTAACCTTGTAAATGGTTTCATATCTTCTATTAAATGAACTGCTGTGAGTCTAATCAGAAAGGCATGGAAATAAGAGATTCCCGTTGATTTTGGTGGTCTTGGGTTCAGATCCTGTATGTGTGTGATCGTAAAACTTGTGTTGTGATGCATTCAGGTTCTAAAAATATTAATGTATCTTCTCTCAGTGGCTTAACATTTAAAGCTGTGTATTTTGTCAGTAATTAGATTCAGGAGGGCCTTATGTATCAGTATCACTCCATGCTGAGCTCCTGGTGACTGCAATAGGAGTTTCGTGCGTGGACGGACAGTAGGGTCAGCCTTAAAAAGGTGAGCAAGCGAGAAATGATCTGCTCAGCTTCCTGTCCTTGGAGTGTGTTACACAAGCTTGGTGACTTTTCAGTCATTAATTACAACTAACATGAAATAAGACTGAATTAAATTTATTCTGTTGCTTCGAAGATGTTATTTTACAAGGTTTCCTATAGGTTCTCCATTTTTGAGTCAAAATGTTTGTACCAACTATGTATCTACCCAAATTGCTGACGTTACCAAATGTTGAGAAATTCTGATAATCGTTCCATTTTTACCTCATTTCAACCTCTCTGAAGATCTGCGGGCCTGTAGCTCTTTAGCTGAAATCCACGACATGGAAATCAAAATGAGGTTTTTAGTTACTTGGGTAGATCAGTGATTTCACGATACAGTTTTTAGTGAGATTAACAGGCTTAATTTACTTTAAAAGCCTATCCAGTACTTCATACAGTCAAACAAAATAACTGTCCTTGGCCTCTGGAAGTCTTTTCCTTTCCTCTCAGAAATACTGAGAAAGCATCTTTAGCTGCAGAATGAAGGATCTGTGTTAACTTTTATATATAGCTGCCTACCACCTAGGCATGATTTGCTGCAACTGCATCCCACGCAGAGAGAACTTGGTTTGGTTGAGAAGTGTCCTAATGATACTTACACTCAACAGGTTCTCCATCTCTTTGAGCTACATTATAATGACTTGCAATTGATTTTTTTTTTTATAAGCAGCTAAGCTGTGAAAGGGGAAAAATGGACAAAAGTGCATTAATACTTTGCAATCAGATCATTAGAGATGCGGCACTTGAAACTGCTGGTTATTAAATCTAGAATATTCTTTGTTTCCAGCTCTTTGTCTGAGATACCCCAGAGGCCAGATGCAGATGACATTAATAATACTTAGTTATCTGTTGCATCAGTTCAGTCCATCAGCTTCGTGTGGCACTTTGTAGAAGTCTTCATTATTGGGTTCAGGGCCCCGGACAAAGCAGTGCTGTGACCACCTCGCTCCTTTGAGTTTCCCCAACAGAGAATGTAGTAAAGAGATTGTAATTGCTTTTGTGAAATGTTTCAGTTTGATGATATGCGCAAGTAACTGTCTAGGGATCGAGAATCTCAGATCTCTCACAGGAGAATTGCCTGGGTTATTAAAGAACCGTGTTTCTTTTTTTTAGTTTTGTTTAAGATGCAGAATTAAATTGTACATTTTTATTAGAGATGTTAAAGCCTCTTTCTGCTTTGCTTGGTCTTAATGCACCAATATTTTTAAGCTTGCTAAATCCTTCTACCTTCATCACCGATGTTTTTGTGTCTCACTGTTTTCTTTCCAAATCCACATTTGTGCTTTCTTAATCCATGATAGTTTTGTTCTGCGCATGACAAAAACAAAAAGACATATTTGGGTTGTTGCATCTCACTTCTGTCTTCACTTAGTTCATTCTAAGTCACGCCGCCTAAAAGACTCAGACTTTGGATCTGTAGCAACTTAAGCCTTTCTAATTCCTGATTTATGTAGTCCTGTTTTCTTTCCTAACCCCAGCTGTGCATTCCTTCAGCTCACTTCGGATTTATCCGGCGTATCTGGATTCTTTTTTTTCCTTAACTTTCACAACTACAACTGTTGTCTTGTTATTTTTCCATTCAAAAACCCAACAGAGTTTACTCACAAGCTACTACTGAATGTGATTAGTAAAAGTAGAAAACTCTGATCTGTGCTCAAACAGTCTTGAGCATGAGTCCAAAATTGGATTCAATGAACAGCAAGACATGGCAAAGAAGCTGGAGAGGAAGACAGAAAGATTTCATTAGAAGTTGTGATAGTATGGCAACATTGATTAAATAGGTGCAGTATTGTGATAGACATATTTTTATGCAGAATTTTGTATGAACTACTGTTTAATACATTTTCTAGCTCAAGCTGAGGAGCGTCACATGCATTGTAACATTTGGGGCTGTGTAGTGAGTGATGTACAAAGATGTTACAAGGTACTTGTACAAAGTTTTTGACTCATTTATTATGCATATGGCATTAGAAGAAGTAGTTCTTAGTGATGTAGCTCTCATTGCCCATGCAGATTCCCCACATTCTTCTATAGAAGTTGTGTTCTTTCTGTCCTTTCTTTAGTTAAAAGTTACTCTCTTAATTTCAGTGCAGCACTTCTACTGTAATCTGGAAATACTGTGAATTCTTCTCGAAATAAATCAGTCCTGCGGTAAGCTATAGATTTGAATTACAGAAAACATTCTTTGTGAACTCAAATACCTTTTAATCACGCCAGATAGAACTTTAGAGCTTTCTGTTATCTCAAATGCCATAGAATTCATGCATAGCCCAAGTGACACTGCTTTGCTGAAAGAAAGCATGGCTTGCTTTCTACATTTCTGGGTCTTATAAGTAAAGCTGTGGGTCTTTTTATTTTTTTTTTCATAATGAAAACTCGGGATTAGACATTTTTTCTAGTGATACAGTTGTGGGCAGGCAGGCTAGTTCAGTTGCATGTGTTAGATACACTGTCAAGATACAGATAACCAAGTGATAAATACATAAATAGAGAGGTCCAGAGAGGTTTGTGCAAGAAAAATTCACATCGCCAAGTGTTTTCCTGGTGTTCTCTAGCAACTGAAGCTTCAGAAATGGACTGTGGGCAGATAAGCTTTTCATTCTGTAGTGTCGTATCGTTTTCCTGCTGTATAACAAGGGCAGCCAGAATGTGAGAAAATTCGGAGCTTGCAAGTTTTTCGTTGCTCTTAAAATTTCAGGTAAAATAATAAAAAAAAAAAAAGGCACTCAGGGAAGCAATATTTGATTTCTTCTAACATGAGGCCCAGTTATCAAATTGAAATATTTTACTGTGTATTTTACTGTGTATTTACTTAGTCTATATTATCACTCAAGATAAAATTGAAGAAAAATATCTTGCATAAGCCTTGAAAAAAAAGCCAGTGGAGGTGTGATAATATGTTGGGTTTGCATGTATCTACTAAGCCTGTAATGTATTCTTTTTTGTTGTTTTGACTTTGTGACTTGTGCTGAATTTACTGGAAATTCATCATTGCAATCAATGTAAAATATTCATGACACCTGTTCCTCTTGCGCAGTTTTATCCATAAACAGCCAAAACTACTGACTTCTGTGATTCGTCACATGTAAACATTTTGTAGAGGAGGTCGTGTCCCTAAACTTCCTGGAGGGGGTGAGATGGAAAGAACAAGAGAAAAAAAAAAATGTCTTTTCAGTGTGAACTGGTTCTTCAGTTTGTTGGAAATTCCAGAACTGAGGTCCTTTCCGGACTTCAGATGAACAGATGCAGACATCAGGTACTTGGTAGTGTTGAAAATGAGGGCCTTCGAAGTTGCTTATTAAGGAATTCAGTCGAATTGTCTTGAGTCTCTTCTCTTCCTACTTCATCTGTTCCCTTTGTGGTGTGTAACCTGTCCCGTGGCTGGGCTGATACTCCTGATAATAACTTTTTTTGTAGCATTTCTGTAGGCTGCAGTGTCAGAATGGTGGTTCTTGTGTAGTCCGTGTGAGGCTGACTTACAGCTTTCCACTAAAAGCTAGGACAGCTCTGCTAGAAGAAACTTCCTCACTGCTTCGTTTCAGGAGTCTTCAGACAGCGGATGAGCTGGAATAGAAACTGTTGGTTGGTAGTTGATGTGATGTTCTCTTCAAATTCAATTTCAGGCCATTGAAATGATTGACTAGCATCAGCAACAGGGTGACAGTGGCTTTATAGTTGCCTTAAATATAGGAGTTCACTCTTTATTCACATTTACCGACTTCTGAATATGTCAGAAATGTTTCCCTGATGAGCAGAAGGGGAGATATTAATTTGTCATTTGAAGATCTGATAAGAGCAGTGTTGAGGGCTGGAAAGAAAACAGTTCCCAATTATCTGTGGCAATAACAGGTGGATTACATTTACATAGCAGGAAAATGATCTATCTGTTGCCACTGATTTAGACTGGAATTTTTTCTTGGGTTTCTCTTCGAAAAGAACTGCGGGTGTTCTGCTGAAATTTCCTGCAAGACAGGCACATCATTATTTTACAAAGTCCAGACCTTTCCACTGAAATGAAAGAGTTTTGCTTTCTTTGTTGCTTATTCCATAGACATTAACAACTCTCTTCATGGAAACTGTGCGATATAGTGAAAAGAATTTTTTATTATTCATAAATAATGGCTGTTAGCCTAGAGAGCAGCCAGTAATATGAGTGATATAATGGGGCTCTTGATTTTAAGAAGTTTTGTTTGTATTTGAGCTCTGGCAGTAGCCTATTATTGAATGAAAGCGATAATGCTCGTAATACGTTTTGCATGATGGAAGATTGGCTCCAAACCTGCCATAAAACCATCGCTTAAGTGACAAAATTAATCAAGCTCCTGGTCATTTGGGTCTCCTCAGATTTGATTAAATTATTGAAAAATAGGGAAAACATAAATACAATCAATGTCGAGAGGGAAAAGAAGCATTATGGATTACTTCAAGTTGTTTGTAAATAGATAAGGAATGACCTGAGATGACTGCATAAGCAAGTTATCACAATGGGAGTAAGGTATAAGCCGTTTGAATCTGTTCAATGTTTTATTAATCTTCTGTGTTGCTGGAACTGTTTGTTCAGGTGCGTGAAGGATTGAAAAGTGCACACTGAATATTTCAGCAGGGAGACAGTAAAATTGTGAAGCCAGGATAATAACTTTGGAAAAAAGGGTTATGTGAGTTATATGGCATCTGCATTTTCACTTCTGTCAGTCCAGAACTGTTTCATGGAGCAAAACTGTGTTCTGGTAGCTGGGTTTTGGCAGTGGGAAAAAGTTGTGGAAGCTTGAGCAACATTAAAACAGTTGTTAATAAGCTGTAAAATCATGAATGGACAGACTACAAAATGTCATTACAGGAAAAGATGCACAATTTTGTAAACCCGAAAACTGATTTATTCCATTGTCTTCAGTTGTAGTTAGTGAATTTAAAATGGCTTAGGCATACTTCGATAAGTAGAAGCAAAATTATTTTGTTTAACTGATGTGACGTTCACTACCAGCCAGTAGTTGATAGCTTAAGCAGACATCACAGCACAGTTTAGGACCACTCCAGAAACTGCCGTTACCTTGAGGTAGGGGCTTTGTTTTGCTATCCCTCAGCATACTTCTGCATTTTAACTCTGTTAAATTAGAGAAGGCTTTGAGAATGACCAAGTACTGGATCTGTCATAGAGGTCACACTGCTGTGGAGCTGGAGCTCCTTAAGGTGAAAGTTATAGCTGTACTTACTGGAACTAGGAGTAAGGGCGTACTCTTTCCCTAGGAGCAAATGTTTGCCCAGCAGTGCTTAGAGAATCCCAAGGTCAGCTATTTGGACAGGTAAAAGAGAAGCTGTTGCAAATGCTGTGCAGATTTTCCTTTCCCTTGCTCATTAGTGAAGTTTAGGTGCATGTGTGACCCTACCTGTTTTCAGGAGAGGCCAGAATGTTTTCCCCAGAAGTTCACCCAAATTAAGGATACATTCTATTAATTTTGGATTGTATGGGAAGCAACAACATTTTTCTCCTATTATTTCTTAAATAAATTTTTTTATGGAAGTTGGCACTTGAGCACAGCAGCTGTTCTCAGGCAGTACAGAAGTGCCCTTCCATCAATTTTTTTAAGCTTGTATACTGAATAGTTCTGAAAACTTGTAATTTCTTCTGTTGTTCTTGCAAACTTTTCTTTAAAAGCTATTGCTGGCAAATCCTCAAACTATTCTTTCAAGTCTTACACAAAGTACTAAATGTCTTTGATATGTAATAAAAGGATTCGATGTATGCATATACAATTATATTAGCTAAGCTAAAAAGGATGGGGCTTTCACTCTTTATGCATCATCTGTAGAGCCCTGAGAGCATAAGCCTCTTCATGGGGGGAAATTATTACTCAAGTGCTTGATTTTGACAGATGCTGTGATCTGTAGTCGTGAATGATAACCACTCTCACTGAAATCAACAGGAATATTGAGAGGAGGAGATACCGTATTCTATGGGAGCCGCTTTTTGCTCTTCTAAATGAAGTTTGACTTAGGACGATGAAGATTTTACTGTTTCTGGATAGCTCTTTCTATCATTGTGGTAGAGATAAACCAACAATGGGCCTTATTTCCACCCCCTGGGAAATGGGTGTTCTCTGTGTCTGCGCAAAATGGATATAGGAGGTTTGGCTTTGTTAACAACAGTGGTTTTATACCTACTTTACTATGACTTTCCATAACTGCGAATAACTTTGCATGTTTTTAGAGAAAGACTCCTTACTGTTTCATACCCAATTTTCACAATATACAAAATGTGTTTATTGCTATTCTTTGGCTAAAGGCAGCATTTGCTGAGAGATCAAGTGATTGCAGTCATATAGCTACTATGTTTAAGTAATGCTATCTTTACGGTCAAGAGTCTGCCACTGAAAAGGAAACATATTTTAAAATGTAGCTTTCTAACTTATAGTGCACCTGTGTAGCCATCTGGACCAGTGGTGTCAGCCCCAGTTTTCCCTTGCAACTATCAGTGAGATTTTGGAGACATCTTCCAGTCCAGCATCGTAAATCACTGAATCTGCTCTTACAGCTTCTTGTTAATATTCATGAAACACGCTTTGCAGATTTGTATTGCAAAAAATCTTAATACCTACCACTGTGCACATCATTTGGAATGAATGATTTTCCAACTTGAACATTACTAGCCATGTTCCTATTAAAAAAAAACCCCATATTTTATGTAAACAGCTTATTGGACAAATTCTTTAGATGATGGAAGTCTTTCCTGTAGGCATGTTGGTTGCTTATCTTAAATTTTTAAGGATTTGGTAATGTAAAGCAGTAGAAGGCTTTGCATCAGACAGACTCCACTCTTTGAGTTAGGGTCTAATGACTGCCCCAGAAATAGAGAGTGGGTTGTGGGAATTACATTCCAGTCAATGCATGACCCGAGCTGAAAGATTTACCTATAAAACTTTGTTAAAGGAATGACTTGGGATACTCTGTCCAGTTTTCAGATGTGATCTGCCACTTGATCATTTTGAAACCAGTGGTACTTGGGCTCCTGAAGACATGTTTAGTCATGTCATCTCTAGGAAGTATCATATCTAAAAGACAGCATCTTTAGTGATACAATCTCTAGAATTGCTCTGGGAAGAAACTCGGTTTTAAATATGAGTTTAAATAGATCATTATGATGATTCTTGTACATACTGCGTATGGATGCTAACACATATATACCTTTAAGACTCTACCTCCTGACTTCCAGGGTCCTCAAGATGAATTTTGGAAAGGAGCAATCGTATTTCTGAAAATGCTCGCATAGTCCAGAGTTATTAAAATAATTATGGTGAAATCCTCTGGCAGCAGCCAGGACCCTGGCAGAGACCACGTGTATGAACCTGAAAACCCCGTGTAGCTCCACGTGCAGGGGACAGCCAGGAGCCTGAGGAGAGAGTAGGAGCAAAAGGGAGTAAGAAAATCCTCCTAAGATTGTTAGTGTAAACCAACCAAAATTTTAACTTCAGGGTTAGCTGCTATTTCCTCTTTTAACTGGATTGTTCTGCCATGGTACAACACTGAACGTCTGCTTTGGTAAAATCTGAGACACTGCCTGCACTTCTGATGATCTGCGTAGCATATTTACATGCGCTTAATCAATAACTCCTGGTAGTGCTTGTTACAGAAGGTACCGAATCCAATCCAAATTCAATGCAAATAATATTTTAGCCCATCTAGAATATTTCTGAATTTTGGACTGGGAGTGGGTTGCTCTTCTCTCTGGAAGGTTCCATATGCCTTTGTCATAATTTCCGTATTTCTAGCATTGATCTCCAGTTAATGCAATCGACTTACCTGACAGCCTTTATGTCCTGAAGTCAAGATTTTCCTTTGTTATATACAGAGAGATGAGCAATCAGCAAATCCAGTGAAATCTGACAGTCAGTCTCATGTTAGGCTGTAGCATTTTTAGAGACGGAGGTATAAATATGCAGTAGTAGTTTCTGCAGATTTTTGGAAGGTTTTGTTAGTTACTTCTCTCTTCTGATTTTACTTTGGAAGTGAACTTACTCTTTTCTGCAACTGTATGGTTTTGGTCTAAAAAATTAATGACAAGCAAAATGGAAAGAGGTTAGATTAAAGCTGCTTTGCCAGGTCATTTATAATTAGCTGCTTTCGTGACAGTGACAGATGAAGTGTATGGACTTTTTAGGGTATGGTATATGTTCTGTGGGTATGTGCAAACCCCACATTCCGAGAAACGTTCATTCACAGCATTTCAGGAGAGCTGCAAGGAGTAAATAGTTAATTAACAGATAAAGAAGCAGCAGATGGTGGTTAAAAACACTGCATAATAGCTGGGTTCTGTGGGCCGCAGGACACTTGCTGGAGGTTGGAAAAGGGTTTGCTCTAGCAGCAATTTACTTCTTTCAACAGGGAGAGTTATGTTGGTAGGAATCAATAGGGAGTATGACAACGTGCCTGCTGAAGTTGAGAAGAAAAATTCTCTATGGGGAGCAATGACAAAGCCTAAACATTGCATGGTTTTGATCCTTCTTTCTTCTCATGCTGAGGAGAGAACATGATGTTAAAAGGGAGGCTAGTCCTACAGGTACATATAAGCAAACAAACCAGAAAGATCAAACAGTATTCATGGACAAATACCAAACTCCGGTCTTTGAGCAGATGGACATGAAACAGGCTGTGTTTACTGTCGAATATTCTTCAGATCACAGTGGGTGCTATACGAAAAGGCAAACAAAACATGAGCAGACGTACTATTACACAGACCACCAGCAATTAGTTAGCAGCAAACAAAGCTCTAGGAGCACTCCAGGAATATTTGCAAACCACAGAAATGTCACAAGAACGATACTCAACCTGTGCAATTAAGGACCTGAATAAACACTGAAGGACTATATAGCTAAGCTGTACCAAATGATTGGCTCATACAGTTATCAGATCTTAAAAGATGAGTTATTACTAATCTATCAGGAATTAAGAACAAAGAACGAGATCAAATCAGCCTTCAGAGAATCTATCCTAAGACTATGAAGATCTCTAGACGTTTACGAAAAATTAATGAGCAGGCTCATACTGAACACGGAGAATAAAAGGAGCAGAGATAATTCATTAAGTTAGGGAATTCATGAAAACAGATAGAAGAATTGAAACAAAACTAATGTAAAAATAGAAACGTACAATTAGTAGATAAAAGACAATAGAATACCAGTGGGTAGTGTGGAAAATAGCATGATAATGGAAAATAACCAGCGCAGGGACTCTTGCTGTAATGACAGCAAATGAAATCAAGCTTACAGATGGGAAGAATGAAGGGAAAAGTGCACGGTAGCAATTTAGTTTACCACATACTGGACATCAGTCAACAGACACAGATGCTGGAGAATGTCATTTGGGATCAGTCTAGTAGGTGGACAAATGTCAATACCACAAGCAAAAAATACATATAGGATGCAAGAATCTGTGTAGAACTGATGATATAATATTGTGTAGATATGGAAAGACAGTGGATTCCGCATTTTCTTAAAGAGTTTAACCATATAGTGGCCAGGCACATGAGGAGGCCAAGTGAGAATTTAATTGTTAAGACCTGATTAGAAAAAGCTATAAGGAACAAAGAAATCTCTTGGCATGCAATTACTGGAAGCAGAAGAATTCCATAGATGGCCTCAGTTGCTATCCAGTGACAGCGCTTCTTATCAAGATAAACATCTATGGGGATACCTCTGCCTTCAGCATCACTGCCAGCAGCAGTAGTCAGGGAGGCAACCGGCAGAAAGGAGAAGCAGCACGCGAAAGCTGGAAGCCAGGACAGTCAGCAAGGTCAGTCTCCCACGAACTACAACCTAGACATCTTGTCAAGATCAAAATATTTCCTCTAAACAAATCAGTTGCTTGGAAGCAAGCTACAAGCTACATGAGCAAATAAATCCTTTTTCATACAACTTGGCAACCAGTGGGTACATTTTTCATAAAACCGCCAATACATTCTGTGACTACAAGCAGAAACCAAAATTATCTACTGAAGTAGGCACTCTAGTGAGATTTCATTAGTAAGACATAAAAGGAATCCATGGCAAAGATACCAGACTCTCCAAACACCACCACCAAAGTACAACTGTAGCACATTCTCTTATCATCAGAAGGAAGATTTCCCAGATCATTGCATTAAATTGCCTGCAGGTTATACACAAGGCTTTGTGTAATGTGAAGGCTTGAAAGTGGGACTCAAGGAAACCCAGTAGAAAAAGACTTGTCTGAAATGAGAGTGATGAACTTAATCATATGAGGACCTTTATCATAATCTGTACATTGTTACCTGTTTTATGGCAGTAAGATTTCAAGGGAGTATAATAAAATGCTGAAGAAGCCATTTGTGATATTCATGCTTAATACTGATTTTTTAGATAAAATGACAGAAGGTGTTTCGTGATAGAGAGCTTCCCAGTAACATATTATAGAAGATGTTAACGTCCTTGTGCAGCAGGTGATACGTAGGAATACGGAGAATGCTGACTGCAGGCAAGGGCTTGTTGGGCATAGAACAGAAAGAGGACAGAATTGCACGTCTTTTTGTACCTGAGCACCATCAAAATACCTAGCTAGCTTCAAACAATTTTAAGAGCTCTGGCAGGTCCTTGGACTTATTTTTATTGGCATTGGAGGGTCTACTAGTAAAAATTAATGTGTAACATACTTGCGGTTAACCAGTTTGCATCTTGTCCCACTCTAGGGAAACAGGAAAATGAAACCTTTCTTCTTGCCGTACTGCGTATCCGTATAAACAGAATTTTCCTAAATTCACAATGGTTTGAATTATAAAAATAAAAATGGGTTTTCCCTAAATTCATCATGAAGGGGGAAAAATGGAACATGAGAATTGTGTCACTATAGGTAATAATACGTTTAGTCTGATGATACTACAGGTACAAGTTCTAAAATGAAAAAAATGTATCAAATCAATTTGCCGATGGAAATTTTGCAGGCAAATTACAGGGAGGTACAGATGAAAGTCAATCATTTCAGTAACGAGGAATCAGAAATCGTAGGATGCAAGTACTAAATCAAGGGTATAACATTTAAGTTTGCATTCTGCAATTAGTGTTTTTGTATTTTTAGTCCTTTTAGAATGTTTTTTTCTATCCTGATCTACCTGCAGGCTATATTTCTGTAATAAAAGAGCTTTCAGCTAGGTAGACCACAACCCCCCAGGACTTTATGGGCTGCTTTAAAGGACCCTGGAAAAGGGAACCACAGATAGTTAAATTTGCTGTCCTCCCCAGCTGAACTTTT
>Ga0181612_120592_pt1 | contig 17737 bp, 8 predicted proteins | sample HoacroProtozoa21_FD_119630 | JGI IMG/M metagenome (GOLD analysis project Ga0181612, IMG submission 119630) | Hoatzin crop microbial communities from Cojedes, Venezuel. Combined Assembly of Gp0051906, Gp0051904, Gp0051908 | reverse complement strand
GTGCTGTTTTGATAACTCCTGCCTGGTTACAATTCTGAAGCTAAATATAGTGAGGCTTTAAAAGAAATACTGTGGAGAATAGGATTTCAGAGCTAACTTAATATTAATTATATACAAAGATCAGTCATTTGGGACTGCCTTAGATGTTTACACTGTGAATTTTTATAGTCTGGCATTTGTGATCAAAACCAGAATATAATTGTTTTCTATAGATAGTTCTACTATTAAGTATTAAATACTATATTTAATATTATGCCTGAACTAGCTGTGTAATGTGGCCCAGTCTTGCACACATCAAAGAAAAGAGTGCAATTCTAATTTCCCAGTCCATCAGAAAATTCTTTCCAGCGTCAATTTGCCAGATAATCTCTTCTGCTAGGCTGGATATTACAAGAGCATTGGGTAGGCATGTCACATACATCTCACGACAAACACAAAACCTCATTTACCAACCATTCCAATCTCATCATAGTGAGGCATCATCTGACCTTTTTTCTGCTGTTTATTATGAGTATTTCTAATTTTAACTTTCAATTTTCACCATCTTCCAGTCAATTTGCAACTAAATTATTTCCAGGGTGAGGACACTATCACTGGACACTGGGTGCAAATACATCTTGAAATGCAATGAAGCTAAACCATTGATTGCTATCAGACTCAACGTAAATATATAGTCCGACGGTAATCTGATTGTATGCTGTGCATGAAGATTTATCTTGATGTTTTTCAATCCACATAAGGTTCATATAAATGAGCAAATTGCACCTCATTGCACAATAACCTAGGATTAATTTTAAAATAAGGTCATGGATGTTTCGGCAACAAAGTAAACATGAACAAAGAAAATACTTGTCTTTTTCTGTAGACAAATCCAAGAACTTATAATTCTTACTATTTTCATATAGAATTTGTGCAATATTTGATATTGAAAGAGAAACATTAAAGAGAAGTAAAATAACAGAACTGTTTTCAAGGTAAATACCAAATCCTCATGGTGCAATAATAAACAACTGAAAACTGAATCATACAGGCACAATTTCTGAAGGGAATTTTAAAAAAAAAAGTAAACGTATTTTATGACTCACACATTAATGATGATTTCCCCACACATTGTTTTTCATTCCTAAGTTGCTAATTATTTCTTTTGGTGTAATTTAGACCAGTAATTTAAGCATGTTCTTCATCAAATTGAAGTTTATTCCTGCCGTATTTCCCTACTTTTAATGACCAATTTGTCGACATCACTTTAATATCTGAACAAGCTGCTTTCTAAAGCCTCACTGAATTTTTACATGCTTGGGAACTGATCCTGGAGGCCTCGTTTAGAGGCTGAGTCCAAGCTTTGCAGATGGCCTGAAGGACTGGCAATGCTTAAAGGCAAAATCTACATGATGCAGTCACATAAGACATCATTTTATTACTCACTTTGGCTTATGATAATACAGTACTCCCTGGCCTATCTGTATTTACTTGTCAATACACCATTATTTTTTAAATGTCTTCACTGTGAGAATTATGGGAAATAAAAAAGTGACATACCATATTAACAGAGCAAGGTTTCTTCTCAGGTTTTATAAGCATATGTTCAAATTATTAACCTCTCTTCATTTCCAACTGTGAAAAATGTCTAACAGTTGACTACTGTTTCTTACCTTTATCATATGTCACTTTTAAAATGTTCATTTTTAAAGACAAATGGGCCAGAATCTGAGCCGGTGTAAACAGACACTGTTCTACAGAAAGCTGACTTCGAAAACCCAATTAAAACAATTCCACCTTCTCTTCCCCTTATCATGCTAGATTGTTCTCAACAGGTTGTTACAGAAATTAGGATCCAAATTCTGCTCCAAAATTCAGTTGTGAAAATGCATTTAACTGTGTTTTGGCAGTGTTAGTTAACTGCTAGTGAAATTTAGCTTAGAGTGCAATCTGTGTGTGCCTGGGCGCACACAATGTTAATATTACATGTCGTCTTCCACCACAGGATGGAATAACTTAATTACTTCAAAGGGCTTGTAATAATCATGAAACACATAGTTCTTGTTTCTATAAAAACAAGGGGGATTTTTGGTTAAATTTTCTTTTGCGGTTAATACAATAAAACCATAGATTTATAAAACACTGTGCTGGGGTCAATAAATGCACAACAAAGCACAGCTTTTTACTATGTTTACTATGATATTTATATGAACTGTTGAAATTTACAGAGGCTTTGTTGTTTTTGTTGTTGTTGCTCTGGATTCATTCAACCTCAAGCACTGTTACTTAAACAGCTGAAGTTACATCTGGCCTATAGTAAAGTAACCGAGTCTGTGACTTATGGTAAGCTTTGCAAAAAAAAAAAAGGGGGGGCTGGTTCTTCCCTCTGGCGTGGGGACGCCACTCGCTTCTGCATGTGGTGAGGACCAAACCTCCCAAGCCAGATTTTACGTGCCAAAACCAAAGGAGATCAGCTCCTTACGCAAGGAAATGGTCCAGCTATTACAACTCAGTGCCTCATCGTGCTATATCAACTTTCTGATTTCCATCTTAAATTCACTGTTTTAAGGAGCTTCCTGTAGGGAGGTTGAATAAGGTTACAGTCGTATAGGAAGGGTGTTGAAGGAGGAGGGAAAGAGGAGAGAAAGTATGGTGCTGAGCATGGGGTGTGGCACTGTTTTTATAGCTGGATGTTCCACTGGTGTGCTATTCTTACTAGGCAGCTGTAGCAAAAGACTAAATCCAGTTGTTATTCACATTTTAAAGAGACACTTTTTATTCTTGAGACAGGTTATTTGTGGTTTGTTTCCTAATTGTGAAACACAACTGTAGTTCATTTTATAACATAAAATGCACAGCATTATTTTACATGAATAATGTAATTTCAATACATTTAGCTCAAAACCTAAGTTTAATTGTAAGTGCCATGAAATATACTAGTCAATGATTACCTGTCAGTTGCAGAATTTAACTTGTGTAAGATTGCTAATATAAAAATTACATAATTCACTGCCATTCAGACGCCATCACCTTCGTAACATTTTTGAAACTTCAAAATAAAGATAGAAACATTTGTGTGACTAAAGAGAAGGAGGAAGTTAATAAAATACGTATACTAAAAAAAAAACCACTGGAAGTTCTGTAATTGAAATGCTGTTTTCTTATTTATGAATCTATGTATTTGATAAAGATTGCATAATTTAAGACTTCTGACACATCTGATGATGCTATTCAGCCTCAAAATAATTCTAAAATTCTAATTACTGGTAGAGTATTCTTTCTAATTAGAGCAGAATGAAAGGATGATTTTCACTGCAATAATGAAGGTTAATTTCCATCCTTCCTCATGTTTACTACCTTATTAAAAAGTGCTCCCCTTAGCCATGGCAGAGACGTATTACATTTTCAATGCAAATGTATTAATCTGGATAAATTCCATATTAATTCTTGCACTGCATAGAGCTGTAATTTGGATTATAATTAATCTAAAGTGGCACTAGATTTAAATGACAATATAAATGAGGCATTAGTAGGCTTTTCTATTCTGAATGAATATTCAACAAATATAACTTGCATATTGCCAAGTCTCATTTTGAAAGCTCTACTCCTTGAGATAAGGTAAGCAATACAGCACAACAGCTTACACAAACATACTGTTGCTAAATACATGTTAATCCTTTCTCGTCTAATAGATTCTATGCTAAAGAGGGGTCACACCGCTTTCCTGTCTAACTTGTTAGTATTGTGATTAATTTATTGGTTTTCCTGAGATTTCTTTGGCAAGACTTGCAACACTCAATTTATGAGAAAGCCCAAATTAACATTCAATTATACATAAGCAGTTATGCAGTCAATAGAAATACTTGTCAGCCGAGTGAAAATTAAGATGATAGTCTGAATGTTGCATGTGCAGAATTAATTTAGATTAGGGAAATAAAAATTACCTAAAGATTTAGGATTTTACAGTAAAACTGTTTTCTGCAAAGAACAAAGGCAATCATGTATTTCAGCCCTTGTTTTCATATGGATCTTACTGCAAAGTTATTTGTGTAATTACTGGAATGGGAATGCAGAACAACTATGCTGGTTTTTTGTAGTGCACCCAGTAGGCATCTGGATATAGGTTTGTCCTAATTAAACTTGGCCCTTATGAGTGGCTAATCCTGATGGAAATTTGAGAATTCCCCCTCAGTATTTTTTTCTAGATTCCACCATTTTATTTGCTGGAGCTTTAATACCGTATTCTTTCTTGAACAGCTATAAATGGACCTGCCTAAGAAACAGAGAGGGGTGATAAACTCCTTGAAGTGGTTCACAGTGTCCCCTAGGCAGCATGTATGGTAGGAAATGCAGGCTGCAGGTCTCTGTCACCTGTCTCCTGGTGAGTCTCCAGGACAGCCGCTGCTGAGGCTGCACAGGACGACATATGTCGGCCTGGGAGCATGGCTTTACTGCACTGCAGACAGTTTTTGCCAAGTCAGAGAGCCAGCCACAGGGAATATATATTTTAAACCACAACACAGTTCCTTGCTCAACATCATCCTTGTCATCATCGACCTTTCTTCCGTCTCTTGATCTCAAAAAAATAAAGCAACTGAAGACGATCTGAGGTTCTAAACTGTGATGGGTACTGACCTTAGCACATCAACAAGCAAACTTACAGGAAGCTTTCATGTTTAACTCAGTCTTCTGAATTGGCTCGGCATAGACAGGGCCATCTATAATATTTTTTTGAAAATGTATCTATAAATGTTTAATATGTAAAGAGCAACAGTATGAGAGATTTTGAGTGTAAAGAAACTCATACGTAAAATGATATTTTCTCTACAACTATATGTCTTACGGAGATACAACCTCCTTTGTATGCTGCTGTCATTGACGTACAAGGATAAGATATATGACTACCTGAAACTAATAGGCTTCAACCTGTTTCAGCACTTCTTCTGCTTCAGTGAATCCAACATAATGTAACTAGGTATAGCGTGCGGCAAAAGTAGCCAATGTAATATTCATTGTGACCATAGATTTCCATCTCATACATAAAAAGCATGGATGAAGTCACATATTTGCCAAACCAAACACAGAAAAAGCCTTGGGTATCTGCACCAGATGCTGGCCCTGGGTTTGTTTGTGCACAAGTAAATGTCATGACATAGGGGTTTTGTTTTCAAAGACAGTAGCTTTCATTACTGGGCTTTGTCTATTCCAGGAGATCAAAATTACCCAACCCATAATCCGTTTTCAATGATATTTCCTCTTTCTTAAGCTGAATCATCTGTAAACTTTTTCACTGGATTTTATGTATTTTTTTCAAAATGCCTCAAATAAATGCCCAGGAAGAGGCCAGATTCTTGGGAGTAACTGATCAGAGAGCAAGAGCAAAAAATAATAATAACAAAGAAACCCACATTCTTTGGGTTAAAAGGGGGCAATACCTGATTGAAGAAAAAAATTCAAGTGGTACCTAATCCTATGCTTATGAAAAATTAATATGCCATCAGAGGAATCACAAGTACAGCTAAGATTAATGAAAGGCGCTTAAAAAATTACAAGCACACAAACTGATTTGATTAAAAAATAATCTCACTGGTCGTCTTGTAATATTCTTCAACTTATCCGCATCTATCCTGTCAGATGGTTATGATTAAAAATAGGTCAATGGGAGGCTACTGATAGAAATCACATGCAAAATGCACATGCAATGAATAGTAGTGGGAATGTCCAGACAGTTTAAAATGAAAGAGCATTTCATAAGTTAAAAAAGGGGGAAGACAAAATTCCAGCATCTTACCAGAGTCTTTACAAGATTTTTTGCCTTCACTATTGTCTCTCTCACTTGAGTCTTTCTCATCAGCAACAGCTACTGTTGTACTTTTAGCAGACCCTTCTGTATCTTCACCTTGTTCTTCTGTGGATAAGCACAGAAAAGATCTTAGAAAAGAAACTCAGTGACCATTTAACAGCTTTTTAAAAATATGTCCTCTAATAAGAACAGTGCGGAAAGAAGGTGGCAAAACAGCGGGAAAAGAGGTTGGGGGGAAGAAAAGGGAAAGGGAAAGAAGAGCACTTTAAACAGATTGGACATTAATTACGAATAATTCGCTATCTTTCAAAATCTATCCAGAAATTCTGACCGTGTCCTTATCAGAGTACCTGCTTTCCACCAGTGTGGCAGATTTAAAGCCTGTCATTTCATATTCTTTGCTAGAAATGCTTTGTGTTAAAATACATGCACACACATGCACACACGCACCACACAGGCTGAAACAAAAACAAAAGCCAGCACATGTAAAAACATGCCTTGGAGCCAAAAAAAAAAAAGAGAGAAAAAGAAAAAAAAAGGGGGGACTTCTCAAGTATAAATCCTATTAGTGCAGCAGTATCCTGCTAATTGCAGTAAGTAAGAATTAGGTATTAGGTACTGTATTAAACCTAAACCGCTGGCTTTGCGGGAGAAGTCTCAGGTTTTGTCCCCAGGGGGAGCAATCCAGGATAAATGATGCGACTTGGTGCATGGCTGCTGAGGAAGCGGTGTTGCCCACACGTCGCTTACGTGTTCACACCAGCTAGATTACATGGAAACCTTCACAGTAACTCCAGCCCGTTTAATTATTCGGTAAATCTTAGCTACACTGCTACTGGTGGATTAATCTGTTTATGCAGTTAGCTTCTGTGCTGGGGTTGTGTAGCACTAATCCGTGAAAGGCCCACTGTTCCTTTTCTTCCTGTGATCATTTGTCTCTCACTGTGCTGATGTCACATTTTAATGAATTTTTAGCAATCTGCGTAATGCCAGATAACCAGACTTGCAACTCCCTACAGCACAGCATGCTGTTTTCATTGCAGCGCACAAAAAAAAATAAAAATTATATTTCCCCACTTCAGGTAGGAATTATATAAATTAGGAGGTGAAGGTAAAATGGGATTCGAAGCACCAGGCCACTCAATTTCATAAAATCTTTAATGACCATATAAATTAACCCTGGAAAGGCAAAAGGTCACAGACACACATTTGCATACACTCCTCTATTCACTTTTGATAAGCAGAGCTTTTATGCAGGGAACATGATACAATTAACCCTTCAGGAACCACACAAAATGCAGCTACCGACATTTTAAGTGTCAAGCATTAACTGAAAATTACACACTGCATAAAATTTTCATTGCAAATGCTATAGTGATTGAAAGGGGAAATAGTGGCCCTCTTCGCACCCCATGTTTTATTAATAACATTCTGACAGCCGAATGAAATATCCTCTGTCATATGTAGCAGCTGAGCACAAAAAAATTGCTGCTTAGTGCCTTACTTGCCAGCCACGCACTGAAACTGTATGCCTAGGCAAACAACCCTCAGATCGATGTGGCGAACCTATCCGATTCTCAACTCTCTGCGAAACCTTTTGTAAATCGCAAGAGAAACACACAGCTGCAATTTTGGAAACCAAACCAAAAGAAAAAATTCTCAGCCACAGATCAATGTGTTTTGCATTGATGTCGAAATACAATAGGTTAGGACCAAGAATGCGTGTCCACTTTTTGGAACAATACCGGGAGAAAGACGGTCCCCTATTTAAAAATAATTGCCTATAAAGAAAAAGAATTTCCATCAGAATGGAACCACCCCCTCGTGCTGTTCCTGCGCTCTCCCCGCTGCCGCCCCCCGCCCCCTCCCGCGACGATAGCTAATCAAACATGGTAGGCATCCCAACCGCAGCTGGAAGCAGGGCTGTGTTTGTCAGGGTGGCGGGGGACCGCGGGTCGGGATGCTGCAAGCCTGTGATCATGCCTGGCTCGGGCTGTGTTAACGCTGAGAGCGCACACATGAGGCTCGTATCCAGTGTCAGGCCCCGTGGCCTCACAGAAATGATGGCAATCCCTTTCCGACTCATCCCTGGGAACGGACACATTGCTGCTTTTACTAGATTTACTGGCCCAATCCCCCTGGGCTGGAAAATGAAGTGTCAAAGTGCTACTGAGTGTCCTTATCTTGAGGGGACATAAAATTGTAAGGGCTATCGTGGCATACATTAATAAAACATTGTGAGTGTGTCAGGCAAAGAGAAAGAAAATTATGAAGGCACTAAAACAAAAGCTACAGTATCATCTGGGTCTCATCAGACAATTTTTGCAGGGTGCTCTCCTGTTTTTCTGGTATGTGTTTTAAGTGTGAGAGAAATTCCCAGACATGTTCTCCTATACATCATCGTGGTGTCTGACCTCAGCCTGACCCCGGCAACAGTTTGAGAAATCTGAATGTGAACAAAGACTCTGTGTCAGCAGCAGGGAGAGATTGCGGGATAGACTTTCCCCATCAACTTAATCGCAAACAGCAGTTCTGAGGCCATAACTTTACAGGGCTCCACCAAGCCACAAACACATAACCTTTAGAGGTGAAACTGCCCCCCGCTCTCTGCCCTGCCCCGCCCCCCCCCCGCGATTTTTCTCAGTCTTGTGGTGCTCCCTTTGATGTAGCAAGGCAATTAGCTCTAATGTTCAAGTACTGCAGACCTGTTTTATGGTTTGGAAGGTGAGAGCTGTTTATTACAGGTAGGCTCCTGGGGGCCATAAAGGCTTTGCAAATTTTTAATCATGCAAAAAACTAATCAAAATGTAACTTATACACACCATAAAAATTAATATCATTATTATGCACGGTATAAATTGCCTGCCTTGGCTTTCAATGGCACTCACTTCTAGAAAATACATTTGGCATTCATTTCAGAAATATGTATGGCATTCACTTCAGAAATAAATTTCACAGACAGAAATGATAATACAGTTTCTCCTATTTCCCTTCAAAATTACAGAAAGGCTAAGATTCACACTGTCACGACATTTATCAAAGGGACAAGATGGAAATACAACAGCTCTAACATAAAAGCAGTTAGCAAATCATAAAAAATCCTTAAGACCATTCATTACAACAGATATTAAGGATATGTAACGAAGTGTGCTAAGACATTACATACTTATGCCAAGATGCTACTACGAGCGTCTCTTTTTTTAACATTTTTGTTCTTGCTTTATATACTAACCAGCAAGAATACTACTCAGTTATAAAAATGTGATGGACTGTGCTCAAAGACACAAAATTTTGAATTGTTACGTATCAAAAAAATACACTATGATGGTGCTACAGATTCCAGAACAAGTCGTAATGCTCTGTTTCAAATTTACAGGAGTCTTACCTATATACATTTACAAATGTCAGCTTTGAAAATGAATAGAACACCAGAATCAAATGTACTTTAATGGCTTTAATAACACTTATGATTGCAATATGATATTTTATTCACACCTGGTTTTATTTTCTCCAAATGTTGAAGAGTTCTTTTGATGTTGGATCTCTTGAGTTTAGCCATTATCAACCTTTTTCCTCACAACTGACTTAGAACTAAACACAAAAATGAGGTTAGCAGTCTGCACTAGAACTGTGAAATAAGGGAAAACGGAAAAGTTAAGCTTCAGAGGTAATGTTAATCAGTTGATATTGTATACTATATATTCTACGCCGTACACTTTGATGTGTTAATCTACACTCTCAAGCCCCAATTCTACACCAATTTTATGAAGGAAAACCCTTATGACTTTCCCCAGCCCAATGAATTCAAGATGTGTGATGATTTCAACTGCAAAATCCAGGCCTCAGCCAAAGTTGAATAGCAGATACCAGCAGCAAAATTAGATGAATATTCATACACAGATTATAAAAGCTTGACTTACTGAGATGCAAATAAAGGAACAAATGCATTCACCATAGCCAAGGGAAGGTATAGAGAAACAAATAATATTTTTTGAAATATAGTACTGAATAGTTAAAACAAGACATGGCCAAGTTGAAAAAGTCTTCTCTCATTTAATTTAAATGCATTGTGATAAAAACAGAGGAATATCAATCACCTTTCCCTGTGTTTTATCAGAGAAGTTCCTCTACTGATAGGCAGCATTGGGAGTCTGTCTTCAAGTCTATTTATTTAAGAAGCATATTATTTTCAAGGACTGATTTTTGTTGGCTTTTGTTTACACCACTGATATATCAATCAATAGCCAGTAGTTCCTGTTTTGGTCCTGGATTTTGTTGTTGGTATCCCTTTTGCCATCTCCAAATTGAAAGTAATTTCCTAAAGAAGGATGATCTGCTAGTTGTGGGTGAGTAATTGTGGTTATGAGAGAGAAAGCAAGATTAAGCAAGTGTTTGTGGCTGAGGGCCAGATAGATGAGGAAAGAATAAATCAATCAACTGAAGTAGTAAGTAAATAAATACAAAAAGAGAGAGATTTTAAAAAACAATTGGTGTTTGTTATTCAATAAGTTCATTAACTAGCTGAATGAAAGGTACCCATAAGTGTTCAGTACAGGTGTATCCCAGGTTCAAGTGTATACGGCTTATTGGGATTAACTATCAGGATGAGAAGGTAACCATTAGCAAAGGATAACGGAAGGGTAGATTGGGGGGATGGACAGACAACAGATAACATAGGGAAAGGAGGAACAACTAAAATAAGAAAATAAAGAAAAATCTGCAGAATATGCAAGAGAAGAAAAAATTAATTAAAAGCAGGGCTTCTGGATTTACTTCTGGGTTATGTTAGTTACACTACTTAGTTGATAAATTGTCCCTGACTTCTGGATTGCCATTTATTCACCCAGATATTCCAGAAAATATTTGCTCTATATTCTGGCTGGTCTTGCCAAGCATGAGTGAGGAACAGGATGCCTCACTCATTCAGGATCTTGACTGCATCCTCTCGTGGTCATATTTCATCTTCAAATAGGATTTCTAATTTCTCCTTTAGAGACTCAAGGGGAATAACGGCACCAACCCATTAATAACTGTTTCTAATCACTGTGTTATATTTAAAACTATGGCTGTTAAAAGGTTGAACTTCCCACAGACAAGCCTATAATTAAGTGATGATCGTCATATTGACCAGAAAGTGCTAATCGGCAGTTAGTATCAAATTGTACGATTTTGTTTTGTGGTGCATCATTTGAATTTTTACAGCAGTCTCATGCTTAATTTCTTCTGGTTGAAACGTATCACTGTGTCAGAGCAGGCTGACTGCAAAGCTGGCTAAACAGAGCATGCCGTGGTGGCTCCTTCCCAAGGAGTGTCACAAATCACACCCACTTTATCCATCCACTCCACCCAGCAGCCAGTATTCCCCACTTGCCACGCTCAGCCTCACCCCTCTGGCTGCCGGAGAGAGGCAGCTCTCATCTACCCTACTTCTTTTTGCTTCTTAGCCCCTGAAAGTAGAAAAGATTCATTTTCACCAGCTAATCTTCCCAGTGCTTTATTATTTCCTAATCTAGTCGTTTTTTTCTATTTTTTTTTTTCTTTTCTTTAATTGCAGTCTACTTCCAGCTGCTGGAGAAGGAAAAAGAATGTTCTCCCTAGAAGTTTAGAGGGGTGGGTGTCCTTTCCAGTCTGGCTGCTGAGCAAGCTCTCCCTTTCTCTCATTGCTGGCTGGGTTTGACTCCTTTCTAGTCTCCCTCCTGCAGTCTCAGGGTAAAACAGGAAAAGAAGTGTGTTTTACTCTGATATTGCTGTAAAATGTGCAAAAAATACCATTGGTAAGCTTATGTGGAGCCATACTAATTTATCAGAAAATTGGAAAATCTGTGGTTTGTGTTTTCGTTGTTTTATTTCTACATTAATATTTTATCAAATATTTTGCAAGAGGCAAAAGAAGCATATGCTGACAAAACCATTAACAGAGAATGTCAACTATTCAGAATGAAACTTAGCGATGTTTTCCAGATGTGATTGGAGATGTACAGTTAATCATTTATTATGCAAAAAGGGATACTTTTCTTTCTTGGCCATCTCTAGAAAGGCACTAAGGCATGAATTTGTACTGAGAACAATCTAAGTTTTCCGACTGGTCAGTACTTTTCTTTTGGCTGCCATTATGGCTTATAGAAACTGCTGTTTCCCCAATCAGAATAAGGCACGAAGAGCACTAGTATTGTCTGACTTGAAGACTAATAGGTTTCCATCAAGGCTATTTAGATAGGAAAATTAAACCTCATTTTTTAAATTTCTTGTTCAACATGCTGGATACACCCTGCCTGATTTTAGGCACTACTCCAAGCTTGCTCCCTATGGAGGGAGAGACAGGTATCTTCAGGGTACAACTTAGACTTTACGCAGACTTAATTGTCTAATTCCTCCCTGACTACAGAGTGATTTTAGAGTGAAGTTTAGTATTTGGAGTGGAGACTTTTCACCTTGGCACTGCAGTTAAATGCTGGAAGTTAGGTGGATGAACCTAAGCCTAAGAGCCTGACCCAAAGCTCAGCAAGTCAATGAGAGCTCGTGACCTTCACCAGTTTGCTGGGTGCTCATTTCTTGCCTGTGGGAAAAAAAGAAAAATACTGGATCTTCACAGTATCATTCACCTTTCTTTTTTTATACCTCTTGTTCGGCCTTGGTTTACTTTTCTGTGTTGCCATTCAATCTGTATGTTCAACTTCTCTTCATCTACAAATGCTTCTGCTGTCCCTGACTTCTGGCATTTTTTCCTACCTCCTACTTGAGCTGAGTTTCCAATACATCACATAAGTGGTGAGATTGGCTCTCCCATTCGCAGTTTCCAGAATAACCCTTCAGAGTGTATTTACAAAGAAATCCATAAAGTTAATTAACAGCTCATTTAAAATGTCATTTAAATGACATATTTTATTAGTGACTCAGTTTTTGGGTCTCTCTCTGAAATACACTGTAAAATCCTTCTCATTTACCTTCCAGACTTTCTGTATTATTCACCTCTTTTTGGCTCACTAACTGTATGTCTCTGAAATTATCTGTAAAGAATTCTGTTAGTGCATATATTACTCCTTTGTCTTTTGAGAATACTAGAGTAAAATAATTTATTTTCTTTGCCATCTCTTGATCAGTTTATATTGTCTTTTTATCCTCTGGTGGTCTAGCAGACCTAATGACTCTTCTGCAGCCTTTGTATTTCTGAGATACTTTAACAATTCCTGTTTGGCTTTGCCAGGTACCTTCATGTATTTGCTCCTCTTAGCCAGCCTCTGTGTTCGGTTTTATTAACATCACTTTGGCTTTATTTCCACTTTTAAGGATACTGTTTTCTGACCTGAATAAATTCTTGCACTAAGCCTTGTCGCGTAGCTAACTACAGACCCTCCAGTTTAAATATTCCCCTTTCTTGATGTTCAGTGTCACAGGCGGAAGTAGGTGATCTATTCACAGTGAATAAAACTTTCCCTGAACATAACCACTTTCTGTCTGTTTTGAATTTTTAAAATTAACGTTTACAGAATTATTTGGTTTGGATTGGTTTGTTTCTTTGTTTCACACAATTACCTGACAAATATTCTATAGCATATGTAGCAGTCCATGGATTTTTTACAAACTTATTTGTTGCAAATATCACTTAAATCTGAAGAGTTCAAAAGTTTGGCTTCTTTAACATATGCATACATGAAGTGGTCTTTGGTTTTTTGGAAAGACAATACAGGTCTTTTAGCTTCCCCTCCAACCCAGATCATAATCATTGAGTGATGTATAAGAATCTTCACCAAGACTTCCACCACAAATTCCTCCAAAAATCTGCTGTAAAAACTGGGTTTCTTGGCTCAGTTGTGTCTGTACTATACAAAATATAGAATACTAAGACATGGTCAAACTCTGTTATTGAGGCAGGATGAAAGGATAAAAGTCTGCTTATCAAAACTAGCAAAAGTAGTAAAAAACTGCAGTACTTCCCTGCCGCCCTGTTGTCTCCCACCCGCTTCTGTTACTGTCTTCCCTTGCCCCAGCCAGTCCCAATCTGGAAAATTTGGATAACAAACTTTTGTGTCATTACTCAAGTATTGTGCAGGTTTGTAGAATATTCCTGACTTGTATTATAGTATTTTAGTGTGTTTGGGATCCATAGCCATAACATGACACAACTCTGTCCCCTTCATCCACAATAGCCTACAGGATCTTTTCAATTTCAGTGCTGTGCTTCAGCAACTAAAGCTAGTCTTTTCTCACTGCATTGTCTGAGGTCAGGAATTACACTATCCTATTGATTACTCTGAGGCTCGAAACTTAAGTCTGCTTCCAGCTTTGTTGGAGACTCTTGCATGGCACGCTCTGAAGACGAGCAAAATCAATTGATCATTAGCACAATAATGGGTGATTCATAAATATTGAAATGAACTGCATATGTAGATTTTCTGAATTCAGAAAATGCCAATTCTATCTAGGGGTTGTCCTAGTGCCAAGTCAAACATTTCAGGTCACCCAGTCTGGCTGTAAAGCTTCTGGTATCATGGCAACAGGATGGCATGGTGGGCTTTATTCGTATCTATTTTTCTTTTTACTAAACCAGTGCGACATGCTAGAAGTTTTCCTCCATCTTTTATTTCCCCTTTCCTTCATTTAACTTTTTTAATTCCCACTGTTCAGTATACTGCACTGCTTTTATCTTTGCTACATATTTGTCTAATTTGAATGCTCTTTCTTTCATATATAGTTTAAGTAACACCCCCCCACATCAATTTACATTGTCATCAATATAATTCTATCTCTGTGGAAGCAAAGGACATCCCTTGCATATAGACTCCTCGCTCACAACTGCCTAATGAGCACAAATCTACAGTGCAAATTTAGCTAAGACTCTGAAATGCCTTGTGAGGTGGCTGATAGCGCTGAAATATTGCAGAGAAACAAAACCTGAACTTAAAATTTGTTCTTAATGACTTTAGACAAGTTGATAGGGCCACCTATTTGTAAACTTAATGTAGACTTCCCACCATACATATGCCTTTCTCTTTGCTTATAACTTTAGTAAACTTTAAGTGCTTGGGCTGAAATTGTCTGCACTGAATCTTTGCTGCAGGTTGGATATCATATGCATTTTTAAAAAAAATTTCAGCCAAAATGATTCAGTTACTTCTAAGAGTAGGATTAGGACAAATAGATTTTTGTATGTATATGTACGTTTTGGAAATATTTACTGTTTCAGTGATTTAAACTAGAATCCAAAATTTGGCAGACAGGATGATGTCTGGCATGTACCACATAGGATTAAGCTGCCCAAATTCAGCCAAGCAATATAGCTTTGAAAAATTCTACTTACCCATGCTCAGAAAAGCTGCTTGTACTGAAGAGCTGAAATTCTCCTAGGAATCCGTAATCACTGAACACACTCACACTTCCCACAGCGCTGAGAGCTCACCAAAGTGCATATTCAGTCACGTCCCACAGAGCCTCCACAAACCTCTTCATCCAGTTCCTATGTGTATTAAACAATGCGCATGCCATCCTCGTAGAGGAACTGCAGCTTAAGTAAGTTTTCTAAATACAAATTCTCCTGGCAGCTCCCCTGTACAACCAGACTGCAACTATATTATCCTTACTACAATGAAACAGAACTTTCTCTTATTATTATTATTCTTTTGCTGCTGTCTGTCATTGTGCAATGCACTGGGAACTGATCGCTGTAGGAAAGCAGGAGCAGCATGTTCCCCCTGTGCAGAAGGTACGTTGCCAGAAGTAAAAGAAGTATGGAAGGGAGGTTTGGGGGATTAGAGAAAGAACTGGGGAGAGGTAAGCAGAATGTGGTCTGAGGAAAAGAACATAAAAGACCAGGAGATGGACAAGGGAGGAGACAGTGAGGTGACAATTAGGATCAAATGAAAAATAGGTAGAAGGCAGGAGATTAGGACTAGAATCAGCAGTGTACCAAATTCCAGCACCAAAGTGGACTTCCGGAGATGGAGCTGGCTGGGATCAAAAGTGCAGACCACTGCAATCTGCCAAGCAAATTTGGCAAAGACATTGAGACATACTGAGAGGCTTGCACAGGAATATTCAAGCTGGCAGTCAGCAGGGATGGAAGTATGCATGGATGGATAGGGAAGGGAGCTGGGACCTGACTGAAATACAGAAAGGACATCTGAAGAATGAGCAGCAGAAGTGGATAAGAAAAATAGAGATCACTGGTGGAGTTGGAAAAGTCATGTATAAAAAGAGTGGGAGGATAGATGGGAGAAAATGATAGGTGGAAATAGCAATTACTAGGCAAAGAGACTGGAAATTAATGTGAGTAAAACGGTGTCCCCCACTGTCCAAAACTGAATCCCTGATTTTTTTGTCTTATATTTCTTCTGGCTTATTGCAACACCCTTCACCAGTGCTTGTCCACAGAGGGGACTCTCAGTTGGTTCACTAGCTCTAGTAAAAAGGGTTTGTGTAGCAAATCCAAATCCACTGATACTTCATATGACTTTCAATACAGTACACAGTAACATTTTTTTTTAACTTTAAAACTTCGAAAAATCACTGTGGGATTATAGATGCCAACCCCCCCCCCCCACATGTTTATAGAATCATTAATAATATCAGAGAAGTAAAATATTTCAATATCTTAAAAAAATGTATCAATACACTTCCTTGGTGACACAATATTTAATCTCCTGATCAAGCTCTACCTTATGGCAAAGCCTCTTGCCTTATTCACTGCACAAAACTATTGATACTTATTTAATGAAAAGCTATTCAGGATTTTGTTTCCTTCTCACTATTTAACATGGGGCCACATGTTTTATTTACTACATCTCTTCAACCCATTCTGAAAGTCAAATTATTCCTTTCATTATTGACTTTTTATTGCTGCACAAACATTAATGAATTTATCTTCATTATGTCCTAAGAGATGAGTAGGCAATTCTGCAATTTCAGAAAGGGGAGGTATACAGAAATAGAGGTTAAAAAAAATCTACTAACTTGGAGAACCCAGTTTGATACAGATGGGACCCAATTTTTTCCAAGTGCATAGCAATATATGGCACTTTATATGCTGAAAGCACAGCACTGATTGCTTTCACTTGCAGCTCTGTGTGTTCAGTACTTATTTAACATTATAGTACAGCCTCAAATCAAGCACTCAGAAATGAAGGCCACACAGTCAGTGAACTCCTATGAAAAGTCTGGGTAAGGTGACCTGCTTAGGATAAAAAAATTGGATCTCTTCAACACAGACAGATATGGAAGCAAGTTCTTCGGTTGTCTTAAACATACCCCATTATTTCTCTGCCTGGCATCCCCAGACCCCTTCATGACACATCTTCTGAATTTCTCAGCAAACACAGTGGGGCTCTAAAGACAGTTTCTGCCACCCCTGCACAGCACTGATTCATCCACACCTCCATGCAGCTCCATTCTGTAAACTCAGAAAGGCAAGGGAAAAAGCTATGTGACCATGTAATTACAGACCATATCTCCATGCGTACACACATGGTGTTGGATTAAGGTAGTACAATGTGTGTTAGTGACCACATCAATAGACAAGGGAAGAGATATAGCTGTCATGTATCTGGACTTCTGTAAGGCCATTGACATAGTCTCCCACAACATCCTTCTCTCCAATTTGGAGAGATATGGATTTGATGGATGGACTGTTCAGTGGGTGAGGAATTGGCTGGATGGTCACATTCAGAGGGTAGGGGTCAATGGCTCAATGTCCAAATGGAGATCTGTGACAAACGGTGTCCCTCAGGGGTTCATACTGGGACCAGTACTGTTTAATATCTTCATCGATGACATAGACAGATGGATCGAGTGCACCCTCAGCAAGTTTGCAGACAACACCTCCCATCCAGAGGGAGCTGGACAAGCTCAAGAAGTGGGCCTGTGTGAACCTCACAGGGTTCAATGAAGTGCAACGAACTGCAAGGCCCTGCACCTGGGTCGGGGCAACGCCCGCTATCAATACAGGCTGAGGGATGAAGGGAT
>Ga0181612_155395_pt1 | contig 17742 bp, 9 predicted proteins | sample HoacroProtozoa21_FD_119630 | JGI IMG/M metagenome (GOLD analysis project Ga0181612, IMG submission 119630) | Hoatzin crop microbial communities from Cojedes, Venezuel. Combined Assembly of Gp0051906, Gp0051904, Gp0051908 | reverse complement strand
GTAGGTCACTCTTTCCCTCGTATAAAGGTTTTAAGGTTTTTTTTTACTATTTTAAAATTTTTTACAATATGAGGCCGCTCTTTTTTCCCCCCCCCCCCTTTTAAAAAAAACACCCCCCCCCCCCCCCCCCAAGAGCTAGAGACTCTGGTTCTTCCACTGTCTCTGAGGGAAAGCACACGTCTGTCACTGACAGATGAAGATGCGAATCCTACCAGAGCAAGAAAAGATGAGGAACACGGAACATACCTTCAGCTGCGGACGTCTGGCAGTCTGCAGTGCTGACTGAACCAAAGGGGACCATGCCAAGCCAGACATGGCAGTTAGGATTTCCCCTCTGTTTTTCTAACATCACCTTCAATGTTTGCTACACTACATGTCACAATCAAAGAAAAAAAGGAAAATGCTGAAATGCCTCTGCATGCGTAGCTGTTCCAAAGGGATGTTGAAGACCACCCTGCTGTCTTTCGTTAAGGACTGAGGCCTGTTTGAAGCCTAGCTCCTAGAAAGGACTCCACAGCACGACTGGCTGTGAACTCTGCTCAGCTGACTTCTCTGCCCTGACACATGGTTTGGGTTCTCATACGAGCAATAAATTCACTCAGTTTGAATTCTGGTGTGTGTCAGAGATACCTGATAATCAATAACCAGCGGATCCCATTGAGCCTCCAGCAGTGGTCTGACGATCCGCCAGCTTTGTGTCACAGGCTGGAGGACTTTGCTCTCAGACGTTCTTCTTATTTCTCACGACAGTTTTCTGTCCCTTCAGAGGCACTGAACGATTCTGCACGGGGACTGATCCTGCTTACACAAAACAGGCAGCACGACACTTCTCTCCACCCCCCTATCAAGATTCTCCAAACGGCGGCTCAGTGCCTGGATCCCACGCCGAGCACACAGCCTCACACAACATCTGGATACAGCCGAGAGCCGCGCAGAGGCAGGAACTGCCTTGGCTGAGGAGCTCCTGCCTTCTTTCTCTGTCGCTGCAAGTTGGGGGCAATAACGCTGCAAAGCACCAAATGAACTCAGAATTTGCTCCAGCCAAAGACTTTGTCTTTAGCTATTAATTTTTTCCACACATTGCAAGAAGACAAAGAGCCTCTCCCTTTTGGAAGAACATTTTCCTTTCTTCCATTCTGACAGCTGCTAGACCACAACGTCAGTCCAGCCCTTTGCCAGCTCACAGTGATGCTCATCCTAGGTACTGAATGCGTGTTTAGCTAAATTCACTAAAATATTAAATCAGGATTTAAAACCAATTTACTGCCCTGTAAAGCACGCTAGATGATGTAACAGAACAGAGAAAGGAGGTGTACACAGCTTTGGTTCTACAAAAATCTGCTTGAAGTCTTTTTGCTCTTGCTCCCAAGACAGCACACCAGTGACACAGCTCCAGTACCTTGGTGCTTTTCCTTTGGTCAAGTCTCAGTTGCTGTAGTTACTGCTAATTACTTCAAACACACACGTTTGGCTGCAACACTAGAAGACCTCTAAGCAAAACCCCTTACTGCTCGCAATGGTATCTGGCTTTTCAAGGACCACTAGGACCACTCCCACATCCCCAGCAGGAGACAGCAACTGTTACAAATTTCCAACAATTTACATATTCCAATCTCATTTTAGACCAGCAGTGAGTCATTTTTCACACTGAGAACCTAGAGGTCTCTCTGGTTCTTTGCCTTAATTGAAATTGCTCCTGTAGTAAAAACACTAAATAATTTCATTTGTTTTTTCTATGACGGAAAGACAGTATCTTCCAGAGTGAGCAAGATTAATGTCATTTGGGTCCAACCAGACAATCATAGGGGAGACTCTCGCACAAGAAACAAATACCCTGCTTTGTACACAGATGTTCAGCATCCAATTTACCTCCTCCAGAGCAGTCACTGTTCAGCCTTCTATTATTGAGTTCAAAGCCAAGTCAGTAATATTTGCCTTGAAAAATGTTCAGATTTATTTTTCCTGTGAGAGCTTGTTTTAGGAGATGCACATTTTAAACCAGTCCATGAACCTGAAACTAGGGATCGGTCTCCGTGGCTGCAGGTTTGAACCTACAGAGCCTTAAACAGGGCTTTGGGAAACGATCACACAAGCATGCGGGATTTAAAAATCTGTAACTTGTTCTGTCAACTACAATTAGTAACCCCAGCACACTGTAAACGCAAGCATTTCTTAAAGAAATAAGGAATATATTGCAGAGGGTTGCATTTAGCCAACAGTTTGATCACATATTTCAGAGAGGCTAACTTTCTGTATGAAATGCTACTACTTCAAGTTTTGCTGAGATAGATCTCTGAAGTAAGCAGATACTCAGTTCGTACAAAACACAAACACTGGTTCCTTTTAACAGTGCATGGAAGAAATATGTACTTACTACAAAACAGCATAGGTGCAACAGAGATACCTACTGTACAGACAGATAAAAGAGATTTGCTTAGGACTGCACACCATCCAGGCATCTTGACACTTGCTAGTGTTCTCCTTCCAGCATGTTAGGAATTCCTGCCTACGAGCCTCGGCCCCAACAACAACCGCACCTCTGGAGACATCTTACAGGAGCAGAGACACGTTCACCATCATAGACCTGTTTCTTGGACTTCACATCCAGACCTTTCTAAAAGCCTGGCTTAGGCCACAGAAATCAGATTCAAAACAACTTTAGTCTCTAGTTTCAGATTCACTTCTTTTGGGATTTATGATTTTTAAGCTACTAAATTTCATGATAATTTTTTTTTTTGAGTGAAATCTTCTTGATTCCATTTATTCCTCAGGTCAGGTGTTATTGATAACTGCTACAAAGCATGATTTAGCATATACGGGAATAAATAAGGAAAGTATGGATTTATTAGGATATTCACAAACGTTCACAACGAGACACAGATATCCTTAAAGTTTTAATCAGACTACTAAAAAATAAAAAGCGAGTATTTACCTTGGCATCCGGAAAACCTGCAGAGGAAAGCCCATTTGATGGTTTTCTTTACATGTGTTAGGGAAACTGAAGTAAGTCGAGACAAAAAGAATCCATAAAATGGAAAGAATCCAGCAGCCTTATCAAACATGAACATACCAACCTCCACTGAACTTCTCAGAAAAACAGCACACAGTATAAGGAACAACACTGCATTTGTTTTGGGAATATATTACTTAATAGCTCTCTTCCTTCTGTTATTTTGTGGTCTTTCTCTTTGAACTTCCCTCTCATGAACGGGCACAAAGACTAGTACAAATTAGTACAATCTGTGATGATGAATCTTCATGATTCTCTGATTATTCTTTAATTGATATTTAAATGAATGTATTTTATCACATAGCACTTATGTAAATACCTTGCTATTGGCATACTTGAACAGGTGGACTTGGACATGAGCATTAAAAAAGATGGAACACCAAAACCCTCATTCAGTAACAGTTCTCAATATGGAAATCTCTCTTTTTAAAGAGAAATACTACATATAACGTCTTGTCTGCTAAGCAGCGTATTTCACAGAGCATCGTCTCTAGAGTATTCCAAGCAAGAACTTTTCTTAGCAGGCTGAATACATGCTGCAGATGAACCTGCAGGAATTAGGAACGGATCTGAAATTTTGGCCAGTGGAATCTGAACTGTATTTAGGAAGTGAACGTGCTGTCCTGGAGCCTGGCGATCTGATCTGTGTGCGCAGTTCATGCTTTTGGTAGCTCAGTCCTCCAGCAACAGAAAAAGCTACCGATCCCCACGGAAGCTGCTGTGATACTGTTCTCATAGCTGGACTCCTCATGAACTTCTTTGAATGCCTCCAAGACACAGAGGCTGATAAAAGAGCGCTGGCAGGGAGGTACATTTGGATGCACTGCAGCTCAAAAGGGAACACGTTCAGGACTGCATGCTGTAAGCTGAGAAAAGGTATCTTGTAAAGGGCAAATGCCATTCTGCAGAGTTTGCTTTCTTCTCTCCCATGAATATACGTATGCTTTCACAGCTGCCTCCCTTCCTACTTTCCATTTGTGACCTACCTCACGTGCAAAGGGACAGATACGTTACTCAAAACAACAACAGAAAATAAAATATCAAAATTCACACTGAGACCAAGGCTCTAGTCTGCCTCTATCACAAAATTTACAGTCGCTTTCAGCCCATATGGGATCCCTGAAGCGGAAGACAGAAAACAGTGATAGAAATCAACAGAAATCTTCTCTGGAGAATGCCAGTTCCAGTCCAAGTGAAAGCGTGTTGCGCACCCTAGGAAAAGATATTGCCCAGGAATCGCACCATGAGCTAACTCACTACACACTTCAAATCCACAGCAAAGTGAGCATTCAGGTAAGCACCAGCCTCGTGAAAATCCAAGGCACAGACTAAGAAAACACCAGAGCTAGTTTGTTGCTGTTGTTGAGCCTCTGCAATTTTCCTACATGCTACAGTAAAGGCATTAGTTCAAAACGTTCCAACCTGGCAACAGAGTTTTACTGTTACCTCTGAGAGTCAGAGTTGGTACCATGGTAACAAGGACCTGTCAAACATTAAAAAGAACACCTGATAAACCACCTGATATTTTGGCTAGACAGAATACAGAAGCAGCAGCTTGGCCATGCAACCTCCTTTATAAACATAGGTGTTCAAGTGCACAACAGAGCCATGAATGCCAAAAGGGAAGTAAATTTCCATCCCAGCAAAAGAATACCTATCCACATAGGTACGTCATGAGGCCCTAAAACTCACATTAAAGATAAGGAGGAACTGCCAACCAGAGAATAATGAAAGTCTGACACCACTATGATCGTGTTCATTCTAAGCGTAGAAGGCAGACCAAACACATCACCAGCAGACATCTCGGAGGAAGGGAACGGGAACAGCTCCAGCAAGTCAGGCCCGGTGAGGAAGAGCATCTCTCATTCCGCGGGCTCTTCAAAAGCTCCATCTCGAGATGTTTCAGAGCTGACTCCTGAAAAGTCTGCCACACGCCAAGCCAACCCGACAGAGGCTCAACACACAGGATACAACTTTCCAAACTTCAGGTCTTTTAGAGTTCTGTTTCGAGCAAACTCACAGGCAAGACAAACGGGGAAAGTCCACTGTGCCTTCCTTGTGACCCCCTTTTCTGCAGTCAGTGTAAAAGTGGCTGTCACAGAGTACAGATACAAATTAATGCTGCTTGTCACTAAGCCACGGTACTGACCGTGCCTCCCTTGGGTCAAGGGGAGGTGCCAGCTTCACTAACTGAAACTAATGAAACCAAGCCCATAATCTGAATGAATTAGGAATGAACTGCTCATTTATTTGCAGTATCCGTACTACAGACCCTTAGGAAGGAGACCCTTAGTTGCAGCGAAGGTATATCTGGCCAATATACGTTCCAGAACAGAACTATTTTATCTGTATGATAACAAACTAGAAGTGTCCCAGCTTACACCATGGTTCCACTGCACTGGATACATACCTACAGGGCAAAAGGTAGTTTCTGTCCTTCATAATACTGAATTTAATTAAGCCAGACAAATAAAAATGAGATGGAAGGTGTATTATTACCCTTGCTTCAAAGATATAAAACTACAAAACAGAGAGCAAAGCGGCCAAGGGCATACAGTGGGAATCCACGCTAAGAGCTGGGAAGCAAACCTAGAGATCCTCTGAAATGTAGTCAGTCGTCTGCCTCAAAAGCTTTCAGAAGGTAACAGCTAAAAGAAAACGATGCCTTTATTTTAACTAAGAGTGTCAAGTGGACAGTTTTAGGACACTAAGTATCAATGGATCAGACAGCTGCAGGGAAATGTAGCAAGAATTTAGGGCGACACATATACAAGGTTCTTAACCAGCTTCCAACTACGCCCAGAACCACATTACACAGTCAGTTTCATTGGTTGATAGAGTTTTAACTTTTAAAAAGGCAGTCTGATATTCCATTCTCTTTTCTTCTGCTCCATTCTCTTTTCTTCTGCTCCCTCCCCTCTCCGCTGTCATTCTAACTGAAAACCTGTTCCAAATGCAACTGCCCTAATAGCTCACAATTTATCCCTTTTTACAACAATTCATTCAATTTACACCCATGTGTTTTTGTGCCAACACTGTTCTGTAACTTCACAGCTCTTCTTGTTCTAAGTTATTTATTCATTAGGATTTGCGTACATTTCATAACTCTGCTCAGCTTTCATTACATGAACAACCCAAGCCAAGCTCTTCTACTCTGTTCTCACAACACTGCCTACTCATTCTTCTTCTCAGCCACTTTCCTAAGTACAGGTACAGCATTTGTATTTCTTCTCCAGTCACCAGAGACCATTTTGACTTGACTGATTTGCTGAAAATCTTTGGTGTGAGGCATGAGACTGACAATTCCTACGCTGTTTCTTTCCAAATGCAGGCATGTCGATCACTCAGTCCCTTCAAGCTGGAGGGATGCCACCAGCCTTGGCTGTAGGAATTTCCATTCTATACTTGTAATCCCTTTAGCTGCCTTGCTTTGCCTTGTCTCCACTGATAATGTGAGCATTATTATTGGAGACTCAGGCAAAGTCTTCATCTAGCCTTACAGTCTCCCCATAATCTAGAGGTTATCCTTACTTGCTGCCTTTTCCTCATTCATACTGCAGACTGATTTCTTCTTTTCTGCAATTTTGATTTCATAATACCCCAAAACACACTTTGTCTGATCTATACTATTGCTCTGAAACAAGGCAGCAAAACATGTTAGATGATACACCCTGATCAGGACACACCTTAGGTCTCAGTATCCTGTCCAGTGATGGTTCAACACCGCCATTTGCCAGTACTCTCGCTGCAAATACCTGTGTTTAAACAGGGGTCCAATTCACTCAGAGCTTTGGTATCACACCAAAGATATCTTCTTATTCTAAGTTATTTATTCGTTAGGATTCACGAATTCATCAGGATTCACTAAGAACAGTCCTATTATTCTACAGTTACATTACAATGATTAAGGCTAAAGAAATAAACAAACCAGAGTGTAAAATCCTGAAATACCATACAGTTGTAGTTTATGCGTCATATAAAATTAAGATTATTAAGTAATACTGCTCTTGAAAAGTAAAATCAAAAGCCGACCACACAGAGCCTAAGGGACTGAAAGCAAAGCAGTATCAAAAAGGGGTTGCTATCTCTGCTATAGAACATCTATCACTTAGCTGCCCATCCAAGCTATCAGAGCATTTGTTTGCTCCAGCTTCTCAGTGACTGCGAAAGTACCTTTTCTGCACAGTTCTGCCCTCAGGCTTCTTCCTCCCTCTCTCTCTTTGCAGAGATACTGAACAGTGCCCTTTTCTGACAAAGCTCCTTGTATGATCTCATCCTGTCATCCCCTTGTCTGGCCTCAGCTTGGCCTCCTGACAAGAGCAAAAGTAGCTACAAGAGCAACGAAGTTCAGTAGCTCGATAAAGTATTTTTAAAAAAAATATTTCAGAACAGAAAATTATTCCCTCTTTTTTTTCTTTTTTAAATAAACACTCTTGATCGGTGAACTCTGTTTCACTTGAGTAGAGACCTTAAAATAAAGCTACCAAATCACTTAAAACCTTCTACAGGCAGGACAAAAGCAGCAGATCCCACGCTCAGAAAAGGTCCAACCGAGCACTATTCAGAAAGAAGGTCGTCTTCAGGCTACAGGAAGAAAAACCGGCATAGACAAACACCGATATGCTCACACTGCGAGCGACTGAGGCTGCTGCAGTCTGAAAGCAAATGAGCAGGCAGCTAACCCACTGGGCTGTTCCCTATAGGTGTCACGACAAGGCAAAGGGATTTGCCATCGAAGGCTTGGGGAGCAGCTGTCACCGAAAGAGACACATATATTTTTAAAGGCTTTGTCATTTGTCTTCAGGGTGGGAAATGCTGTATTTGACCTCCTGCTGAGGCAGCAGCCCAGATGCAGCAGCATGGGCTAGAAGGATAAAAGGAGGCACAGCTCTTCTTTCAGGTGCAAACACCAGAATGAGACAAAAGTCACAGTCATTAAATCATCACTGCTATTTACAAGCACAGATAACAACTTTTTAATACTTTTCAGGTCACACGGGTCTCCCTACAAGGCGTTCTCCAGAACAATTTGTATGAGCTAATTGTTAACGATCTCATGGGCCAAGTAAAACAAGATAAAAAAGCATGACATCAAGCACTGTCTCGGCAACATCAAAGGGTCCTGGATAGCAAATGCTAAGGAGCTGGCAGCGCTTGGGCTCTTCCCCTGCCTTCCCCCAGCTGCGGCTGTGCCACCTGAGAAGGTTGTTGGCCCACCGAGAAGGTTGCTGGCCCATCGGGCTCCAGCCTCTCATCTGTCCCTGCTTCCCCCCACGCTGGCCTGTACTCTGTTCTGCCATCTGCGGCTCCTGCAATCGCTCCTCAACCTCTTCAGCGTAGCAGGGAGCAACCACCAAAACGGTTTAAACCAACTGGGACGAAAAAGCGCAGGGCCAATCACGTGAGCCAGGGGTGCGGGTTTCCCACAGAGCTGAGCCAGTTTGGCAGCTGGCTGCTCTGCCCTCCCCCTCAGGCTCCAGCCCTCTTCCATCAGGGATAACCAAGATCCTCGGGCGCTGCCATGGGGACCCCACTCTCCTGGGGCCCTGCAGAAAGCCAGCTCAGGGAGCCAGGCAAACAGAAGAGAAGCCATACCAGCAAAAGCTCCTCTGCCAGTACAGGTCCCGGAGCAAGCTCAGACTGGGAATCGCCCGAGAACAGGAGCAGGACCACCACTTGCACTGGTTCAGTGGCTTCTGCAAACCAACAGGCCTGAGGGATGTCAGGCTGAGGCGGTCCACCTGCTCCAGCCAACACTACCTGGCCACTTCAGGCGTTCCAGCCTGCAGGACATCAGTCATCAAGCCTTGTCCTCAGCTATGAAGAGGCACTAATAGCGGATGGCCCTTGAAAGGATATGGGCAAACGTTATCCCCAGTGTTCACCTACTCAGATGTGTTTTAATTAGAAAAGGTTTTTTTTCTCCTTACATTTCAGAATGTCAGACACTAAGCAATACACAGATTAAAAATGTTACCAGGGCAATCCCTCTGGAAGCATTAAATTCATACTTGGAGGAATGAATTCAAACTATTGTAAACTCCTCTTAAGCGTGAAGGAAGGGAAAAACAGATGCTACTTCATTAAAAATAATGCCATTTGGTATCTACATCAGGGGACAGGAAGAAATGTTGAAGTTGTCTTTCAATAGATGTAACAGAAAGAAGACTGAGTTACTCAAAGCAATATGCAAGCATCCTTGACAACAACTTAGGCAAATCAGGAAAGGCAGCTCTCAGCGATGCACACTGTTTACAGAAAAAGCGAAGGACAATCTCAACATTTTTACAAAAACTGAACAAGGAAGCAGTGCTTGCTTTAGAAATCTAATTTCTAAATCTGAATTCTAAATTCTAAAGCAACAGTGTTGCTCTAGAAATCAGAAAATATTAATGCATTCAGATGTGCAAATTAACCCTTTTCAAAAAGTCACGATGGTCTGAAACAACCTCGTATTTGTAATCCCCACCCACCCGTGCTTCAAGGTGCTCATCCAACACTGTAGCTCTTACACACCTTATGTGAATGTGACATCCTTCAAGTAGGGGTTATATGTGACATTTCACAAAATATGTTATGGCACATCCCACAATATGAGTATTTAATACAGACAGTAAGAACTCTAAAAACCACAGTGTAGATGGGCATGATGAATCCCTGGAATAAGCGGTGAAGCAACTGCATACATGGTAAAACTAACGTAGCTGTGAAACCAAATACTTCAGATCATTGGAAATAAATTAGTTGTATATGTAACTGGGAAACAGGAAGCAACACAAAGGACTGAGAAAGTTTTTAGAATACTTTGAGAGAAGAGCATATGACTTCATTACCAGCTTTGCCAGTATTGTATCAATTCACAATGGAAAGATTGAAATCTGTACAGATTGCTAGGGCAATGAGCTGGGGAAAAAGCATATATTCCCAAAGAGTAATTACTGGGAGAAATCAAACACTGACAGTGGGCTTTTCTAGGATGTGATGACTGATTAGTGGTTTTCACGACTATCCCCTCGTCCAAGCCCTCAAGGAAAAGGACTACAACATGAAAAGATCCAGAGACTCACAACCTCACCTTCACTAACACAATGATAGAGACACGCATCAGGAAGAATGAGTAAGAGAGGGGGAATGACTACTTTTAACAGGTATCTTTTCAAAGGAAATAAAGTTTTAATGTCTCACTTAATGCACTCATAGCTGGAAATCCTCACTTGACAAGCTTATTTCAAAAAAAAAAAAAAAAAGGAAAGAAAAGAAGAGATGTGATAGCTAACTATTGGAGAAACTTACTAGAAATTCAGAAAAAAGGGAGATCGTGCCTGGTCAGCTGAATGTTTTCTCCTCCACATAGTTTTCCCGGATTAAAATCAGACAGTTTCTTCAACATCTAGTGAAATAAATGATCCCTTCCCATGCACAAATCAGTAAATCCAGTGAATATGCCTTGATGTGAAAGCCACTTTTGCATGAGGAACTGCTTAGAGCACATATGACTAAAGGTAGCCATGAGTAAAGAATTTTGGGGCTGATAAAAACTTAAAAGGAACATGAAAAGAAATGTTAACACCCAATCAATTGACTACAAATTACTGTTTTGGAAGAACGTAACCTCTTCTGTTGTTCTAAAATGGGGACTGCATACCAGCTTAGCACTAAACAGAGAAGTTCTCCATGTTCAGTCTGGAATGGAACAGCTATCTGCCTGTTTTCCAAGCCAGTGCACATTATGTTGACATTCATCAGCTAAGAGAAAGGGAACCAGAATTAAATGCTCCAGTTAAATCAAACATGTGAGAAGCAGAAAGACCCTGAAGTGCATTTTCTACTTTTACTATACAGAGAAGCAATGGCAATACATCTGGATCAAATATTGCTACTTGATCAAAGCCCTGTAACAGATTATTGCCATAAAATACTGGGAAAACGGCTACTTAATTCTATACCAATAGCATTACCACCTACTCTTGGCTCAAAATTCTAAAGCTAATGACTAGAATTAGCTAGTCTAATAGCTATTAGACTCTGGTTTCTCTACCATACGAGAAACCATGGTACTTGTTCGCACAGACATATGTAGTCCAGGAATAAAAGTTTGGCAATAGATATATCAAGGAGTGCAGAACGAATGTGAAAGATTTAGAGGCTGGCACATGACAGAAAATCAATGGTTTACAAAGACGGAGGGTCCTGAGTGTGTTCATTCCCACCATGAAATTACTGAACATCCATGCTTCTGGAAGTAACATTTCATCTATAAGATCAAACAGGGCAACGAACAGCACTAGTTGGGGAAAACACGCAGTTCCAAAGTCACGTATCCGCAGAGCAGCAGGCCACTGAAATGCTAAAAGCAGCAGCACTCTTACCACCGAATACATGTCTGGTTTTGTTGTTTAAAGAATGCAAGAGAGTCGCAGGTAGCATTTAATCAGAGTATGACCATCCAAGAATCAGTAATACAGCAAAAAAAGGCTTTTCCTACCAGCTGATTTTGGAGTGAATTTGTCCCTGTTGGCTGCACATACTGCCAGTAGCCTGTATCCAAGATCCAAGTCAAATCCTTGCTGAGCTGCCACTCGACTAACCACCTGCAAAGGGAAAGAGAGAAAGCTTCGTTAGGGGCTATTTGAGCTCTTTGCAAGGTTACATTAACCTGCACAGCAGCACTAATGTGAGGCAACTGAATCCGCTGAGAGCCACAGCGCGCACACGGTATGAGGCATTGCTCTCCAATAGTTTCCAGCACAAACACAGCAACCTGAACACAGGAGCCTTCTGGTGGTCTGGTTATCTGATCGCTCACCAGAAGAAAGGCCTGGTAGTTCTGTGAAAGCTGGAGAGACAAAGCTGTTTCACAAGAAATTACACAAGAGAAACATATGCAAAGATTGTTCGGAACACATTGTACCGTACTTGAGACTTCAGGATGCGAAGTCCCCAAGTCTCTACCTCTGTGTCACAAGCAGTTCCTGGCCCTGTTCTGAAGAGCAGCGCCCAGGTCCTTTAGGTTGAAATGCCCTCCTCCACACCGACGGGCAGTGCTCTCCTACGCTGTGATCAGTGTCACAGTTGCTGCATTTCAACAATACCGTATTGGGAAGCACATTTATTATGGCTTTAGAGTAAATAGGTCTGTGCATGAAGTATTTGCCAAACACATTAAATAGGGAAAGAAGATTGTTTTGTTTGGTTGGTTTTTTAGACTGATCTAGAAGGACTAGCAAAACTGGACAAATCAAAGACCCGGGGTTAAGGATGAAAAGCAGTCAACTGTTTCTCCAGGCCAGCCACTCAGCCATCAGCCAAGAATGTATCCTCATGAAAATCTGCACAGTATAAACACAATACTGCGGTCATTATGGCAAACTATGCTGAAGTTGTACACAGCAGAGCTTTTTTATTGCCTTCTAATGGCACAGGATGACTTCAGACTCAGAAGCGTAGATAAAACAGATTATTCTTAACATTGCCATTAGTGCTTTGCAAGTAACCCACAAGAAACAGAATGCCATTTTCTTGTGTGAAGCACAAGAAAAGTCCCTATCCTGAATAGCTTACAAAACAAGAAAATACCCCTTTTCCCACCCCTATCTCCATCTGAAAGCTTCTTTCTAAATTCACAGCACTGAAATTATCTGTCTCCAGCACTGGTTCCCCACAAAAAGCAACAGTATATGGCACAGTGTAGAACCAACTTACGTGATAACCTACAAATGGTAAATAAATGCACTATTCTGCCCTACCTACTCAACACTATTGCATGAATCTTATTATTCTGAACTTTATCCAATATCCACTTTTCCTAATTAACAATTAAGAACCAAATTTCTTTCTTAATAAAGAATTAGCATGGATAAAGTTCCTGGGTAGATTTTTGTTGTTTCTGTTGTTCCTATTAATTTAGATATTACAGACTCACATGAGTTTATCAGCTTGGAGTGTCCCCTCCCTACTTTCTAACACTCCCAATCTCAAAACTGAGTAGAGAGCTTCAGGGAAATGAAATGAGAATTTAGAATAATCAGAACAATAATACACAACCCTAGAACACACCTACTGTTATATCTCCTGTTTCTCTTTACAACTATAACTGCAAGCTTTAGATACAAAAGAAAAAATAATTTCTTGAGAAATACTTAAATAAATCTTAGAGAAACAATTTCTTGAGAAAGAATGCAATTATTTTTGATAAATCAAAAAACATTTCCATCTTGGTAGATCAGCCTTTAATCCTTTACACTGAAAAGTCTAATTGTTGTTAATACCCTGGCTAAGACTCTGGGTCCAAACTTAGGAAAACAGGATAAAATAAAAAAACACAAGCAAAAGAACAGCAGCAGAACAAGAAGATACCTCGTATTTCATGCTATGAGATCTGGAAGAGACTTGCGCACTTGGAAGTCTACCTGTTCCCCTTTCCTACTTCCAGTATCACCACCATTCAGCCACTGACAGGCAGATGTTAGAGAAGGGATCAGCAGGAAGTAGACAGAAAGCTCCTCTTAAAAAAATCATCTTCAACACTCCTGAGGGCAATGTCTCATTAATGCGTAAACATTATTTAAACTCCTTTAGGCAACATCTACTGTACTGCCACAGAGGAAGGCATTTCAGAGTGCTATTCTAAAGGACCAAGGGCCCTCCCATCTTCTGTTTTGAAAAAGCACATTATCATTGAACCTTTATTTTGAAATTGGACAGAAACAGAGGCAGATACACCTGCTCAGCAGTGAGCACACAGTAACTTAAGAAACGCATTGTCTGCTTACATGCTTGGTTCATCTTAAAGTACAGAGATCCTGGTGGCCAGAGGCCAAATCACTGCTCTCAACTGACATCTTGCTGGTTAGGGAAAAAACTCTGCAAGGTAACTCCAGAAATACAGAGAATCGTGAAACCCTGAGCCCATGAAAGCCGATGTATGACCGCAATTCACCGAAGAGATTGCAAAGTCTGGGTCAGTCCGAGTCCCAACAAGGCTGACGCCTAAGCTGTTGCACTCTGAATTGACATCAGTTTCCTTTTCTTAATTGCCTCCACTAGAGAAAGCACTGCTCTGTGCCTCGCCATGGCCAGCAGCAAGCTTCCCGACGCCGGGGCACACGGCCCTGACGCAGATGGCATGCCGACGGCCGTGGCATAGTCCCGCTGAAGCCTACCTTGAAGCGGGCGAAGCTGTATCGTAGCAAGCACTGCAAGCAGAAGACTAAGCATGACAAAGCACGATGTGAACTTGCGAGTCTAGAGAAGTCAGCCAAACTATTACTTATTGCTGAAGTTTTTAATGAAAAATGTGAGGGAAAGCAAATTGCAAATTCATTTTAGCTAAAAAAAAAAAAAGCAACTAAATTTGAAAGAAAGTGCTTGCACTGACCAACTGCACAAAACCCCCTTCTTCCTCTCAAAAGAACAACAACACCCTCAGCTACTTAACAGAAAACAGACATTTCTAATCAAATTTCCATTTTGCCAAGAGTAATTTTCCACCTAAGTTTTTCTTCTATGCACTCCGCTAAATGCAGGAAGACACTCTGTAAAACAAACTGGTCAAACCGTGCTCAAGGGGGCTTTCTCCGGGCCCTTCTGCCCCAGCCCTGGGCTTTCATACACCGCTCCTCAGCGATCCCCTCGCTCAACACGAACAGGGAGGCTCATTTTTTATCTCCAGTTTCTTCATGGGCTTATGAATTTTTGTACTAACTGTATTTAAAGTTTTTCTTTCAATTATGACAGCTAAAGACTCACTTTTAGTTCAAAATGGAAGTTGAATAGAACAGCTCATTTCTCCTCCAAAGACCCTGTTTCAAGTTGCCTACCACTGAGGTCAGACGTTGCTCCCTCGGTGCTTGGATGGCTTTCCTCCAGTGAACCTGCACGGAAGGGGCCTTTAAACAAACACTGAGATTGCTCAGAAATCAGACGACAAACGCATCACAGGAATACGATCCAGAAAGCGCAAAGAACTAACTACAAGATATTTGGTAAGTTTAACATATTCATGTAAACAGACTCAGCTGAAAATTACTTTAGAGTGCCTCAAAAGAACTACCCCGGGGAAAACTTGTAACTGCTAAGGATTATTCATTCAAGACCTTGGAGGCCCATCAAATCTCTGGCTTTAAGATGGTAAAAAGGCAAATCTCAGAAATACTGGTACCCAGAGAAACAACAAAACAAATTACGAAACAAATATTAGGTGGGTAAGACAGAACACATCATCATGAATCCGTCAGCACAGTGCCGTTTTCTTCTTTGACCAGTTAACTGGCCCTGTAAGCGAGAGGAAGATAGTGGCTGTAACATATCCTAGATTTAACGTGCCTTCTGACACTGCCCTGTACGAAACTCCCATAACAGAGGAACACAGCCCAGATGACAGCAGCATAAATTTTACTCAGATTATTAATAAATAGTCCTCTGTCAAATCCTAACTTGTCCTGGATACAGGTGTTTGTGTGTTCATTTGTGACTTGGACAATGAAATAGAGTAAATGCAAAATGTCTAGATGATAACAGGCAGAAGAGTCCGCAAACACTTAAAGAGGGCAAGATAAGAGTTTAAAATAATCTTTATAAACTGGAAAAATGTTCCAAAACCCAAGCCAAAGACACATATGAAATGCTATAGATGGGAAAGAAAAATCAAATGCCCAAACAGAAAATTAGGAACACACAGCAGAATTCATCCGCTCAGTGTACAGGTGACTAGGGATAAACATGGGAAAAATGTTCTAGGTTAAATTAAAGACCACCAAGCACTGGAACAGGCTACCTATCACTCCCTGGAGTCTGGGAGGTAAGGGGATTTACAGTAAACCAGACAACACCCGTACAACATCCCAGCTTGAGGAAAAAGAGTAGGCACCATGCTCCCTCAGGTCCATTCCAAGCCACATCTCAGCAATTCCAGGCACCCACTGCTGACTGGAGCCACCCAGCTCAGTATGAACCCGTCCCAGGAACTCTCCCAAGTTTGAAACCTCCTGTGATTTCGATCTTACCCAGGTAACAGCGCTGATCAGACAGGATCGAGTCAACACAGTTTCAATTATCCATTCAGTGTTACGGCTAAGCGATACGATACCACTTGCAAGCATACTCAGGCTTTCTCTAACTGCTAATTCAAGGTGAGCATGTCGGCAAAAACTCAGACAACGTGCAGGCGACACCACGTGTTCAATCGTGACTTCATTCCTCAGCGCTCTAAGCGTGTATCTTAGTCGATCTAAGCATACGTGCCATAAAACACCGTTGAAAAGTAGTGCGTTTAAAAAAAATAACAGACATAATTGCCAGTGATACCACAGTCATAAATTGAGATCACCATCCTCTGTCATGGTTGAAAGAGGTGCTTGGCCAGACCAAGGTTCAACACTTAGCATCTCTCTATGTTATTTTACAATAACAGTTGAGACAGTTAGACCTTATAAAAGCTAGCCTATTTCCTACATAGGCTCGTAACATCTAGCTTTTATTTTAACTTGGCTATGGTGCTGACAACTCTTTCAAGCTGTGCTTTTAAAGGAAGATATATCTTATTTGCAAACAAACATTACTGTAACATTAACCACCAATAAGAAAATCTGATCACCCCAAACCTTTGAAATCTTTAATCTGAGTAATACTGCATTCACAACGGAGACATTGCCTTCACTGCCTGTGACACAGCTCTGCAGAGTCCCAGATGCCTGAACTCTCAGGGTCATCGACAGCAACGGGAAAACGACGAGACTGAGGTTTTAATAACATGCAAAGCGAGCAATTTGGCTACCAACTTCTTTTCTCTTTGCTGCATTTAACTGCAATACTTTTTTTTTTTCTTTCTCTCCTTTCTCCTTTTGCAGGGCTAAGGAGCTACATCGCGGAAAGCTCCACTCCCCGCCCTTCTTGACATCACACCACGAAGTACTGGAAAAATGCAACTCTTAACCTAACAGGCCCGCTAATCAAGAGAGCTACACGCCTGCTTATTACAAAACTCCTTTCCCATTATGTTGCGCTTTCAATGAATCTCTTAGCTAGCAGCAGTCAAGAGCACCCCCCCCTGCTGGCATCAGAATGAATTTTACCAATTCAATTTGCTGGCTGCTCAAAACTAAAAAAGCCAGCTGATTGCTAGTTCAGACAGCTCTGTGTTCAGCCACTTGTGCACACTTGAAATTATCTGAATGCAGTTTGAAGACTACAGCAGAAATTTTGTAATTAGAATTCTGCAATGTAGATGGTAATTTTTCCCCCCTCAGCAACACACAAAGATCAGATAAACAGGAAGCAAATTGAGGAATTTTGCAACATGAATAGCGATCTGCCTCAAACAGGAAAAAAAAGGGGGGGAAGGGAGGAAGAAACCTTTGTGATCTGAAGTCCTGGTCTGATGAGACTCTTACACTCCAGTTGTAGAAGGGCTGCCTCAACAATACAGACAATCAAAGCAGGTGAGTGAAGTTATATATCATTAACTAATTTCTTGCCTTTGATGCTTGAAAACAGATGTTAAGTAGGTTCTGCAAATGTAAGATACTCCACACAGCCCTTGTATTCAAACTAGGGTTTTCTTAAAAAATATTTCCCACCCCATTAGGTGGCTAAGGACCATATTTTCACAGAATCACAGAATGGTAGGGGTTGGAAGGGACCTCTGTGGGTCATCTAGTCCAACCCTCCTGCCGAAGCAGGGTTACCTACAGTAGGCTGTAGAGGACCTTGTCCAGGCAGGTCTTGAATATCTC
>Ga0181612_111266_pt1 | contig 17743 bp, 16 predicted proteins | sample HoacroProtozoa21_FD_119630 | JGI IMG/M metagenome (GOLD analysis project Ga0181612, IMG submission 119630) | Hoatzin crop microbial communities from Cojedes, Venezuel. Combined Assembly of Gp0051906, Gp0051904, Gp0051908 | reverse complement strand
TTTCAGTAAGTATCCCAATATTTTAATAAAATGGGCAGGAAAATACCATTTGTGATTTTATACTGAAAACACAGAGAGAACTCTATTCTCAACCCTGCCAAACTAAAGCACAAGCTCCACTGCAGGTCTGATGGCTTCAAGCACGCTTAGTTTTGCCTTTTTCTGGATGGTATTAAAACCAGCACAATTGAAGCTGCCCTTTATTGGCAGATTTGGGTGTAACACATACTTGTTCTGGGGAACCAGATATATCCAGCATACTCCGCCTCAGACACCGGACAAGCCAACACTATGCTGGCAGAAGAGGTAGGCAGGGCAAGAAAGAATTTCAAGAGCTAGGTATGAGAGCTGCCTCTCATCTGTAAGGGGAGAATCTGCATGTAGTCTCCCTAACAGAATGAAATAAACTTAAGTAGACCAGAAAATATGGCTCAGTATGTTGCATTCAAAGTTACACAGAAAGGAAGAACTTCGTCTCCCATTGAAACAGATACCTCTGCCCATCTGGAGCTCATTCCAGGACAATGGCTTAGTCAGGCTTTTTGTATAATTGTAGATAATTGGAAACAATGTAACATCAAGGAAATTCACTAATGAGACCAAATAAGTGATGACAATTTGACATTAATTAACAAACCAAAAGCAAATAAATGTAGGACTATTTGTAAGTCTACTTACAAACATGAAAGCTTTGATAACAAAACTGGAAGGAGAAAAAACACTAACCACTTTCCCAAAGCTTCCATTTAAATGCTTTCCACTGTATCTCCAGGAAGAGGTATTTTTATTTGTTCTAAAGAGTTCAGACTTGCTATAGGTGTATAAAGACATCTGGCCTCCTCTGCAGATAACAAAATAATTCACTTTAACTACAAACGTACAGCTTTTTTTGTGTTGCTGTTCCCCTGATCGTTTCAGAGATGCAGCAGCCCTAATATTCAGGAACAATTTTTCCCCCTGGTATCTTTTAAAGAAAACTGAGGCGATGATTCCTTAAGGCAACTGTTTCCCAAGGGCCAATACAGAGGTCAGAAAGGGAGGGGGAGAATACAATGTGGACATAATCGGGAGCAGGGAGCAGACCCAGTCTTTTGGCTCACCCCCAGATGGAGCAAGGAAAAGCTCACAGACATACTGCTTGCATTGCTACATGCACCTGCAGAGGATGTTTAAAAGTTAACACACGCTTTGGGATATTACCGTTAAAGAAGGCATATGTCTGGTGGGGTTGCTTTTATTTATTACTATAAATGGCCTTTTTTTCTAGTTAAAAAAGAATAAAATAAATATACCTTCATCTCCTGAATGAATACTTATAGCTTGGTCTATGGATGTGTTGGCAGAGAAATGCTACTCCCATTACATCCTTGCTGATAAAGCATTGTTAAAGCTGTCGCAAACACTTACATAAGTTTCCTCCTCATTTTCAGAAAGGTGAGCTAGGATCAGATAATGACTGCGATGGTATAGACAAGCTCACTTCAGACAAAACACTGAAATGGCACCTTCAGACTGTACACCTATCCAGAGATCCCAGCACTCACACAGGGGACTACAGAGGTAATCAAAAGAAAGCAAGACCATACATTCCAACGCCTGGAGCTCAAATATGCAGCTCTGCTTAGTTGGCTAAGGCCTTCCAGCTCTTTTTCCCTCCCGCAGGATAACACATATTTCACTTACACTGAGGACTTGCTGGTCTGATTGACAAGGCAAGCTAAGTATTTTATGGCACTTCAGTTTAAATACAATTGAATGACTTCCCCCCCTCCCCTTTCTTAAAGACAAATGAACAGCTGTCTAATTGAGGCTGCCAAAGGCAGCCTTTTAAAGAGAGACCACAAAGCCCCCAGCCCTGGTTAAATCCAGATGGCAAATGAGTGTGTCAGAAGGTGGGGATGTGATGCAGCATGCCCCAAACAACTAGGAAAAACACCTGTAAATTTACTAGAAGAGAGAGCGAAGGTCTGTGTATGAACATTAGTTACAGCTTGGGGAAGGATATATTATATTACTCACCTTGTTGGACAGTCTGACCTATAAACCAGGAACGATATTCCTCATGAAACGCTTTTACTTCAAACAGCTGCTGTGCACCACTATTGAATAAGTAAAGGGTTGCTTCCCCTGTTGAAAAGAAATCTGGTTTGTGTTTGTAAGCTTTCACAAAAATCAAAAGAATACCCAATACGTCTGAAGAATGTGCCTTATATACATACAGACGCACAAACATACACACATTCTACATAAACTCACTACAAAGAAAGCTCAAAGAAAACTATTATATACAGATGTTCATTTACCAGCTCTATAAACCAAACTGAATTTGAATCAATAAATAAGACTTGTGAATAGTTCATCTTACAACACAAAGCCTTTGATCCAAATCCAAGTCACTCAAGAAATCAGCTTTTCTTCGTACTGAAGGGGGAAGGTGGAAAAAAAGAAAATTCCCTTTCCTTCCATCATGTTTGTCTCCAAGATATCAGACTCCAGGTTAGGGGAACAGAAGACTCAAACCTTCAAGTCACAATTTGCAATAATCGTTTTTTGCGTGTATCAAAATGGATTGTCGATGACTCGGTACAGGTAGACAAATAAGGTGAACAAGGAAGCTAAAAGAAGTTGCTTTGAAGTGCCCATCAGAATCTTGATAATTTGGAAAGGAAAAGCAAAGCTTTATTTCAGGCCACCCCATGGCAGTTCTGCCGTTTCAGATCAGTTCTGGGTTATAGTGAAGGGCTGATGAGCATGCTGCAAACAGGATTGGCAATTTCCATATCTAAAACAGGAAGTTGCTGGAACTACAGAAGGGGCCACTGAAATTTGGTCAGCTGACTCTGTTAGCTGGACTGGTCCTGTCTTGGTATAAATCCACCTTCAAGAGACAAGAGCAACTACAACATGGCAGTCGTGCTCAAAACACATAAAGTGCAAAGCTGCACTGACTTGCAGATTATGGGCTGGCTCAAAAAAGTCTCAGTGTAAGCCCCTGCAAGCTGATGTCAGCACTGCTGTTCTCAGCCTGCAGAGATTCCTAGGTGCAGAGGGAGGTCAGCTAAAACGGGCAGACATATCTCTTCCCCAAAATGACTGACAATGCATTTTTCCCCCTTTATTCAGAAGGCTGACCAGATGTTTAACCTCACCTAAGGATATAGTTTCAGTTCTCTGATGATTTTTCTTTTGGGAAGAGAGGAGTGAAGAGGAGACATAAAGGGGAGCAGAGGTTTCACTCATTACCATGTGTTTCTCAGCAAGGGCCTACACCACAGCTGATCAGTGACAGACGTCAAACCACTCGCAGAAGTGCTCACTGAACAACTTCAGACTCCTACCAGTGAGTATGCTAGCCAAATGCAGTAGTGAGCTACAAAATCTTTGAAAAGGTACCATTCCTATTGCCTAACTCCAGCTCCTTAATTTATCTGCTTATGTTAAAAGGACAGTCACCAATGGTTCCCAACAGTGTCATTAGACAGAAATTCTAGGGAATGGAGAGAGAACCTAGGCAGCTTTGCTCACAACTTTACCACTTCAATTAGTTACTTAAGTCTTGTGGTATGGTTATTTCCCTTCTTTCAGTTCAGCACTCTGAAAAATGCTTCTTGTGGTACTTCTGAATTGCAGGCTGAACTCTAGTTTATAGTCTTTGTACGGGATAGAAATTTTGTCCTTTTTACTTGCCTATAAAAGGACCATGCATACTTTTATTTAATAAAGCGGTTAGCGTGAATTCTATAGTGTGCTGAGTCCTTCAGTGCATATTTATACAATATCTGGCATCAACAATTCATCTGTTAGACCCAAACATCAGGAAAATACATTAATAGAGTGTTCTCAGTCCTTCCATTTTCAGAACCTATACTTATAATACGCTACATAACTGAAAGTTTATGCAGGTCTATAAATAAGCTCCTGTAAATTCTAAAAGAACACACCCAGGTAATCATTGTACTTCAGGTTTTCCCCAGAAACCTTTCCCAAGATCTCTGATTCTGCAAGGTAAACAGATCTCTTCTTGCACAGAGAAAAACAAATTAATATCTATGCTTTTAAAAACATAACAAATTAGAAAGCCAATATAATACAGCAGGTGGAAAATATTCGTGGCTATATCCCACTGTAAATCTGAGCAACCAAAAAACAGGTATCACGATGAATAAGTGATTTCACATTCTGTAGCTATTGTTTTTAACTTTTTTCCACTTTCAAGAACAAGTAGCAGTTGCTATACTGTGACATCAAAATGTACCTGAAGATTTTAGTTATAAATATCTATAAATACGAGCAATGAATTTCAAAACAAATCATACAACTTCAATCTACAGAAAACAAACGAGCTTAAGAAAAGAAAAAAAACAGCATGAAACTTGTTTTCCGAACAAAATATGTTAACCCGAACATAGGCTTACTGCAAGTTTCTGCTGCAGTATCTCATACTCCAGTTATTACATTACTCGTATAATAATAACAAATCCTTGACAAAAAGAACAACCTGACAAGAAGAAAGTAACTGTGGGATGGCGGTGTCGTATCACCTCCATTTGCTGGTCTTTTCAACATATTTTGAATTCGAAGTGCCTCAACATCCATTAATGAAGAAAGAGACACCATCACTTGGACCAGGGAAAGAAAAAAATAACATTTAAAAATGAAAAGACTCAAAAAGCTTGATAAGTATAACTGAATCACTTCTAACTCTATTTATTTTATAGTATAAGATAAATGCTATGAAGCCTAAATTTGCATTAAAAAAAAGCCAAGGCTCAACACCCAACACTGTAAGCTCCCCAAAACTAATGCACTTAAAACCAGAAATTAAATTATACCTCTTTTCTCTGCTGCCAATATTCCTGATGAATAAACCGTTCAATCAATTAAAATTGTAAAAGAAACCCTAAATGTTTGCACAGCATTAACTACTCTGGCATCACCAGCAGTATCTTTGGCATGTAAGACTTACACTATCATCATTATTTCAGCTTGCAAAATATTAATCTTTTGGTGGTGCAGGGAATCACTCAGAACATTAACAGGCTCATGTCACAATTTCAAAACTTGCCTGTGCTTGGATTGCGCAGTTTTGTAAACAAAGGTTCGCTGTCAGCTGTCTTAGGGGGGTCAGTAGCAGCCTCTGTAGGGGGAGAGGGAAAAGTTACAAACTTGTAAATTGGGAACTATTTTGTGTTCCGCCATGCTTATCCAAGACATTCAGAATTAATTGGATTGACGCTTTTTGAAAACTCACATATTTCCTGCCTAAAAGTTATATGTCTCAGCTCAAATTCATCCTACCTGATCAAGGCACCTAAATTATGATTCCACAGTTCCTGGCACTCTCTGTCTGCCACAGGAAAGATAGACCTATGGATGACTTGTTTTGAAAACCACTTCCCCCTAGAGAGCCTCAGGCAAGAAAGCTCCTAAGTTTGACATCTCAGTTAAGTGAGATGAACTGGTGTGTTGCCCTTATTAGTCACAAAGACAATGAGAATGCTTTGGTAAGTTAGACCAACCACAGTGTGGAAATTAAAAAGTTAAAAGTGCAAAAGGTAAAATATTTGTAGGAAGAAACAGAAACAGTGGTCCTCTAAAGCTTCTAGGAATTCAGCTTATGCAGGAATAGGAGGCAGGAATTGTCTGAGTGGTTATTATTACTTCTGTGAAAAATATGCACACTTGTTTATCTGTTACGTATAATCTTGAAAAATAAAGAGTGTATTTAACTGCTCCACAAAAAAGAGAAGCTGAGAGAATATGACACCTCTGGCGTAAGCATCTGACAGTTGTTGTCATTTCTGTGTCTTTAAACAAAAAAAGACAAAAAGCAGAGCCACAAAAGTACGATTTCTCTGTGAAATTAAAAAAAAAAATTAGAAAGGAAACAGCTCCCACAAGGATGCTGATTCAAGTATGAAAAAACACCTGTAAGGATCCCCAGTTAATTACATTCTAGCCAAGCTCTCTTTGTAGGGAAAGTCTAACTTATATTTATGAAAACAACTTCCCACATCTGAGTGAAGAGCAACATGACAGCATTATCTTTCTTTGCTTGCACACTGCCAGTTCTGTCCCATTTCCTTTCATATAGGCATTCTTCAACGCAGGGAAAATTACTAAAGCATTTCCCATACATAACCAGTATCCAGACCCCAGAGAATGGGCTGACAGGGATCAGCCTGATGCTTGCATTATGGTGCTGCTGAGGAAAGCACAGAGCAGCAGAGGCAGGTTGCACAGCTCCTTACAAGGGAGGCTGCTGGAAGGAACAGCAGTGCCACATCGCCCTTCCCCTTTTAGTAGCATCCAGGAGGCTTGTGGAGAGGGAGATAGCACAGTTCTTTTCTGTGGAAAACAGGGAAGTAGGAACCTCAAGTACAATCAAAAATAGCTGTCCTCGACTCTGGCTGAGAGCCTATCCGCAACACACCTGGAAAGAACTGGTAGATTTCTCACAGGCTGATCACTGGCACCTCAGTGGCAAAAAAAGCCCCAAATAACCCTCTCATCTTTCACATCCACTCCTGGTTATTCAGCTGTGTCACAAACAGAAACTGCTGAGATAAATACATAAGCAGGGCTTAAAAAACAAGTGCATTTTGTGATAGTGTTGGAGGATAAAAGTTCTCAGACTGGTTCGCAGAATTTAGTCATCTTCTTCCCCTGAATTTTTAGCCAAGTGTGGCCTGAAAAAGTGCTTTAAAAAGTTTTAAAATAAGTTGAGGGTTTTTAATGGAAAAAGTCCGTATTTGCTAACCAGACTTGCTTCGTATGCTGATACATAAACACACATGGTTGTCAAGCTACATTTGCCCTGGCAAAGGCAAACTTCAAATTTCTAGAGCTGTGTATATTTCAATTCTTGACCACAGTTTAACATTAGTGTACTTTTTGTTACTTTTTAAAACACTGCAGTGATTAATGACAGTGAAAGAAACACACTGCATGTGTTTACTTTGATGTGTTTCACATGAACAGGTTAAAATATACACACTAACTGTGAGTTTCAAAATTTAAAACAAAAAGCAAAACAAAAAAAACCCCAGAGGAGCTTTTAGCGCTCACTTGCTCTGCTTTCTTCACACATAGATTTATGAACACTGAGAATGAGCCCACCTGAGCCCCACGTTGCATCTTGTATAACATGAACAATTAAGCAGACAACCCTTCCTAAAGTAGCTGTTCATAATGAAGTTCACACCTTTATTTAGTAGTATTTATTTTACCTTCTAGTAACACACCGAATTTACCCATCCCCGCTAAGCCTGGAAGATACCTGCACATAGGCAGCACTCAGTGCACCAAACCTAACGGATACAGTGTCCCACCTCTTCCTCATGAACCTTCTGCCTTCCCAACCCAGACCACCACCCTCCATCACTAAGGCCTGCCTCGTGCCACCCCAAGCTCAGCACCCTCTCCTCTGCCCCCCTTTATACGCAGCCTGGCCCTGCAGCTGCCTCGGCTCAGTCAGTGGCCCCTCCCCATGCAAAGAGAAGCACAGCTCTGCCCATTCAGTTCTTTGGTCCCCCCCAAGCGCCGTGGGGTTCATCACTGCACAGGGTTGCAGCCTTCAGTGTCAGTATCTCGTGCTGATGGGATCAGAGTATATGTCACATGCTCCACACAGCTGCCACAGAAGATGGCTTACCAGAAGGGACACGCACATGTGCACACACAAAAGAAGAAGGGAAGGAGTGCACAAAGGCAAAAGTGGTTTCTTTGAGTTTCTTTTACCTTCAGTTTCCTCAAAATGTAGGCAATACCCCACTCCATTTCCAGGGGTAGCAAAAGTATATTTTTGTTGCAGATTGGCTCTACTAGATGTCAAGTTGGCAGATAAAAAGAGGCAATCGGGAGAATGCCTGCCTGGAAAACTGGATGTAATATTATTGTGGCCTGAAGGGTGAAGAGGCACTATTTATCTGAATTTAAACACTTCATGACTAGGAAAATGCTGAGCAAGCGATTTTTGCAGTTAGGTGTCCAAATCCAGCTTCTGTGTGTTCTGGCTCTTAGCCAGGAAAGGTAACTGGATTTCTTTAATGTCATTACATTTATCAGTCCTTGTATTTGGGCAAGGATCTCTTACAGCTAAACAAACAAAGACTTCTTAAAAAGAAGTACTGTAGCAATTTTCTAGGAAAACTAAGAGTTAAATTAGGTTACTTTTTTTTTCTTTTAGTTTTAAGATTCACATCCAGGTAAGAAATAACCTCACAGAAAATAAGCAGACAAAAAGGACATTACAGGAAGATCTTTTTTGTTAAATCCTGAAAGAAAATACCAGATGAGTGCCACTGTGCTCAGTACCAGAGTTTCCATAGCTCAGCCCTGTGAAACTTGTTCATCTACAAGAATAACAAGTGAGAGAGGTAAGACCTTTCTGACTATTATACTCTCTACCAACTGTCTTGCAGCTGTAAGCTGCAGATAACACACAGTCAGTACAGTTCAGCTTACTAACAGATGTGCCAGTACAGCATGCTACTCTCCTAGAATAACATTAACTAGAAGGATACAGAAAACCGATACAAGGGTACAGAGTGGCTCAATTAATCCTGTCCCAAGGAAGTATCTCAGTTAGCAAGCCACTCTCTAAATTGCCTGAGAAGACAGATGACAGGCACTTTCAGGAGGTGGCTGAACCCACCTAAAGCCTAAACCCACCTGTATCATCCCCTGTAAGTAATGCCTCTGTGTCCATCAAACTTACACACACCTTCAGCAACACAGAGTAAATCCGGATGCGGTACCGCTACAGCTGTACCAGAGGAGGGAGTTCTGAGGTAAGCACAATGCAGGACAATAAAATGCCAACGCTGTGCTGATGTCTACTTTGCTTAAGTTATAGTCTACTGTTCTTTCACTACTAACCAAATCACACAGTGTATCTAAAAATGTGTGTGATATATCCATCAGTTGTAGTGGAGTCTACAGATGGAACCTCAGAATCCTGCAGCTGAGTGACAGAGACTATAAAAGCTTAAATGAGGCTTTCCACTACAGAAAAGGAGAAAAGCCTATCATATTTCATGGAGGTCAGACATACAACAAGGTAAATTCTAAAAAATATATAAACAGAACAAAGTGAAAATGAACCAGCTGTCAAACGATTTCTAGCAATAATTTCTTCCACAATGGACAGATAGGAGGCACTAAAGAATCTGGCCATTAAAAAAAAAAGTGTTAGCTAGTACAGCAACATGAATAAATTGGAAAAGAACATAAAACTCCCACTAAGATCTATGAAACTGTTATGGATGATGCAAGGTCGATTCAATTTTTTTTTTTATTAAAAAAATGCTTATAGAATACTATATATAACAGACTAATATCAAGTTATATGGAACTCCCATGCAAAAAGCTGCCAGCCAAGCAAGCAAAAAGGCTGTAAATATCTGTCAATTGCGTAAGAGGAAAAAACCCTCTGAGAGTACAAATTTCCCTACCACCATCACCCTGCAGGATTATTTAAAAGTCTGGAAATATAAAGTTAAGATTTCATTTAAAAACAGATATTAAACCATACGTCATCTACACAAGTCTTTTCCATTCCCTTCTTAACTTCTAACTATGCAACGAAAGGTGTGTCAGATGGAGACATTATGATGGAGCCCATTAAATGGACATTTTATGGAAGACTTTAAACTATGTAGCCTAAGGGTACAGATACATTAGCTCTAATAATCATTTTAGTTATGTTCTTTGAATCAGTCAGCCCTGAAGTAAACGGTTTTAATTCAGTGCCTGTGTGCTCTGCCCTGCAGCATGCCCTCAAAAAGGCCCACTGAATATTAATTAAGTCCAGTACTTTGTATCACCCAAACTTCTGACAATTTTTATATGTTACAAGGTAATTAAGTATTAGCATAATAAATGAATTCAGGAATGCACAGACTGAGGAAACAGTTTCATGAATGGCTTCAAATGACCAAAGATCATAGGCCACTGAAAAGCGCAGTCCTGAAGTTTCTACCTCTGCTCCCTCCCTGCTGCACATGTCTGCTGCTTTCTTTCCATCAAAACTAGCAATCTTGTGGCCACACAGCAAGTCGTTTCAGTTCACTGATCCAGCTGAGAAATAACCAGTCACAAAAACGAAGTATTAATTATCACCCAGATTAGTAAACTATTCTCACTCACCATATGGTTACACGATCACCAGAACAAAGGGACAGAACCCCATGGCAAGAACAGATGGCATAGAATATAACCTACACTACATGTGACCCTGGGGTCTTTGACCAGTGTACACTAATCAGAAAACTAGATTGTATGTGACTTTACAGAGGTGGGAAAGCAAGAGATGGGCCACAAGACTACACTGTTGCTTCCTTGGCTCACAATATTCTCAGGGGAGTACTAAACGGCACACAACTTGATTTACCTCTGGCAAACAGCCTCTTCTGCAGGTGCTAACATACAAGGTATGGCTTTCCACTTGCACACACTTGATTTTTGGAAATTTCTTCTTAGTTGTTACTCATCTATGTTAACTTCATGTTTCCTCACCACCTTACCCTTTCCTTGACCATACGTAGCGCTAGCTTCAGTGAGGGGACTTTTGCCATGCCTGTTGTAAAAGACAGAATGATTATCATTTTGTTAATAACAGCATTTATTGTTTGGTGCCCTAAGGAAATAACGTGTAATGCGACACAATGTACACTCCTTAAAGTCTTTCTGTCTCCCACCTCACCTGAAAATACTATGATAAAACACAGTGGTATCTAAAAATGGCACTGTTTTCTATCTTGAGCAACACTTCACATGGAAATGCTGCTAGATGGTTTGAGTGGTCTTTTGCTCCAGTACATAGCTATGCAATACCGCTAAATACTAAGACTTCTGCCTGAGAGCATCTTTTGGCTTCCCCTTACGCTGGCACAGTTCACTTCTTAGGCCAAAAAAAACATGTTCGTGGACTCACTGGCAGCAACAGACAGTACTAATTCATCCTTTACCGAAATCGAGATGCTAGGCAGATCATGCAGGGGTTTCAGCTGAATGAATGAGAGATCAATCTTGAGAAGTTCAAGAACAGGTTATCACTTGAAAGGATAAAAACTTCAGAGTTCCCTTCTTAATATTTATAGGGTCAACACTGGTGCAGCTGTATTACTGGCTGAATCAGCCCTATTCCCATGTGCACAGAGGCCTAAGTTGGCATAAGTTGGTCTCTTCCAAGCCAGATGGCAGAAAGCAGAAGTAGGAGATGGTGTTACACATTAAAACATCTCTTTTCAGTTATTTTATTTGCTGTGCTTCCTTCTGGCTCCTTAGCTTGCCAGTTATATCTGCTTTATACACAGCTGAGCTCAGTATGCCTTTTAAGAGATGACATATAATAAATGGTGCAAATTACCTGCAGGCAAAAGGCTTTGTCCAGGACATACAAATGCCAATTTAGGGGGAGGTTAAGTAAAATATGCCCACAGAGTACTAAATTACAAAATAAGCATATTTGCATTCAACTTATTAAAAAGGTATATAAATATGTACATATATTTTATATAATATTTCAAATGTTTTAAGTCCGCTGTTAAAAAACATGCATATTTGTTTTTTGTAAACACTATTTCCAAGTTCTTTATCTAAATTATTCAGCAGGTATAATGTTCAAGTATCCTGCTCAATTTTTACATACATTACAACTTGCAAATCAAGCTCCCTAACAGCCCAGCAGTGTGGTCTATTTTGTAGCAGATAAATTGAACTGTTCTTTAAATGCTAAATAAAAGTATGCATCAAAGCGTTAAGTGAAAGGTGCGAGAATGGAAAAAAAGTAATATAAAACCTGCCTACTTCAGATTTTAAAGCAAACTACTTTTGTGTATTAAGTATTCCACAGCTGCTTTTGCTATGACATCTCCTCTCAATATGAACCAAAATTTTCAAGTCAAATGTTTCCTCTGTTGTTGCACAGAGACCAAAGTTCCTTAGTCTCATCTGAAAGAACGAAGGATTAATTTATGTGTGCTGATGCCCTACGGTTTGGCATCACAGTCCATTTATTTCTGCCTCCATCTGACTTTTTGGCATATATGAGATCTGTTCAAACAACTTGCCAAGTCTAATGTGAAACTGCTCCTTTTCTTTTTAAATAAGTAATTCCTAAAAATAATAGGATTGTTAAATTTCACTCGCCCCTTGCAGTCCTTTCAGTGCTATTGATATGGCAGTTCTCATAAAACAATAAAAAAGCTAATCAATTTACTGCTTAAAAAAACAGTAGACTGAAAAAATGTAGTCAACTAAACTTGTCTAGTTCAGAAAAACAAGGGTTGAAAGTAATTTTCAGCTTGCAACTAACCCCTATTTCTTTTCCTAATACAGACACACACAGAACAAATTAAATACAGCAGTCTTAACTTTAGGTGGAGTGGAACACCAGACTTCGTAAACTGCCTTTAATTCCTGACCTCTTTGCTAAAACCAGTGAAGGACATAAATAGCTCCAGTTCTGACATAACACCTATCCCTGAGAAAGTGTACTGAAAAAAAGTCTGCCCTTCACACCCATCCTGTTAAGCAGCTAGTGTGATTTTGGTTGCTATTGGTAAGACCAGTTTGAAGCCATTAAGTAAGAACATTTATTGTTATACATAGCCCAGATCAGATCTATGTCACACATAGTGACTTCATCTCAGTACCTGAGGGTTTTCTAGAGCCCTGCCCTTAGAACCCTACAGTTAGATGAGGGTCTCACTATTATTTCTCAGTCTAGAAAATAATTTCTAGTTCTTATGATTTTCAGAGAAAATATTAAAAATGGTAGTTCCATGGGCCCAACTCACAAAGTAGAAATTTCCTACATGCACATTAAAAAAAAATAAATCATTGGTTCAGGTAGTAGGATTTAAAAAAATTTACATGAATACTCAGTAAAGGGACAGAATCTCCTCTACTAAAGCACATCATTAGCAACTTTCTAGCTGTGAGATGCTCAGGTTTTAATCCCCAGGAACTACTTCTTTTCCCTTGTACCTGTTCAGTAGCTAGACCAATACAACCAGAAGCCTGTACAGCTCTACACTCTCAAGTGTAAAAGAGGGGCTCGAATACATGGGTACTACGATATCCCAGATTATCCAACTACTACAAGAAATACAGAATAGCATAATATGGAAACTCGGCCACCCATCAGTGAAGTCCATGTGGGTCCTTCAGGGCTTATTAGCACTTTGGTGTCTCTGTACCGTGATTCCTCCAGAACACCAGATTCGGGAGGTCTTCTTAACCATCGACGTCAACTACGCCGCAGAAAGCAAGTTCAGATCCAGACTTCCAGCCAACCTAATAAAATCCCCTGGAACGTGGAACACAGCACAGAAACACCCAAGTGGGTCTACACAGAGCCAGCTTGGGTCCACCAGGACTTATTAGTTCAGACACTGTCTGAAAGCAGCTGCACTGCAAAGCTGGTTCTGGAAATAGCAGAGATGTGTTAACATGGCACAGCACTTGAACTAATAAACTGTTAGTGCCGAGCTGAGCCTGCTCTAGGCCAAATCCAGTGCCTGTATATCCACAGCACAGTTAATCTGCAACTGGATAAACTGCCCAAAGACTTGACTCTATTTCAAGCCCTGCATGCACAGCTCTGCTCCTATTCACATGCCCAAGTTTTCTGTCCTCATCACCTCCCTCCATACGACCAATCCCTCCATCTACCCTCTTCCTGTTTATTCATCATCTCCTCTCTTGACTATCCACATCCATTTCTCAGCCTTCCTCTAAATGTCCACATAAGGCTACACAATGTACACCAGTGGCTTCCAGCCTTTCAGGAGTGATTAACATGGTTACCACACTCTCCTCATCCTATCTTCTCCTCCAGACCAGCACTTCCCAACCCCTCTCCCTCTGACTTCTGGCTTACCCCTTTGTCCTGCCCTTGGTGTTTCAATCCCTAACATAGCAACCACTATGCTTATCAAAACAAACAAAAAGATGATTGTATTGGCATATCAAATCATCCTGCCTCCATGGAAAAAAATTCGTATCAGCAGAAACATCATTATAAGAGCTCTCACCAGGACAAAGGCAGGCTACCACTTCCAAAGGTAAAACTTGCTACCTCACCTAGAAGTCCCTTACCAGCCAGCCTGGATATGACTGTCTGAGGCTCTCCTTTCCCCTTCCTACTCTGACTTCCCTTGTATGACTCTCCCGCGCCAAACAACCTGAGTGTCCTGGTATGGCAAAGGGCTGGTGAGAGCAAAGACTGTCATCGGGCTGCTAATGAGACCAGTGAACGAGGAAAGAATGCCATAGGAAAGAATAAGCGTAAACAAAGACTAATTGAAATGAAGCACAGGGTGACTGGCCTGATGCCTGAACATCAACTCTGCCTCTCAGCTCAGGCAACTCTGCTCCCCCTTCCCACCTTCACCTACCTCTATAATCCATGCAAAGTATCTGCTGAGCTGCATGGTTTGTAGCTCTGTCCTATCATGTGTAGGCCTGAGATGCACACTTAACAATCAAAGTCTTACAGTACCGGAAACATAATGATAGAGTTAACCACTTGCAACCGAAAGTGACAGAGTCTGGCCCTCTAGAACACTTCGAAAGGGCTGGGAAAACACACATGATTAGTAAAACAACCACTCCAGCTGCATTACTCCTCTAGCCATAATCATGACTTCAACAAAGAATATGGGCAGTTCTACCTGACAGAGTAGACTCCTTGTTTCTGGGCTGTTTCCAGAACCCTGACTTCAATATAAAAATTAAGAAATGGAAATTAGTAACAATTTCATAACCTTCAACACTAAAGCGGACAAGCATACTCTGCTTACCTTCTATGGCAATTAGAAAATGAAATCTGCCTGCTTTTTAGCTGCTGTGCTCCAGATATCAACTCGATGTTGTCCATTGCTAAAGTCAAAATAAGAAAGAATCTCGCCTTTCTCTTACACGTGTTTTGTACACAGTTAAGTGCTTCTACATGTCACATAAGCAGCAAAACCACGGTGAAAAACTGGTGCAAAATCAGACAGATTCTCAGAACAACATAATAGCTAAGGAATCAGAGCAACACAAGCATCATCACTCAGAACCCCAGCCATATCTTTTCCTTGTTCTAGGAAACTACTCTGAAACTCTAACAGTTTGAATGATTGAAAAACACTGATACATAAAAAAGCAAGTTTCAGTTCTCCTTGTTTTATTTCTATACTTCTGACAGACCTCATTCTTTTTTAGACTAAGATATCTAGCCTCTTTGCAGAACTAGTCACCGTCTTCATCCACACAGGAACTTTTAAGATGTCACAATCAAAGCAAGATGAATGACACATATCCAAGTGGAGATGCTACTAGGTTGTGTAAGATGGTATACATTATCAACATTACAACCTGTTCTAGGAGGCAGAGTACCCAGGTGAGAAGTTCAAACTAACTTTAGCACTCAAACTGGCACCTCAGAAAGTGCCTTTATTACAATAAAAGTTCTGGACCTTCTTGCATAGCATTCAAACACACCCTGCTCCTTCCTTCCACTATGCACAGGGTAATGGCCACAGATACAAGAAGATAAATAGGCTATTTACACCTAGAAGGTATTAGTAGACTTCTTAACAAATAAACTCACATCCAGAACCAGATCCTGCAATTATTTACACCAGTCATTTTTATGCATGTATGTAGCACAATGCCATGTGGGTATTACAAAGATATGGACTGCCATACAAATAGAATCTTACATGGTCAATGTATTTTTTGTTACAAATCCATCTTCATTCCTAAAAGTTATCACATCTTCCTACTACAAATTCTACTAAATGGCCAATGAAGAACTTCACTCAACAAAAATGTTAGTTAAGAAATGCAAAACTTTGAAAAGTGACAGATGTTAACTTTTAAAAATCTCTTTTTGGAATAAAATGTTAAAACCAAACTAAAATCATTAAATCTATCTAATTTCATCAGTCCTATTCATATGATTGGCAAGTCTCATCAGCCACGGAGTTCCGAAATTATCAGCCACAGACTTTTTTCAAAATCACTGTGTACTTTGAGGTTATATTAAGGCTTAATAAACCTTCTTAAAGGTCTGGAGTACTATATAAATTTTGTCAGAGCTGTGCTGGTATAATTGGTAATACAAACTGTCTGGCTTCATGAAAGTTACAAGCTCTGGCTCCAATCCTGCAACCACTTACTGAAGAATTTCACTTACTGCACAGAACTGACTACTCTTGCATAAGTTAAGCATATTTGTAAATATTTGCACAGTATGGACATCTGTTGGCATAGCCAGTCATCTGATACAAGACTCAGCTTTAAATCCTAGTCTGCAGAGAATCAATATTAAAAAAAGGAATTCCTCACTTATAAATTCCTTTCTTAGGCATCAAGCATGTCAGATACCAAAGGGTGGAGCTGAAAAGTTAAAATCAGAGAAAGAGAGGAATCATTGTGATTATAACAATTGGTTCTGCTTCTCATGCATCTAGAGAAGCCTGGTTTCTTACAGACATATGTCTCAAGACTGAGCTCCTGACTTGTTTTCAACCTTTGCTGAACTAAGCTCTTGCTATACCTTTCCTTCAGTGATGCTATTTTAGTATTTCTCACATCACCACAGGCATTTTCACAAAGCTCATAAAATTGTTCCAAAGAGCTCCTCCTTTTTATCAGGCTTGGTTGAAATTAACACTCCGAAGTTTTGGGTGGGGCAAGAAATGGGCACAGTACAAAGCTGACCCACAGATATTGTGGAAGCTGCATATCCTTCGGAAATCAAACTAAAAAAAAAAAACTTATGAAGTGCTTCCTTCCTCTTACTGTCTTGGGAGTTTGAGCACATCCTGTTTCACTCCTTAACACAAAAACCTTTTGTGATCTGTGAGTTTCAAATTTTAAAACCTGATACTAGCCAGAAATAAAGGGGGATGCTTATCTTCAGTGCTAAGTGAGAGAAACTAAATCTACACAGTGTTTAAGGCCTTGTGTATACAGCATGTGCAGAGCTGCCATGTGGGGGTCTGCTTCTTTAGCTCACAGAGAGGAAGAGCCGAGATCTCACTCTGGCTTAGGACTTCTCGTTTCCAAGGAGTTTGTTTTAAAGCTGAGGCTCAGGGCACTAAACCATTTCCTTCAAAAAAACGCAGGAACGGACTGAAGGGAGGGAGGAGAGGTGTGCTGCCAGCAGCAGCGACACGACAGCGAGGGACACGACAGCGAGGCTCCATCACGGATCTTGGTGACGAGACCTGTCTTCTGCAGCTCCTCTCCCCAAGGCTCACAACGCTGTTGGCAAACCAGGGGCCAGCTGACCTCTGGAAAACCCTAACGACACGCAAAAATAAACGGCACAGATGCAGTGAGGGAAAAACGGTCCCTGCAGAGGAGAAGGGGGGTACTCTGCTGCAGGACCTCGTGTAAAGGCTGTGTCTCAAAACGACCTTACCACACCAGGGCTGGGGCTGACCGCACACAGCAGCCCAGAGACCTGCCCCAGCCCTCGGAGAAACGTACCCGTCTCCTGCCCGAGGGGAGGCCCAGCCCCGCCGCGGCGCGGTGCGGGCAAGCCCCGCCAGGGCCAGGCAGCAGGTCGGGCTGGAGAACGAGAGATCGGCGCTGCGGCAGTAGCGCGTCCCACCTCGGAGCCCCGCTGGGTTACCTGGTGCAATGAGCACCCACTGGCCAGGGTGCGCGTCCCCGGGACGCTGCTTCGCGCCGTGCATGCTCCGTACGCGCCGGCCGCCGCCCGCGCTCCCGCCGCCGC
>Ga0181612_104343_pt1 | contig 17744 bp, 20 predicted proteins | sample HoacroProtozoa21_FD_119630 | JGI IMG/M metagenome (GOLD analysis project Ga0181612, IMG submission 119630) | Hoatzin crop microbial communities from Cojedes, Venezuel. Combined Assembly of Gp0051906, Gp0051904, Gp0051908 | reverse complement strand
TAGTGTTTTAGGGAGAGTGAGTGTGGAGACCAGTTAAGTAGGGACAAGCAGGGGTAGGAAGTCAGTGCTCAAACCTACTCAGACCTGTGCAGTTCTGCCTTTGTTTTTTCCTGCTTACGCTAAAGTAGAAGTAGAGTTTGTGTTTTTTAAAATTCCTTCTTAAAACTCGGCTTGCCTGGGGAGCTGTAGGACAAGCACATCGCCATATGTTGTGTTGCCTGGAATGTTTTCAGTGCCAGATACTAAGGGGTTTTGTGTGTTCGGCTGTGAGAACTTTCTCTGCACAGGGAAAACAAGTACTCCATAGATAGGCTATATGTTTAAAGTGGTGTTAATGCAGACAAGGCACAGTCATTTTTATGGTTATGTGATAAAAGTGGTTGTATCCTGGCTACACTGGAGCCATCCCAGATGCCAGTGGCTTTGCGCAAAGACAGTGCTGTGACTGGGGTTGGAGAACTTCGTAGCAGCACGTCTGGATTTGGAAGTGATTGGAGTGTGGTTGACAGTCTCTGTTTACAAACTGCCCATCGGCTCCCTTACTGCCAGGTCCATCGGACTGTGGTCAGCTTCTTGGCCGCTGTGCCCTTCAGCTGTGCATCTTAGTTTCTTCCTGTTCCTGGTGGGGACTGATCTTGCCTCCTGAACTTTCCGATTGCTGAGTGCAGCAGAATGGATGGAATTCCCCCCACATTATAACCTTTGCCGTTCTTACACAAAGCCTTGGAGCTGACTGGTTCGCAAATGTGTTTTTCTGCTTCGTAGCTCCCTGTTGCTTGAGTCTCTGGTTACGGCCACTGAATTGAAGGTCCCAGTAATAGTGACTGTCTCAAAGTGGTGGGAGTGGAAAGGTGCTTGCCACATGGGTTGGTTTTTCTTTTTAACCATGCATAGTAGGGCTGAGGTTGCCAAAACTTTCAACAGTGTCTTTTAAGTGAACATTCAGGTCCATCTTGTAACTACGCTGCTTCCAGCTGGCTGGCAGTTTTGTGAAAAGGATTTTCCTTAGGCTTGGGATTCCCCCTGGAAGAGGACAAGTTCTTAGACTGACAAGGGCTGGAAATTGAGATTTCAGGGGAAATACCTGAGTCCAAATCAGAGAGCACTTATCACAGGAGTAGGGGATTTTGCTGTCCTGAAAACAAATTGTGACAGAAGCAGGAAAGAATGTGAAACTTTGTGACCTTGTGCTTCCACTGCAGCATTGTAAACAAAGATCAAACCAAGATAGGTTAAAACTTCCCTCCGTTCCTTATTGAAACTGGAAGGATTTTAAAGCTTAGGTTTATATTTTACACTGTTAACTACCTTATTTACTCACATTTCTCACTTTGCATAGTTGAATCAAGCTGGTCAGAGTAATCCTCCAGTATCCGTATGGTGTGGCTCATCTGGTTACTTATGTAGCGTGAGCTTGAAACAATTTTGCCTTGCTATTACGACACTATTGCCAACATATTGTGAAATGTGTATTTTTAATACAAGCCTGAATTTGAGAAATGCTCTCACTGCTAGCTTGGTGCTATTTGCAGAGGAGCACAGCACAGAGGGCTGGATTCACTGCTGAGCTCTTCTGTAAATCCATCTGGCTGTGTAGCAAGGAGAGCTCCTGAGTGCTGACTGTGCATGAAAATGTGGGCTTTAACCTGCTTCAGAGAAGTGAACTGGTTTTCCTGAAATTCACAGCTGTCAGAGTGAACTTTGAAAACAGTGAGGGGTTTTACGTCTGATTTGAAAGCTTCTTTTCTCCCTCCTCTGATAGTCTCCACTGCAATGCATGATTGCAGTTATTCCCTTTCCCTCACTCCCCTCTCTTGGATTCCTCCCCTGCTGAAGCAATGCATTACCTTTTTCAAGGCAGCATCAGAAAACAGATGTGATACTGCTAGTTTTGTCCTTCCTGCTGCTCGTTGCATGGCAAAGCAGCAAGGAGAGCCAGACCTGTCTTTGTACAGGGCTGTGAAAATAAGACTTGGCTGGAATATGCATTGGATGTACTTAGTGAGAGGAGCTGTGTTCTGAAAACACCAAAGGAGTATGGATGTGTACGAGGGGGCAAATGCATAGCCTGTCAGTTATTCTGCAAAAAAGACAAGGTAGCTTTACCCTTCTTGCTACAGCTAAGGTATGAACATGAATGTATATATGTACGTGTGTAGCATTCTTAACTTCACAACTCGTATGTAATCCTTTGGAATCCAAAAAGACTACTCAGGCTTGCTGGAAAAATACACAAGCCTGCTTAAAGGCTGTGCCAGTGAGGCTTACAAAAACCTGCTTGAATCTTGCAGAGATTGATGACATAGGCTCGCTCGCATACTGGCATGGGAAGCGTCCTGCTTAGCAGTAGCGATTGGATTTTTCCAGTCCTGATACTATCAAATTCTTGTTGTGTTTCACAGTACGAGGGGTATGTGTTAAATCTATTTTGAAAGCATTCTAAAGGGATGAGCACAGACTCTTTTTAGCTCAGCAATGTTTGTGCAGTATTAGAAGAAAAACCAAGTAATGTTTTTCTTCCCTTGTTTTTAAGGAAACATGATATGTGAGGGGTGGAACAATGCTTTGTTTCAGGAAATGTTATCCGTTTCCATTGTAGGGCTAGATGGATTCTGTTTTTAAATGTGGCATTTTAAAAAGAACAAACTCTATGATGTTATAAAGACATGGAAAATTGATTCTTCGTTAGGGGTGGAGAAAGTGATTATCACTGTATGTTTTCTCTGGTAATATCTGATAGTCCCCTTCTCTCCTGCTATATTCAGCGTGTTTAGTTGTCAGGCGTTGTCAGACTAAATTGCTAAAAATAACAAATAAGGGGGAGGCTCTGCTGGGCAGCTCTGTCTACTGTGTGCCACTGAATTTAGCTCCTTCATGGAAAGGGCAAAAGCAACCTGCAGCTTTCTGGTTGAGTTGGATTTTGGTTTTATACTCTGACCACAACATTGTTGTGTGCTTGTTTCCCAGGCAGTTCTTTCACATGTGTTTGGGAGACTGAAAGTTTACTGCTGTGGAGATAACAGGGTTGGTTGGTTTTTTTTTTTCTCTCTGCCTGGAGTAGAAAATACAATTGGGAAAGTTATACCGAAGTGCTTGATTTCTAATTCAGAAATTCTTCATGTGATCCCTAAAATGCCATGTTGAACTGCCCTATCCCACACAGAAGACTACTTTGCTCTCATTCGTGATGGAGAAATGAACACTGTGCTCTCAGATACTGCTGCGCTCCAGATTTAAAGGCTTAGATGGTGTTGCAGGGCTTTTTCCTGGTAAAGTTAAAAAGTGACTGCATTGCAATGCCTTATGGCGACCAGACATCAGAGGTAACAATGGACTTCTTCCCTGGTGCTGCCTGGATGTGAACTTGCTCATGCTGCAGCTTCCATTTCTCTAATCTCCTTTCCTTAGGAGCTTTAAAATGGCTTTGCTGCAGCCCTGAGGCGTAATGGTGGTGCCCCCTTCTCCATGAGTCGACCAGGGCGTCTCTGATGGTTGCCACAGCAGTATTTTCATACCCTGTGGGAACAAAGATTTAGGCAGGTAAGGTGTGGCTGGGGAGATGTGCTGGAGCCTGAAAGTTCGTGTTCTCTGAGCGAGTATGGCTCGGGTGGGCTTGCTCAGCATGGCCGCACACCTCTGATGTGCTCCTGCAGCAGCTCTCTAGACAGGCCTTTGGTTTTTACACTGAAACTGTCAGCATGGAGGCCAGTTCTGAGGGTGGCTTTAATGATGTGCAAACAAGTATCTTGAGATTTGTGGTGCACTTGGCAGACCACTAAGCAACCATCAGAAGGTAGCAATTGTTAGGCTGTTCCCAAGTTAGACCAATTTCTTCCTGGGATTTACAGCGTCGAAGCTCTCATCCCATGGTTGGCTCAGCATAGGCCAGTGCCCAGGAATGTGCGGTGGGCTTTTTAAATAGACAGGGGGAAAATAAGGAATGCTCCTGTTTGCTTTGGAGAGGAGAAGCCTCAAGAATAGACCTCTATGCTTTAGCCTGGAACAGATTTCACTTTGGATGAGTGCGCTGTTCTCTCATTCCATTGCTGGCATACATGCACGTACTGAAGACATGATTTTAAACACAAGTTGTCACAGAACCTGCCCCTTGTTTCTGAGTGTGCACATAAACGAGATCAGTCCCTGGCCTGGTTTCAACCTTGTTGGCTTCATGGCCTGGTCTGCTCTAAGGAAGGCTGGCATGCTTCTGTCACTGTTGTTCGTACAGGAGCCAAGCCAGAACCGTCTGTGCAATCTCGGTGCTGGGCTATGATCACGGTGTGCAAACATGTACAAAACTCCTCTGACGTGGTTCATTTGCAGATTTGGGGCATAGATTGATTTTTATTTTCTTAATAAGCTTATCCTGGAAGGTGGTGTGTTTTGGGGTTGTATTGGTGTTTGTTGGGTTTTTTTGCTATTTGTTTCATCTTCTCCCCCCCAACTTTACAGTATCTGACATTTGGGAATTTAGTGGTGATATCTCCTTCTCCTCTTACCCCTGATTCACACTTTGGAGTTTCACTAATTCTACCTGGCCATCTATGAATCAGGAGCCCAGATGTTCTCTGCAGTCAAGAGAAAGACAATAAATGCCTCCAGAGGGTCACTCATTCCTAGAGGTGATCGTCTTGCTCTGCTTGCTGTAGAGGGAGGCTGGACACTTAGTGCGGGAACAGGTGGAGTATGGAAGTGAACATGTAGGATTAACATTTAGGCTGTTGTAGACATTTCAGGAGGAAGCTGTGGGAGCTCCACAAATTACGGAGATTGGTGTGGAAGTGAGCTGCAGAGCCTCATCAGGCCCGCTGTGAGGACCAGGCCAGGTGATCACCTTCGTCTTTGGGTGTCTGAGGCAACTGCAGGTGTCTGGGCAGATCCTTCAGGGCACAGACATTGGGACTTGGTGACATTCCTGGTAAATGTGTTTCATCTTGACTCTGTTGGCTTCTGTCATCCAGGCCTGAGTCTGTGCCTTCACTGAGGTCTTGCTCCTGTTTTTCAGGCTGCAAAGCTGGAGGCTGAGCTTGCTTTTTGAGGACATGGCTGGTCCAGCTGCCTGCTTAAGCTCGCTGTCAGCTGGGGAGCATCCACAGGCACTCCCATAGGAGAGCAGAGCACAGCCTCCATGGGCAGAGCTGTGAGCACCGATCTCCCCTCCACAGAGATGCTTGTTTTGAAGAAGGGAGTAGCCAGCACTTCCCACCCCCACCCCCCCGGGTCTGGCTGTCTTACAGGGTGTAGAATCTGCATTCTCAGTCCTGATTTTTGAAATAAAAGTCTGAGCAATGAGAAAAATAGGCTTTAAAATAATCAAACGGTGAGAAGGTTGAGAGTGTAATGGAAACAGAGCTAATACTATCAGGACAAAATCGTTCTTTATGAAAAAGCCATCTGACAGTGGACTGGGGCTATACGAATTTAAGGTAAATACGTGAGGAGATGGGGCATAGCTAATGCTGCTCTAATTCTTCTGTCCCCTAAAATGACTCTGCTGATGGTAACATGAATAACAGGCCTTATTCCTTGCTCTCAAGGCTGTGATAAATCACTATCTTAACTTACTTCTTTATTTTTAAAGCCTTGTGGTCTTACTGCCATTTGTCAAACAATGAGTGAGGATAGCAAAAGGATTGTATTTTTACAGCCCAACTCAGTGTTTTATGCTGTTTCTCTTTTATCCAAATTGCATCATCTGTCATGCCATATAAATGCAAGTTGATTGTGTGCAGCTAGCACCTTGCAGTTTTAAAAGAGAGCAAATGCTCTTCAGTTATCACAGGAAAGGAGGTGTATTTTTTTTAAATACTGGTTCTGATTCCTACAATAGATTTGTTGGACAAAGATCACACAAGAATATATGTTGCTTTGAAAATTGCGCTCGAAGCTTGTCCTGTGTTAAAGAGTGCACAAGTCAGTGATTGCAAAACATGACGTTGTAATCTTAGAGGCACAGAAAGAAGAAATCATCACACTCGAGGCAATTCCTAGTCTCTGAAAGGGTCTTCCACTAGTTTAGGCCTGGGATGGCTTATAAAAACTAACATCTTGCCGTATTTTTATGATTAGTGGTTGTGGGTGATGCCGACTTTAGTGGCTTGACATGTATTTGTAACATCACTTGTATGGGTCTGCATTTGCAAGGCTGGATCTTTCATTTGGAGCATTCATTCAGCCCAACAAGTTTTCAAACTCCCAGGTTTTTTACAAGCAGCTGCTTAATTAGTGATTCTTTGTCAGTCTTCCCTGCACTGCAGACTGCAAAGTAAGCACACAATCTAGCTGAGAGGGCAAAGGCTTCATGAAGGGAGAACTGGAATTTGATGACTCTTATTTTCACTGTTTCTACCTTGTATTTTTAGGTGGATAATTGTAGATTTTAAAAGCAGGAGAATAATTAACATGGGTATCGATAGCTTCCTTTTAAATCCTTTAGAAGCTCTTTATAGAGATGCTTTCATGATAAATGTATCTCAGAACTCGTTTTAGGATTTTTTGGGGGAGTTTGCTCTGATTTAAATAAATAAATCGAATGGAAAAATTTTTTCAGGCAAACTTTGTCAGTATGCTTGCATTCCTTTGTAATTCAGGGGAAAGTGAAATACATTATGCATTAATAAAACACCACTTCTGCTGCATCTAAATGGTTTTGTCCATCCAGGAGCCTACATTTAGTCATCTGAGTCTGAAAACGTTGCTTGTTTCCTCTGATTAGCATTAAGCTGCTTTCACGATTACACTGAAATCATTTTAACACAAAGTTGGTAGATAAGTCTGTCTTTGTCATTTTAAACCAGGGTCTGATTCATTGTCAAAGCTCTCCTTTGTGCTTATGGCTGCAGAAGTATCCAAAGCAGTGAGCTGAGTTGGATGCGGGTCCCTCTCCAAATTCCTCCTTGCATGAGTAATAGTTAGTCACAAAACCAGTGCCACTGTCCTTGCCTTAGTCACTAGGCCTATGCAGTCACTCCTTGCTGTCCTTTATGCCCAGCAGCTTTGGGGAGGGGGATTATCTGTGCTCGATAAACCTCTATCCTGCCCCCATCTACTCCATCTCGCCTGGGGAGAACAGGAAATGATTATTTGCAAAGCATGCTCCTGCGTGTAGGAGACCTGACCCAGCCCTGAGTCAGCTTTATAAAGCCGCACCTTGCTCGCCAGGTATGCAGGGAGGTGTCAGGACTTCCTGCTGGCCCTGCTGCCCGGGTCACTCCTCTCCTCTCTCTGGAAATGTGTTCCCAGCGGGGATGTGGCTGCTTTCTGCCTGCAAGGCAGTTGAGTTTTAGGGTGTCTGAATTAAGGGGGGATGCTGGTTAGCTGTGAGTTTATGTCATCTTTTTGTTGCTGATTTGTTGAGTGTTTGAAATTTATGGAAATAATTTTTCTTCTAAAATGGCCTTGTTTGGCCGGGACCGCAAGAGGTGATAGGTGTGGTATGGTTTTGCAAAGGTCATATTGCTAGGAGGTGTCCTGATGAGCTGTGTTGCCTATGCAGGACTGTAGAAACCAAAGCACCAAGTTAGGGAACTTACCATGTTTTGCAAGAGGCAGTTTGGTGAGGGACACTTCCGCCAAAGCAATTCATGGGGATTTTCAGAATCTGGGCGAGTTTCCCCTGTGTTTGACCTGACTCTGCTATTGTAAGTCTGCTTAGGGTGCAGTATCTGACCTCAAGCAATGTGCCTCTGAAAACGGCTCTAAATAGGTAATTTTGCCAAGAGGTGTCCCTAAAGGAATCCTCTGGGTTGATAATACATTTCTGCTGCCACCTACTGAAAGGTTCCCAGTTGGCTTGCTTTTGTAGTAGTCAACATCAGGCTAGGGAGCAGGAATTTACTGGAATAATCTGTCATTTCCAGTCACAGAGAGCAACTGTCTCTACCTCTATTGAAAATACTGTCCTGTGGCTGAGTTGACAGGTACATGCAGTGTGCTCCCAGCGGGGCTGGGGCTTGGGGACGGAAAGGCTGCTCTGTGGGCAGGTTTTCCTGCCTGTTACATGACCCCTTCTTCATTTGAAAGTGGCCTCCCTTGGTACCAAGTGTGGAAAGCAGTGGGCGCTTTTCCAAATCGGCTTTTTCAGAGTATGTTCCTCAGGGTTTCAAGGTGCTACGGTAATGACGGGGGAAGTCCTGCTGGTTGTGCTGTGTAGGTAGGATCAATACATGATGAAGGTGGATTTGCACCAGCAGTTCTTTAGGCAGATGCTTCTAAAGATCCCCTGATATGGAAGGTGCACTCATATGCTTGATGTCTTCTCTTCTTCGCTCTAATCCAGATGGTTTTGAAGTGACCGAGGCTCCCCGTTACCTTCAGGAAATAATGGCTAAGGGAGAACCCAGGGATATGAATCAGCACTTCTCCTCTTAGGTAAATGGCATCATTGTGCTTCTGTCAGCAGCTGTCATCAGAAGCCAGCTGGGCTCCCTTCCTACTGCAGTTCACTCACTCTTGAGCAAACTCTGGGCAGCTTCCTGAGAGGAATAACTCTCTGTGGAAAGTCTTGAACTGTATCTAAATATTTGGTGGTTGCTGTAGTGTGGTAATTCCCAACGTGTACATGTGCCACAGTGTTTCACTGGGTGAGGACCAGTGCTGGGTGGACCCATCAGGGCGTAGGACTGCCTGCAGACCCACCCTGCCTCATAGCTGGTGCCCACTATTTCAGTTTCTCCTGAAACAGAAGCAGCCGGGTGCTGTTCAGCAGGTCCACCTACTTCCCATTTATGGGTTCCAAGTGAAATCCTGTTACAGAGTGCATGTCCTAGGCACATCACCTTCCATGATCTCAGGCTGACCAAAATGTTAGCCTCGCCTGCGGCATGTGTAGTGATGGCTCAGTGTGCTGTTCTCTGGCAAGGGGGGTTTGGGCAATTCCAGCCACCCTAACTGCAGCAGTGGCCTCAAGAGCGAGGGCAGCTCATGCTGCTGCCACTGTCTGGCCCCCAGCATGTGGGCAGCACGGCTTTCCTGTCGGGGAAGATCCTTCCCCAGAGAAGCATGTGCTCTCAGCGCTGTCTCAGGATCTGCTGATCACTTTCCGAAAGAGTGCATAGACAGAGCCCCCAAGGGATATCAAAAATGACCTGAGTTAACTCCGGGAGATACAGAAACTCTTAGCTAGCAGGCTTATTGAGACGGTGTCACAAGATGAGTTGTATCAGGGCTCCTGTTTGAGGTACTGCATCATGCCTGAAGACTCTGCAGTGTTCCTCGACAAAAGCCTTCTAAGCACGAGGGTGGGATGCTAGCATCTGGTGGCTGGTAGCCAAGTGTGCTGCAAGCCATGGGGAGGGTGGTGTTCTCTGGGAAGAAACCTGCCAGCTCCTTTTGTCCTCACAAGTTGGGTGTAAAAGTCTGTAGGAAAACAGTTGGGGAAAAAAAAAAAAAAGCTGAAGTGAGAAAGCATGATTCAATACCAGATCATTAAATTTCTGTGGAAACATTTCGTTTGGGTTTAAGCATATTTGTGTTTGCAGGTCAGGGCTTGAAGCTGTTTTTCTCTTGCTGAGGTGAAGAGACAGAAGGGGAATTTGAAGAGCAAAAGGAGTAGATGTTGAATGAGAAACCGCTACTTCAAACAGGAAATTCACCTGTGAGCACAAGGCGTAAGGCGGCGTGAATAAACTGTGGCTGCTGTGCATTGGCTTCCTGCTGAGAGCAGAATTGCCTTTTTGGCTTTCGGAGCTGAGCATCCACACTGTGAAACACTGGCTGAATGACCAGCTCTAGACAAGTTTCCACAGACATGCGGTTCTGGCCAGTGGCTGACCAGCTCTCTCTGAAGGCAGAGGCATCTGAATCACAGTGCTGGGGGAAATACATTGCTTTGATCGTTGAAAGCCCATCTGAGAGGAGCTGATTAATAGTTTTTTCTTGCTGTGGAATCTGTGGATGCTGGCTCTTTAATCTGCCAGGAATGTGAGGTCCGGGTGCGTCGTCATGCTCCTCCAGCGAGGCACCAGCCTTGTAAGCAGCATGATGCAATGGGAACAGAGATGGGAGGCTCGAGCAGGAGGTGACTTCCCACTGTGTCAAAAGGCCATGGGCCATCTCTGTTAACCACAATTCCTTTTCTTCTTTGGGGTGTGGTCTGCAATTGTATTTGCATTAAATCTAGTATTTCCACAGCTGCTGCCAACAGCAAATAGTGCAGAGCTGGTCAGGAAGCAAGCGTTGCCCATGACAGGGGATGAAGCGCAAGGGAGCGCCGTGGTAAAGCGTAATGGCAGAGGTGGGTATTTACGGCGTTGCTTTTGCCATAACCGCCAGGGCACAGGCTCGCTGCTCCAGTGTGCCTCGGTAAGAAGCATGTGCAGTGAGGGATGGCTTGTGGGTGCTGCTGTACGAAGCCTCCGGCTGGGGCCGATCAAGCTGGCGCTTCCAAGAGCTGGTGCTTCATATACAGGTGAAGAGGTAAGCAGGGTTAGCAGCAGCTGCCCAGAGCCATGGCCTGCAGCCCAGCCACTCAGTGCTGCCTGAGGGCAGAGCAGGTTGGCAACAGGCATCGCAGCCCGCCGTCCTTGCTGGGGTGACGGGATACCGTGTGGGGCAGCTGCCCAGGCCTCCGTGCAGCAGGGCTGGGGTTGGCGGTGCCCTCCCTGCCAGGCCGTGCTGCTTCTGCAGGGCTGCTTTGTCAGCTGCGCAGCTGCCCTGCCTCCTGGAAAGGGTTCCTGGGAATTGATGCACATCGCGTGTTGGATGGGGCTGCCTGAGCAGCCAGTCCTATTTTTGGCTGCATCCCTCATCATGTGGGAGACAGCGCTTTTATGCTACGTAGCTGTACTGAAGCCCCACACAGGTTAGCCCCTCGCCCCACATACCTGGTTTAGGAAGGCTTGGGAGGGGAGAATGATCCTGAGCATTTGTAGGGCAGAGCAGGGGCCAGGCTTGGTGGCACCATCTGTGGTCAGGTACAGGAGAGCATCAGAGCCCCTGGTAGGTGCCAGGAGGTCCAGCTGGTGGGGTTGGCTCTGCTGCCCAAAGAGGTAATCTCTTTTCGTCCTCCATCTCAGTGCCAGGCAGCCATTAGCATGGCAAACCTACTGTCAGAAAGCAGATGTAGGTGAGAACACTTCATTTTGGGCTAATTTTCAGACAGATCATCAGGGCTGTGGTTTGTCTTGCTCCCAAGTGCTGCAGCTCTTCCTGCCTAGGGAAGGTGACTATTGTTGGCAGCAGAATTAGCTTAAAGGATTTACGAAACTGCAGACTGTGAGGAATTGACTGCGCTGGCTTTTTGGGGGCATTTCTTAGAGTTTTGCACCGTCAGCTCTTCTGCATGTGGCCCAGACCTCGCTAGCCTGTCGCAGGAGCCATGTGTTGGTCTCATGTCCTAGTGCAGGTGGCAGTGCCATTCCTGGGTGGGGACGGAGCAGGGCAGGAGGGGGATCAAGGGGCTGTCATCACAAATAAGGGGTTGGATGAGAACTGATGGGTGGCCTGTGGTGGGAACAAGTGAGAGTGCAAGAGCTTGGCCTGTGCTGGAGCAGGGCCACTGGCTTGATTTCAGCACATGCGCGAAGCGTGCTGCCTGCCTGGGAATCCTGCTGCCTTTCCATGTGCCTTCAGCCACCTGCAAGGCAGCCTGTGGCTCACCTTCCTCGCTTCTGTGGTGGAGAGGCTTCTCATGTACTGACAAGACGTGCAACCTCAGGTCATTCCTCCCTGCGTGGGACTGACTGTGTGCGGGCCGTGGAAACAAAGCTGCGTTTCTGAAACCTCTGGAAGCTGCTGGGTGGCGGAGGCTGGCGGGGGGTGTGCTCAGTGCCCTGACTGAGCCAGTGTTCAGAAGCTGTGCCTCTGTGTAAGTGTCACTAACACTCGAGAAGTGTACTTTGCAGTGTGGTAAATAAATCTCTAGCAAGTGGATGTTGCAATTGCAAACCAAGAGGAGAAACCAGCCCCTCGCTGCAGGCAGAACTGTTGGCTGACAAACCAGCCTCTTCCTGCTGTGCTGGCGGTGTTTCCTCCTTCGCTGCCTTGCCACACTCTTGGCATAATTGCTGGGGAAGCGCCAGCACCTCGTGGCACTGCCCAGCCTCGCTGCAGAGCGTGGCCCTGTTTGTAAGCAGTGAGTCTGGGCTTCTCTGGGAGCCGAGTGGCTTGTGTCACTTTCACCCCGTCATCTTCCCAAAGCACGTCTCCTTTCGCAGTCCTACCCTGAGACTCCATGACTCAGGCAGTGGTTTCTCTTGCTGTTTTGGGTAACCACCTTGTCTGGACAGAGGCCCACAGGAGGTGGTGGATGGGGGCAATTTATGGCACTGCTGGTGTGGGGAGTGGGTGGGAGCTCTGAATCCGCAGCTCATAGGTGTGCAGCCTAGAAAGTCAGTGGCTTGCTGTGCAGGGCCAGTCTGCTGCCATGTCCTGTTGGGCTCCTGACTGGTGAGCACTGGATTTACTGGTGTAGAAGTAGTATCAAGGCTGCAGAGAGCAGCAGCCTTTGATTTCATGAGGGACCAAAACCAGCAGTACAGTTCAGGCATTGCACTGGATATTTGCTGTTAACTGCACTTGCCTTGGCACAGGCAACAGCGAATTAACATGTGGAGCAGTGAGCACACCTTCACAGGAAAAATATATGCAGCTAATTGGGTGATGAGCTAAAACCTAGCAGCTGTGGGCTGGCCCAGAATGTGGGGTCAGAGGACATAGGGTTAACTAGGGCTGGAAGTCAACATCAAGTGCAAATGAAAGCATGTGAGTTCGGGGAAGCTTGGAGGTGGGGCTTGGGAGGCTGGGGTGCTCTTCCTCCCACGGGGAGCAGATACCGCCAGCCTGGCAGATCTGGCTGGACCGGAACAGCCTCCAGGGTGACTGAAGAACTGCGCCGTCAGACCCTCTCTGGGCTCCGGGGAGCCGGTGTGACGAGGCAGTGTATGTGTCAGCCGGCTTGCTCACAGCGCTGCTCCCTGGGAAGCACACCGCGGAGAGATGGGGTTTCCTGTCTAGACCCCGGTAATCACCATGAGGAGGGGTTTGCACGCAAGCTTCTGTGATTACCAAAGCAGAAACCAGGCCACTGCTCCTCAGGAAGGAACACCTCACTTCTGCCACGTGTCTCGGAAAATGCGGTGATTGTCTGCTGCTCATTCCCACTTGATTTGGGCTGTTGGAGCAGGAGCCAGCTGGTGTGCTGTCTCCAGTGCTGCCTGCTGCCGGCCTGCAGGAAGGCTCAGGAAGTTTGCATCCCGCCAGCTTCAGGTGCAGGGTTTCCCTTGGTGCTCAAGAAATGCTCCTGGAGCCCAGGGATGAGTCTCCTTGGAGACTACTTTTGGGAGGAAGGAGTAAAAGCATCAGGAGGACCAGCCCTGATCCTCTTGCCCCAGAAACTGCACGGCCGAGGAGAGGGACTGAGGGGAATAGAAATTCCCTGAATCCTCACCTGCCTGGGACCGCAGGTGATGCTTAAGTAAAGAAATGGTGTTAGGCCCTGTCCCTTGCTGTGTAGCTCCAGCACCCCTGCTCCCCGGGGAGGGCAGAGCACGCGGCTGCGCAGGAGTGGGCAGCACGGGTCTGCGTGGGCCAGGACAGCCGTGAGCGCTCCTGCACTGCGTCAGGCCGCTGCAGTGCTCGGGGTGCCTCGTCCTCAGGGAAGCGGGGCCCGCGTGGTTGCCAGCATGGCTTCCTAGCAGGGGATGTTTGAAAGGTGTTAGGAGAACAGAGCCGTCGTTCGCAGTCTGCCAGCTCCTGGCTGCACGTGGAGGCTTCCCTGTGCGGCAGCAGGGCAGCCTGGCTCTCCCAAGGTTGCTGCCGGGGCCAGCCTGCCCGTGGGGAGCTGCTTTCTAGAAGTGTCTCTTGCTGTCTGGTGGGCATGCGGGGGAAGGGAGAGGGCAGAAAGCCAGCACTATTTCATAGACTAATTTAATTTCATTTAAAAAAATTCTTCAGTAGTAAACGAATGAATAGAAGTCAGCTCTGCTGATGCCGCTCTCCCCAGTCAGTGGAGTGAGGTGGAGCTTGGACCCCCACGCAGGTTTTCCGGGACATGTCTCCCCTCACAGCCTTTGAATTCAGTTCCCTTGATGTGAAATCCCTCGACGTCCGTCCAGGCAGCGTGAGAATGGCGTGGCAGAAGTCCTGCTCGTGCGTCAGCGAGTCGTTGGCAGCAGGAACCCGCGCTGTGCCTCCTTTCCCAGCAGCTTCCTGAAAAGCAGCTCTTGTACGCGAGAGGGATCCCACGTGCCTGGGGACAGTGTGAGAGGGACAAGGAGCCCTTTGCCATACCCACAGCCCTAGCTGTTGCTGACAACCTTGACTGTTTAAAGAAAGGCCTTTCAGTATTTAGAAAGGAGGCTGGAAGAGATGTCCTCATGGCATAGGCATTTCAGCGGACTGTACAGAAGTGTCACCGCAGGTCTGCTGCGAGGGGATGGGTGCGGAGTGATGGCAGCAGGACTGTCCCATCTGCTAATGATTTTTCCTTCAGCATTATGGGTCCCAGCTCCCCATCGGCTTGTAGGCGTCAGGGGAAGGCTGTCTGAAGAGCATCAACTTTGCAGGTCTTGCCTGTTGCTGGCTGGCAGTGGCAGTGTATTCTGGTTTACAAGCAAGCTCCCCCTGGCCTGCGCCCCATAGCAGGACAGTGCTGCTTGGTTAGAGGCCAACGTGAGTTTTTGCTGCAGCCTGTGCCCATGGGTGCTGCTCTGCTTTGGCCAGCTGGCAGCTGGGGGAGCACCCTGGAGCAGCTTTTTGTGCTTTCCTCCAGCCCCGTTGCATGGCTGAGCGGTGCTGAGGACTTCAATTGTCCCCCTCTAGCTGTCCTTGGTTTTGGTGAGCTTTGGCAGCCATTTGTGCCATACTGGGCTCCTCTGCCTGCGGCTGGGGCGGCCATTAGTGGAGCCTACAGCACGATGTGCTAGGCTGAGGCCTGGACTGCTGTAATTTCGTATTGGTATCTAGCTTGGCCCGGAGGCTGATCTCTGTCAAGCTCCCCAGGCCCATGGGAAGGTGCTCAATGTGTAGCTGGAACACGGCAGGGTGGTGGGAGCATCGTGCTGTAGAGGTCCCCAGCAGGCTTTGCTGAGAAGAGGACCTTGTGAGGACAGCGAGCCCCATGCCAGCATGTAGCAGGTACCACCCGTGGAGCCCTGTGTGTGCCCCTGAGGGCTCTCCCCATGGTCCTCCACACGCCCAGCTCTGCGGGGCCTCCCCGAGGGTCCCCTCAGCCCATAAGGACGGGTGCTGGGAGCGGTGCTGTCCCTGCGGCCGCTGAAGGTCTGCGTCCAGCACGGAGGGCTGCCCGCCCTGACACAGCAACGCCCTCTCCGGCCTGGTGTCCGCCGGGGACTGTTGTGCCTGTTGTTTGGAAACCAGAGAAAATAGTCAAAAGAGCCAAGTGCCGATGTTTCCAGTCACCTAGGAGCACCCAGACCAGCAGGAAAAAACGCTGCATGAATTCCTATCTTGGGATGCACAGCTTTGGGCTGCTTCCCTGCCAAGCCTAGCCTAATTAGAGATGATTAAGGAAACACACGTATTTGGTGATGATGCCAGGGAATTTCTGATAGAAAGGAGGGTCTGGATTTAGAAAACTGGCCTAGTTGGGAATAACAGCCTTTTTTACCAAAGTGCGAAAGGATTTTGCTGTTGTCTCTGAAAGGAGGCTTCAGCATGTTGATTCTTCTCTGGGCTCCAGCCAGGTGTTACAGGATCTGATTTCTTTTTCCTTCCCTGCTACAGTTAACGTATCCCACTTTTTGCAGCGCTGCTGTTGCAATAACCTTAGCACCTCCGAGGAGAAGGTTTCAGAGGGGACAAAATTCAAAGTCTGTGTAAACAGTGCACAGGCTAAACATTAAGACTTCCAGAATACCTCTGGAAATGAATAGCCGCTGTTCTCGCTTCGGGAAACCCGTAGGGTGGTGCGTGCCCTCAGCAGGCTGCTTGTTGTTCCGCCCCGGGCAGCTCTTGCCCCAGCAACCGGGCACCTGCTGTCAGTGTCAAGTCGGACCTTAACTCTCCTCTGGGTTTTCTGCCTTGCAGCAGAAGAAGTCGTACCTGGAGCGGAGCGTGAAGGAAGCAGAAGATAATATCCGGGAAATGCTGATGGCCCGAAGGGCGCAGTAGCTGCGCGGTCCCCCCCAAGGCCTCCTACGACACCTCTGGGTGGTTTTGGGCAGCTCTGCCTGCTGCTGCTCACTGCCACCCAGCTGCACGAGCTCCGTTCTGTGGCAGTTTCAATAAAACTTTGCTGCGAAGCCTGAGCCTCAGCGTCTCACGGTGGCTGCTCTCCCTGCGGGGATTTGATGGAGAAAGGAGGCGGGGGTGGGAGTTGGGGTGAGGACCCTTCGGGGAATCCTGCTTCACTTTAAAGCACGGCCAGACAGTGCGGGACTGGCCATCACAGGCACCTCCACGTCCACGGTGGGTAGTCATTTATTCGGTCTTGGTGGTGACAGGCCCTGGTTCCCTCCCTGTACACGTGGGGCTGGCAGAACCCCAGTGCGGCAGCGAGCTCGTGGAGGCCCAGTGCCACCCTGTGCTTTGTGCTCGCAGTGCCCCAGCCCGGCCTTCTCCTTCCCCTACTTCCTGGCTTTGCTGCTTCTCTGAAATGGAGCTTTCAGGGACATCTCCTCCCCTGCCAGCAGCTCCTTGGGATCCTGGAGCTGGGCAGGAGTTTCCAGATCCCATTGCTAACCCCTGTGCTCTCGCCCCATAGCCACATGGGTGCTGTCACCCTTTGCCACCCGCTCCCTGCTCCCAGGCCATGTCACCTGCTCACTGCTTTCGTCTTTGCCAGTGATCACAGACCTGGTCGCTGCCTGATGGATACGGGGGCCATGGGCTGATCCCCCCAGTGTGTTCACACACTGCACTCACATCTGCACACTCTGTAGGGAGCTCTCACCCAGGACAGAGGTGAAGAGGAATTTAATAAGAGCGGGCAGACTGCGCTGATCAGGTGCTGGACAAGTATACCGACCAGCTGGTCATTTACACCCTGGTAAGTGGTCCTTTCATCCTCACACCTGACCTTTTCCATGCTTGTTCCTCCCAAAAATCACCTACATTTCCACCAAACATCCCATAGCAAGTCCTGTGCAATCCCAAACAGCTTTTCCCTGCATCTGATAATGTGTCCCACCCCAGGCATCAGCCTCTTATTCCACAAGGCAATCCAGAGAGCTGCTGCAGGTCACTCACGGGGATGGGCACAGCCTGGACATGGGGCTGCAGCTCTGTGGGGACGCTGGGAAGGGCTCTGGGCAAGGTGTCTGTGCCTCGAGTGCCCTCGGGTTGGGTTCCTGCCCGTCATTGTGCTGGTGTGCACCTCTGGGCTTGTGGATGGGCCTGGAAGTGGCCCGGCCGGATATGACTTGTGCTGCTCCCCTCTTGCTGGGTCTCTGCGCTTCTGTGTGGGTGTGCAGAGGTGCTTTGTCCCAGAACTGACCACAGGCTGCCACATCTGCTGCTCCCCAGCCTCTGCCAGCTGCTGTGCTTGGCAGCGCCCAGCAGAGATGGGAAAACCAGGTGGGTGCTGGACCAGGTGTCTGTCCACCCATTTTGGTCCTGGGGCAGGGCAGATCAGCCCATAGCTGGGCTTAGCGGCCAGGGACTCCTGGGCTGCTGGGCACCAGTCTGGGCTGAGCTTCATCCCCTGCCCTGGCTTGGCACCAGAATGGGGAAGGCCGTGTCCAGGCTCAGTGGGGGACTGCAGACCCTGCTTTTCTCCAGCTGGTGCCCTGCACGGTGCAGGGTGGCTAGAACCCAGGGCAACCCTTCTCAGTGGAGGGGGGGAG
>Ga0181612_147952_pt1 | contig 17745 bp, 14 predicted proteins | sample HoacroProtozoa21_FD_119630 | JGI IMG/M metagenome (GOLD analysis project Ga0181612, IMG submission 119630) | Hoatzin crop microbial communities from Cojedes, Venezuel. Combined Assembly of Gp0051906, Gp0051904, Gp0051908 | reverse complement strand
TTTTTCTTTTTTTTTTAACCCCTCACACTATTTAGTACTTCGCTGCATGTGATACATATTCCTAAGTATTTTGGCTTTCAATCATTTACTTCTAAATAGCAGGAAGGAAAGAAGCCTGTTAATCACTCTGTTCAGTCAGTCTCAGTCCCGTTGTAAGACCTCCTTCCTTCCTGCCAAATGTGTGGTCTTGGGTTTTTAAAGAAGAATATCCACTTCTGGGGGAAAATCTACTATTCAAAGAACTGCCTGACAACACTGTGCACTGACAACCATCTATAACTTCATTTTCTTGAACTTAATGAGGACTTTTTTCCAAACAGGGAGTAAATCCCATAAATCGTCTCTTCTTCCAGAAAATGCCACCTTCTAAGTAATATCCTTTCTTGGCTAACACTCTACACTGAGAGAAAAGCAAAATAAACCTCTACAACATCTGCCCCAAGCACAGTGTTCCCAGTAAGTCATCTCTAACACAGCAGTAATACTGTAAACATGTCTTTACAGGTATCATTAAGACAAAAGCTATTTTGACTTTTTGCCAAAGTCAACTCATAGCATACTTGTGCAACTGCAGGGAAGTCCAAGTTTCAAAATGAAACAGTCTTAGGCATGCTTTTATACAGCTATAATGTTGTTTCTACTCAGAACGTACCTGAAGTTCAAAAGCCTCAAAAAAGCCTTACATATTGTCTATGTAGTCAAGTGCTGCTCTTAGCAACCTTTAAAACGCCTTCTAAGCAGCCATTTAAGCTTTATAGTTCATCACTGAATGCTTCCAAATACAGCTTCGTAGTTTCGTATTTAAATTGTCAAATTTCTGCCTTTGTAAGTCTCTGTCAGAACTGGTGGTAAACCCAGAGTGTCCCTAGACTGGAAGTTTCTAATAGAACAAGCTTGAAAAATGCTGATCACTGAGCATCTATTTCAAACAAACTTCAATATGAAGCATTCCGTGTGAACTTTGTGTAAATCCTTGATAGGGCTGTAAGAAGCCTAGGTGGGTGCCAGGCAGTGCACTCCAGAGCCAAAGACCCCCGAAGCCACAGACAGGCACGTGGCTGGTCTCCCCTGGAACCACAGCCTCAAAACCACAAGAAAAGCAGAGCACTCAGCCTCCCTGCCACGGAACAGGAGTTTGAAAAGATGGTGATTCCTTGTCCTAATCAAGGCTGAGCTCCCAGCTCCGCAGCAGAGAGCTTTGAAACCCTGAAAAATCGGAGTTCCACTTCCTGGGTTATTGTGCGAATGAGTGCAGCAAAACTGCCTGGCCATGGTGTCTCACGACTGCCTTTGCTGCTCAATGAAACTGAGGGCAGGAACTTCACACCTGCTGTTAGCAGTGCTGTGGCTGAGAAATGGCAGAATAACTTTACTGCTGCCAGTTAAGGGCAACCGCGCAGTTCCTGAAAAGAAGTACTGTTTCAGCCTCTCACCTGCAAGAAACTGAAAGCCCTGTTTGTCTTTATAAATAAACTCCATTAATTCTTTAATGGAACTTCCCATAATGGAAAAATTTACTTTCTCTAATTCTTGTGCTTCCCTGCTAAAACTGTACATAAAAGTGCCTTGGACCCATCCTTGACAGGGTATCTGTTAGGTCCTGCATGTAACAAGCTGTGACATTTAAGTCCAGTAAGTTAACTGATTGCTCACCATTGATACTATCAGCCAAATGATTCATCATAGATCCAGACTCGCATGCTTCAATGTAAAACACCATCTATAAAATAAATCAGAGACCTTAAGAAATTCCATGAGGAACTGAATTCATTCATGAAGGAACGAAGTCCTTCAGTACTTTTCAGCTGTAGCTAGTTGGCCTTTTACTGCTATCCCTGAAACAAAAACTATCCATAATGCTACAAAATAAAACACAAAAGCAAATAGATGATTTTTTCATTTTTGGGAACTAGACTATGTGGAAACAGAAAACATAATCACAGTGAAAAGATGCTACTAATCCCTCTAGAATCCACATGGATCTACTGACTAATGTACAAAGCACAGACCAAATACGCAACCACCTTTAGGCACAGCAACGTACCCCTACTGAACGCAGTATTTCTAGCACGAACGGCCACAGAGGTGTTCCTAAATACAGCCAGCCACAGTAGACAGATTACCACAGAAAGTTGCTTTAAAAAGGCAGGTTACTAAAATGTTCTAAATACTAATTTTTCTGCTTAAAACTACTTGTGATGAAATAAATGCACAGAATTTTCTGACAAGAGGTAGTCTCTGAAACTATATTAGTAACTGTAAGAGAAACATGAGGTCTGTAGAAACTTCCTGTAGCAACAGCGCAGCCTGAAGTGAACAAAGCACAGGAAGAACCGGTCAGGTACATATTATGAGGGTGCGGTAGTTACGGACGTTGTTCCTCCATGGCTGGTCAGAATATATACCGTTATCAAAATGTCAGCATCGACTGCAAATGTGCAGTAAACCAAAAATGGAAAGAGAAAATGTGGAGAGGATCAATCCTTCTAAGTGCAAAATCCTAATCCGAATTTCATTGTATGGCAACAGCTTTCTCCTCCTGTAAATGACTCTCAAAATGAAGACAAATCTCTCTCTTCCACGCCAGCTGCTCCTTTAACCTCACGATTTCTGATATGCTTGTTTACCTTCCGGTATTTTTTGTGACGATACATGTACCAAATAGTCTTATTCAAGTCCTTCACATGAAGCTGTAAAATAAGAAGGCTTGTATTAAAACCACTTACATTCCACAGACACACAATTCATTTAATAGGAATAAATACTAACTAATAAATACTAACTAATAAATACTAACTGTTGTGAATATGTTTCCCATTAAACACATCCAGTGCTTTGCCCTTCTGAAATACAACATTCTAGTATTTACCACTCTGGAAAAGATGACTAATGGTCCCAGATGGTATGCATAGTGCACTAGACAGCCAAGTCACACCTGTGTGAAATAGCCTGCTTGGACCACCAAAGTCCAATGAAATATTAAACAACATAACTTCATTTCAATTCGAATGCTTCAGATTCAAACTGGAAAAAATCTAAACTGGGGTGATGAGTAGAATATTGCTCCTGTTCTGCCTCCCCCTTCAATATGGCAGTGCATCAAATTTTTTCGTGGTTTACATCATGCATCAAATTTTTTCGTGGTTTACATTTATTACTTATCATTCTAGTACGTCACTAAAAGGATGTTTTTTACGACAAAGTAATCCCCCAAAATGCTTACATCGTCATCAGGAAAAGCCAGAAGTCCTGGAGCCCCATGGTCAGTGAAATAAACAAACACATGATCCTTGGGACCACTGTAATGAAAAAATTGCAATTGCAAACAAATTCTTTCTAACTGCTCCAACACAACCTTCATTACAGCAACAATCACCTGCTTCTTGATGCCAAGACATGACCTGTATGGCCACGCTTAGCCAAACCTGTGTCAGCCCACACCTCCATGAATAACGGATGCACACACGAACTCACCGTGAGGCTAGACTGGCATTTGCAGGAAGTGGCTCTGCAGTCGACTGAGCACTGCATGCTCACAGGCTTTCAGTCCCTAGTGCCTGTGCAGGGCACTGTCTGCCGCAGATTTTTACTGCACTCTAAACCAAACAGATCACGTTTGGGTCATATTAAAGTCTTGCCCTACAGCCAGATCTGCAAAGGCATTTTGCTTTTATACTGTACCCGGGATCAATTAGAGATAAAATAATGCAAACAGATGGGAAGGAGACCCCAAGCCCTCCTTTCTTCCTCTGCATCAGTGGTCCATAAATCCATACTTGCTTTTGCTCTTTTATAACTGGAAAGAGGCACAACCGCAGCAGCTCAAGGGGACATTGTCCAGGCTTCTGCCTGGCCAACAACCTGGTGGTTAGGGATCAACCTGGAAGACAATCTAGAAGCCTTGTGGGCAGAGGATAACAGAGTTCTTGTCCCACCCAACAGCTAAGTCATGTCACTTGGAAATTCACACAAAAAGAGCCTAAAAGGATGGGTTGGGTGTTACCCTTCTGGCTCCTGCTCTTGAGCCTAAGTGCAGAAAACTTGACCAAGGTGAAATGTAAACAGCTAAGACTTTATATGTGGGTTCAAGTTGTCTTCCGGAGTACCTAAGAGTCTGCGACCCTCTGCATAGCCACTCCCTTATTTGACTTGCAACATCAAGCTTTCACAGCTGAGGTGTGCTCTGAAGTACATTTTTTTTAATGAAAAATGCTTTACAGTCACCTCTTGACTCATTCCAGCTACTAGAAAAGAACAATCTAGTCACTGTGCAGCAATTTATTAACTTTTTGCCTATAGGCTTGCATATATAATTTTCGATCTCAGCTTTTCAGGATGAAGTTTAAACAATTAAGAGCATTAGCTTATTCATCTATTGTCCTGCTCCTTCATTTTTTTTTATTCTCTCCAGTGCCAGAGCAGGATTCTTCTTTTCTGTTTCATTGCGTTGTCTCTAAAATTAAACTGTCAGATGAAGACAGGCACTTATACAATTTTTCTTTAACTAAGTTAGTTCTTTCAAATAGTCAAATTTAATTTCTTGAAGGTTTTACAGGAAATAGTGTACATAGAAAAATACAACATGATATAACTCTTCACCAGCAGTACTGAGTCAGAAATATAACACACCTTATTAAACTGGCATCATGCTTTCACATCTCAAATTCTGTAGCAGATGAGTAACAAACACCAGGTATCTTTCCAAGAAGTCTTCTAATTAGGCCCTCAAATATATTGCTTTTATTCTTGAATCACCTGAATTGTATGAGCCTTTATAAACTACACCTATTAATTACAGATCTTACATTCTACTTAGCCAGTCTACAATTTATTATTGTTCATATATTAGAATACTGCCACACATTTACACATATATTAGAATACTGCCACACATTACAATGATTACAATCATTTTTGTAACTTACTTTACAAATACCTTTAGCAGAATACATCAATTACAAGGTTAATTGCTTATGCTACTTTTTTAATCGCAAAGATTTTTTTGCATTAAATATAAACTGCAATTCCATTTCACTACAGTCAAAGCCTCAAAACCATTGTCTGCTACAAAGACCATGGCTGGGATTAGGCACGCAATTCTTTCAGCTGATTAAGCTGTTTAAGCTACCTCTGTCCCTCTGCCACTTACTGTTAAGTCTCACCACTTTGGGTGAATAATACAACTGTTCATGTACATTAAGTCAAGCCTTAGCAAATCCTTTCTAGAGGTCTCCAAACCTTAATAAAAATCTCTTTGAATAGCCACTCTTGCAAAACACAATAGTATAAATAACAAATACCTTAATACAGTTGATACTATCCTCTAGAGTTTTTATACCTTAATCTATACAGGACTCCATACCAGTCAAATATCAGCAGTTGCTTCTTGGTGCTAGGTAGTTTAAGAAACTAGAACCATGCTATTTCTAATGTGAATGACCTGGAACTGCCATCAATACTCTCACTGGATTCTCAAGTTGCTCTAATTTATCCTCTTCTTTTGTTGAAATCAGTGCCAACGTACAACTACACATGCAATTATTTTCCAGATTAAACTTCTCTTACCTTTTCAATACTTTTCCTGATCCCACCCCCTTCACTGCTTCCACATCTCCTCTGAGAACAGCAAGGAAATTCTTTGGAGTAACTTCCTAAGGATTTAAGAGGATTAAAGTTAGATCTGATCATAAAAACAACAACAAAATCTTGATTTACAAAGTTGGCTTCTGAAAGTCAGAATCCAGGCATGGACGGCAAGTTTAGCTGGCCATCCTTTTCAATCCACCATCATCTAACGTATTAGCTACTACTGACTCACTCCGGTACAGGATCATGAAATCACCAAGTGACTGGATTACTGTTCTGAATGTAATGCAACAACTAGTCTTACACAGCTGTTCTTCAGATTGAATTACAACATACATGAATGCAAGACTTTTCCTCCTTTATTTCGTGTGCCAGCACAGAAACAGTGTAAAGGCTTACTTTTACGACCACTGCTTCACTTCAAAGCATCTATTATTTATATTAATTTTACAAACACCAAACTTCATGCCAAACCACGCAGGTGAATAAATTGAAGGCTTTATACTACATGCATTTTGGAGTGGAAGCTACAGGCTGCAAGGATTTACTCAGAACAGTGGCTAACGCTGAACCTTCCCTGGAGAACGGCGTTTCATTCCTACCTCCTTTGTATAGTCCTTGGGCACTCCAGCATACACATCTGTGCCATTAGGCCTATTGATGACAACGCCTTTTGTCGGATTTCTGAAAGTTGAACAGAACATAAATATGAATAATTAGCCATGTGCCATACAATGACCACAGAACAACTAGGAAACCATTTAAACTGTCCTGACTGGCCAGCTTGCCTGAGAGAGAGCATGGGTACTTGCACCACGTGCTGTTAAGTGGTTTCAGAATATAAAGCTTTTTCATTTCAGTCAGTTACGTGTGCTTGCCTCAGGTGCCCTTACCCTCAGAGCACCTTCAAGTATCCCATATCAAGTATCAGATCACGTCAATTAATTTGAAGATGTAGGTGAGTGGTCTCTTATACCATCATCTCTCTTCTTTCAGTCTTGCTTTCTGTCCCCTTTATTCTTTGCTCCCAGTGTTGCTGTGCATGTGAAGTCCACTGACTTCTGCTGAAGTTGTCTCAGAATTAGAGGCTGTATAACTGAACCGTTTCATATAGAAAGCAATGATATGCTCCAGACAGTCATCAAGAATGGCACATGTACACTTCTTTGCTGACTGTACATTCTGGGAATTAATCTGATAATGTTCTTTCAAGAAAGTCTTGCAAGTCATACACCGAGCTTCCCTACATTTGTGGTTTCAGGCTATTTATCTGCTGTAAACTGTTAGGCCTGGGAGTTAAGATCACTTACTCTCATAACAACGAAGCTCTGCAGTCCTCAGTGCCACGACTGATGCTGAGTTGTGGAGTAAGGCTTAGAAAGCTCATGAGCACATTTCAAAGGAGAATTATTGTGCTGATGGATAAAATGTCTCTATGCATTCTCTCAGGTGGTTTTAAAGGCTTTTCTTACAAACTACTACAAACTCAAACACATTGGTGACTATGGCATGTCTGTAGTAACCATATAGTTTGTGACTAGTGGACATTCATCACTTACTCTTCATTATCAGCAATATCATCATACATCATGACAATGATCTGTTCATCTGGAATTCCATTTCGATGTACAATCTGGTACGCATGGCACACGTCTGCCTGAAATTAAGCAGATTTTCATTATTAGCTTTAACGGAGATTTTACCTTTGAGACCAGAAGAAAAATAGCTTTGCAGGCCCAAGAGCAGGCTACTGTCCAAAAGAAACTGCATTCAAATGTAAGAGATTGAGGGTTCCTAGAGGGCTGAAATGCACAGGTTAAACCAAAACTCAAGGTCTTTCTCTAACTGGGAGTAGTTGCATTAATAACAGAGACTATGATTAAAATCTCTCTTTCATTTACCTATTTTGATTTCTTATTTAATCAGAAAACAGAAATTACTTCAGACTTCGTATAGATAACAAAATTTAACAGAAGGTTCTCAGCAATGCTCCGCATTCTGTGAGAAAATCTAAATGACAACCTTGTGCACTGACAGACAAATCCAAAGCAGCAGAAGAAAAAAGTTGGATTTCCACCAATTTCATTTAGTTCTGTACCAAGCCTGCATGACTAAGCATCAAAGACTGTCCTCGGCTTAAGCAAGTACGGTATAGCAATCTCTTCTTTATTAAAATTTGTTTTACTAGATGAGAATTTTGGTTAAGGAGAGTTTCCTTTTATATTATGTATTTCTTGCAGAGTAACACTGAAGCAACTTCAGGGCAAGACAACAGATTTCAATGGAAAACAGAATTGCAGAATTTCTATTCCGGCTCTTTTCCTGACTTGCACAGGATATGAATAAGCAGATTTTCTTTACAGAACCATCTTCCCATGACACAGAAATAACAATACTCATCAAAGTGATATTACAATAAATGCAAATCTCTGTCAGAATGCTAATGCCAACTCAAACAATTCTCTTCTTTTAGACTTGCAGTCTGTGAATGACATAATGTGGTATCAACAACCATTCCTAAACTCCAGAACCACAACCTACCACATGCTAGAAAAGCTGTGCAGATTTAATGGAAGAAGGCTCATCTAACAAATGCATATCCCAAATGCAGGCAAGAAGCAAGCTTTAAAGCTTACTTCTGTTGAACTAATCTAATTTTCTAGTTTGTAAACCAAACTGAAGTGGTTTAAGTGGACCTACGTAGGTTCAGATGACTTTGGAGTATTAGTGATTTTGCCTAGTTTAACTGAAAGGACACCGTAAAATCCTGTCACTTTATAATCCTTGGTCTTCTAAGCGTGGCGGAAGCTGAAAAGAGAAGGTAGTTGTGCAAGATTCCGGGAAGGGTGAGGCACATTCAATGCTAACGAATCCTCCCACAGCAAAATCTCTTCACGTGACCAACCCTGAAGGTTAAATTGTCCTTACTAAAGCAGTTCCATTTCCTACTACACAGGTCAGCCTATGTTCTCCTCCACCTACCCCAGACAATCTCCACTGTTTACAGTTCTCCGTTTCCTTGTCTGTCATTATACCAGGTGCTGCCTCAACAAATCAAAAGGTAGAGGTTAAACAGTTACAAAGGCATCACATATAACATGGAACAGTGGACTGCAGGTTTGACTAAATATGTATTTGATTTTCAGAAGCAACCCAAGCAAAAAGTAGAAAACACTAATCAGGGATTCTCTATACTGACTGATGAGCAGATCATAGATCCCCTCTCATTCTCAAGACATTACACTTCTGTTACGCTGACAGAAACAGTTATAGCCTGGCCAAACACAGAAATGCTTAAGCATACTATAGCGATATAACAGCAACATCTTCAACCAGCAAGTGTCTGTGCTCCCACAGACGTGCAACTGGCCAGTAGGGACTTCAGAGCTGCTTTTAACTAATACCAAAGTACCCAAAATTAGTTAAGCTTTGCAAATGCATATTATCAGCTATTAGCTTTTTAGTCTCTTCCCTCCTTCCTTGCAATCATTGACTGTTTGCTCACTATGTCTTGTCTTACTTAGTAAACCGTAAAGCAGACATTAGTAGTAAATTTAAATGGGTTAAATTCCATAGTGTGGACGGAAACAGATCAATGTAATCAATTCACCTCAACCATAACTTATGCCTATTTGGGGACTGTCCCAGGCTTTTAAGGCTTTTGCTAATGGAACTGTACCTGCTGGAGCATAATGATACCACCAACACAGGCTAGAGCAGCAAAAATTATTTGCTGCTAAAACTCCATTGGCTAAAGTAGGACAGTTCTGAGTAAATGGTTGGGGGTTTTTGCATAGAATTAGCTGACCTGACTGGCCAGCTGGTCAGTGTTGGTCACGTGCTCCTCTCGGTCCCTCCCGTACACGTGAAAATAATAAATCTCTATAAAACCAGAATAGAAACAGTCTGCTGCTAGAGTAGGGAGGCGTAGGTGAATCTAGAGTATTTCCTGTTTATGTGCAACTGCCTCTCAAATGCTGTTATTTGAGCCTTGTTTCTGCCAGAAATATTTCTGGCATAGCTGTACCTATAAACAACCCTAAAAGAGACAGATAATATTGTTCCAGATCTCTTGTTGGTACTATTCTTGTTGGTTTAGTATGTCAAATGAATGCTATGAACATTTACTGGATAAATTGTCACTAAACGCAAATGACGCTTTCGTGGCCATGATTTGGGGTGGGTAGCAGCCGCCCTGCACACAACAACAGAAGAGGAGGTGTCCCTGCACAGCTGCTACTGCACAACTGGCCTCACATGCTGGCTCCAAAATGGACACTGTTAATGGCATGGTTCAGACCCTTCATCCCCAGGTTAGTCTAAACCTGTTGCCACCTCAGCAGTTTTCTATGGAAGATTTATGCTTCCATCTGCTTAAGTAATTAACTCCTAGATTTTTAAAGCATGGGGATCAGAGGTGGAATTCCCCTGTGTTCCTGGGATGAGCATTTTGTTTCCCTAAATGTACATCTTGGGGAAATTCTAAAAGGAAAAAAAAAAAAAACGACACCACCCCAACCTTCCTCTGCCATACAGCCGTTTACACATTTGAGTGACACAGCTTTCAAGCAGACTGCTTGGGGCAGGATTTTTGGAAAAATTAAGCTGGTTTATGACACATGCATGCATAAATAGCTCCTAAAGGGAAAAGCCTGGACTTCTGTGAAATTGGTTACTTCCGGTCTTATGACTGCTAGGTGCATGGCTAAAAGGCATGTGTAACGAACTGTCAGCTTCACTGCAAAGTGGCACTGTTCCTGTTACAGGCACACTGAAATGCCATGGCCTGAAAAAGAATGAACTTTAACATACAAGTGTGGTAGAATACGTCTGAAATGCTAGCCATGTTTCATTCACTTCATAAACATACATCAGTGAACCAGCCAAAAACTGTAACTATATTAAGAACTTACCAAAGGTTTTCCTGTAGCTTCAGTTACAATTTTGTAAGCACACTGAGGAAATGTTAGTTGAAGCCAACTAGCTAAGGCATCCTTAATGTCTGTTACCTACAAGACTGAAGAATTTAGGACCGTCCTGGACTAAAATACTGCTCTGGTTTGTAGTGTCCAAAATCCTGAATAAATACAGTCCCTGGCCCACAAAGCTCAGTAAGTATAAGACTAAAATCAACAACTGGAAACAGACCCACATATGCAAATTCAAATGCTTTTATTGTCACCATTTTAATTTTGCTAGACTTTTTCAGCTATTTTTCTCCTCAAGTTTGTGTTCCATTTTTAGTAAGACTGTGTTTCACATCAGGCTTTTCCATGGATTATGGCTTTTGGTGTACCCAGAAAGTATTGGTCTGTCTCTCTCTCTGATGTGTTTGTAAAGCCAGCTTTAGGTCTGAGTGAATTGGTACGATCATCTCCCAGGATAGGCAGAAGTATACACAAAATTCTATCTCTCTTAAAGACAACTAGTTTGTTGGCTCATTCTCTAAATCTACCAGTACCATTTAGTGCTGTATTTGCTCACTAAGGTTTCCAGAGATATATCATCTAGCTCTTTGCATAGTAGAAAGCTGAGCCACTTTCCCAGGAAACGAGGGGAGTACTCCTTCTGACATATGAGTGCTTAGTTGCATTTAGGGAATAGCAGCCAGTCTGGTAATAAAAAATGCTGCTACAGAGAAGTCAGAATAACTGCTGAGGAGCAGAGTGGAGCACATCAACAGTCCTTCCACAGCCTAGCAGAGTGGAGCACGTCAACAGTCCTTCCACAGACTAAGCAACTCTAGTCAAAAAACACCAAGATATGGGTAAAAACACCAAAGAACTGAGAAGCCACAAGCTTAAGGAAATATGCAAGCTAGCTTTGCAATGACAATAAGCCTATCGTACTGGGCTGTATACTGTTCAAAACACTTAAAATTTATTTTGGGAACTTGATGAGATAAATGTGTAAGACAAGTTCAGATCATCCTGATAATGCAATAGTCGCACTTCAGCCATCACAGAGGAAACAAGTGCCTGCAAGGTGTGACTCTTACTCAGAGATCAGTGCAAATGGTGGGTTTTCCTTTATCTTGTCTACACTTGAGGTTTGCACCGCTGATAGTGGATCCTGACCACCGACAGCTGAATTACAAGTCTTAGAAGGAGTTTCAAATTCTCTGATGTTACAGGGTCTGCACAGTCTTTACAAACTTACTGCTAATGGGGTCTGTACAGCATACAACGATGGACTATTTTCCCCACAACTTTCCATGTTTGAAATCAGAGACCTCTTTGAAGGTGCAATCTTCTTCTCCTCCTTTCGTGGTTGTTTAGTCAGATAAACATACTGCCACCAGGCAACTATTGTGGAAGGCAACACGGTATGTTTTGATTGTGTTGTGTGCAGACAGCATGCAAAACAAGCAGAGCTCACAAAATGTACATGTAATACAAACACAGAAATCACTTCTTAACCATACCCTGAACAACTGAAACCCAGAGATGTGTCAGCTGAGGTCTCAAATTACAAAGGGATATTATGAGTGCTTAGCTGCATGCAGGGAACAGCAACCAGTCCAGTAATAAAACAAGTCACATTGAGTAACTACTTACAGGAACCTTCACATCTACAAACTCACTTGCACACCTGCTAGACCAGAGAAGTTCTGAGGAAGAAAGGCGATAGCAGGAAGAAAGTGAATTTGAGTACATGTTGTATTTGGCAGTTTCTCCCTTGGAAAGCAAAGAATTGCACAAATCTGCAGTCCTGGAGCACTGCTTTGCTTTCTGACAGTATGGGTATTATTCGACTGGAAAGTTACATGTGTTACTGCATGTATTCACTATGGAATGATTTTTATGACAGATGAAGCACAGAACTGGAAGCCTAAGTCCTATTCCTGGTTCTACTGCAAGTGACTTCAACAAATAATTTAAATACTTACAGTGTTTTTGCTTTTGCTGCTGGAAGGTAGGGGCTACTAACACAAGCAAAGACATGCTTATCAGCCTCCATAATGTTTCCAAAAAGCTGTTGCAACTCCTGAGATTTCTATAGTACCTTTCCTGCTCTGTATAACGTATAAATCTCCTAGAAGTCTATGGACCAGCTGCTTTTGCTGGGAACTAGTTTGCCCAATTTTCTGATACCCAAGGCACCCTTCTCTGGATTACACTCCATGGCACACACACAGTGGATTTTCGTGACTGTCTGCAGGGCCTGTGTCACAGCACACCCTCCTTCCCACCACGCGTGCTCACCCTTGCCGGGCCCTTAAGCTTGGTCACAAAAGGCTGCCAGACGAGACAGCATAGGCTGCTGATGCGCTGCATCTTGTGGGAATGCATTCTTTTCCTGTCAACTTTGAGGCACACCATCTTGCCCAGGACAGGTCAGTAGGAGCTCAGCCCCAGTCTGAAGGCTCCTTCACACAGACTCTCTTATTTTGATGCTGAATTCATAACTTTGATAGGATTATTAGTGGTGTTCTAATTTTCTTCTTTGTTAATACTGTGCCTGAAGCAAGCAGTAGAGACTAAAACACAGAAATTTATAGGACTGAAATTCAGAAAGTGACACTGCAGATGTTCTGCATTGTTAGTTGATGTTATCTTCAAAATGAAGGTGTTTAAGGAAATCCCATTCCCATTTTTCTAGCCTTGAAAAGCAATCACTTCACCGCCGGCTAACACTCAAAAGTTAATTTGCTCCTGTGAAACTGGCATGTTCAAAAGTCTTATTGTTGGACAAAAATATGTAAGTGTGCATCTTGTGTTCTTCATAACTCCATTATACCTGGCAGATATCCTTGCCATTGAAGGCTCACTGACAGAGAGGTTAAAAACACTATGCTTGGGCAACTGTAGAAGAGTAATTTTCATGAGTCACAGCTTCAAAAATGTAATTTTATTTAAAGAATGAATAGTGGTATTAACTCCTCCTAGACTGGAGGGGAGCCAGCGAGACTGGTTATACAGCAATAGCAACACAATTACTGAGCACAACTCAGTAATTATATTTAGACACCCCAGGGCAGGCAGCAACTAAGTACAACACTAGTATTTTTATAATTGTTTTCTGATTCCAACTTTTAAAATCTCTTTTTTCAGATTTAATTTGAAATAGGAATGGTTTATATTAAGGCTGTAATATCCCAACTATGGTTGTCGGGCAATAGCTACAACGCAAGGAGCAGGCAAAATCCGTAAAACCAGTCTGTCAAAGAGTTGAACTAGCATTTGCCAGTAACAGGTGGTTCTTCAGATGCAACAAGGTTGTCAGTCTGGTTCCTTTGTTTTCAAGCTCACTGTGCTAAGTTACAAACTGATTGTGAGCTGAGGGGGAGGAGAAATGTAAACATAAAAACCAGCATGCCCAACACAGGGAAGGCTCATTTCTTCCTCAATCAACACAAAAGAGGATGAAGCCTCTCTAGATCTTACAGGCAGTTACCTTAGTAAATACTTCAAAAGTTTCAGTGTTCAGCAAATCAGATTTGTACACTTAATACAGTTTAACCTTTAAAATGCTGGGTTTGCACACCAGTGTTTCAATCTGAGTTCACCTTAACCAACAATAGTCTAGTAACTATTTCTCTAACATTTAGAAATACACAAACGTATACATAAATGAGAACTAAATGGACCCTGTTTTCCAGGAAAGCAGCAGGTAGCTCCAAGTTTAGAGCAAAGACTGCATTTACATGTAGATTAATCTGTTCAAGGGATTGTCCAAGAATGCCCCAAAGGGAAAAACTGCCTTAGTCTCCTGACTGCTGATTATAAGTCTTGACCTTAATCAGAGTGAAGTCACTTGGACTTAATTCTTTCCATTCTGACACTCACATTCAGACCACAATTCCACAACACACTGGCTCTGACAGGAGTGTCAGACTTGGGAGTTCCTGTTCCCTTTTCTGCTTTCTGCCATTCACTCTGATCCCCACACCCCTGTGTACCGTATCCTTGTTGTGCCAACACAACTCTAAGGCTGTGCTGTCAGACACAGCAAGCAAACTGATTCAGGTCAGAAAGAACCCACTTCTCCATGTCCTCCACCCTACTAAAACATACTGTGCATCTGCAGCCTTCGCGGATTTTTTTAACTGGAGAGAAGAAAGAGAGCTTTTTCATAACATAAGGAAAAGAGGAAAACAAATGGGAAGAAACGTGCACGTGTCTCAATGAGGTTTACTTCAAGACATCACTTGTTCACCTGCAAGTTGGGGTCAGATCCTCTAGCCTTGTACTACAATATTTAGCCTAAATGATACAGGTCTTGCAGGATACAGAAGTGTTATTAGAGGAAGACTATTGCTTTTCCTGCTAATGACAGCTTTTCAAAAGACGAAAGACTGGACAAAGTTGTAAAAAAGATTCAAATGGTAAAAGGAGCAGTGGAGCGGAATTCTTGGCATGAGAAGGACAAGAATTAAGACCAGGCTGTGGGTGAACCTTGTTGCTGTTTGTTTGGAAAACTTCATACACTCCTGGAAGTCTAGACGTAGAAGCACTTGCCTAAACGACAGAAGGGCTGAACTAGCCCAAGCACCTATCATCTCCCAGCAAGTTCCAGAGCAGGCATTTCCTGGAGCGTGGCCAGCATCAGCATGTGGGAGCTGTGGTCCTTACCTGGTGTCGATAGTTGTACCAGCCATTTGAGCCTGCAACAATCACTACCCAGTGCTTGCCTCCATCTTCAGGTTCTTCCCTGGGGAACGTGCTGATGCCCAGAGCACAGCCCAGCAGCACAACTGCTTTCAGTATCATCTCTTCTTCTTTATTTACTCCACAAATTGGAGGAAAAAAAAAAATCCCTAAAGAAGAAGTTTGAGAGAAGTAGATCAGAGGACATCAGTCAAAAATAAACCAAACACAAACCAAAAATCGGCAGTATCACAACTAGAAGCTTCTCTTGCTTGTGGGGGTGTTTGTGTTTTACAGACCATTCAACCCACAGTACAATTTCTGGTCATATCTTTCTTTAGCACCAAGCTGCTACTTGTTACAAGAGTTTTAAGTCAGCTTTCAAATCTGTCTGAATGCAATTCTGAATAGGACAACCAAGTCTTTCAGCTCCCTCTGGTTGTTTTGTTCTATAATAGCTGGTAATGAATAAGCCCCAAATACAGAGCAAGCCTCACTATCAAGCATTTCACAGATAAAACTTCTTCAGACTAGTACTGTTCTCTTGGTCTCTGCTTATGTGGTTCACTGGTTTCCACTCACTGGCAACTGGCCCGTTGTTACTGAGTCAAACCCCGGGTGATGTAGGCACAAAGATGCACAGCCATGGAGAATCGCTGGGGAGCTGGAAGGTCAGAGTGTCACAAAAGCTCTCTGTGCCCGCAAAGCCGGAGAGGGTAGAGAGCGGCCGTGCCGCTGCTCTGCACAGACACAGCCCTAACTGCTGGGGCTGGGGGAAGTGCTGCCTGCAGGAGCCTCGTGCTGCTCGTGCTAGTGGAGAGCACATGTGAACCGGTACCACATGAAAGAGCAGCATTTTCGTCTCTCTTGCACAATGGTTAAGTGTTTGCACAAGGTGCACAGCGAGAGAATCAGGTCTGAGCCTGCAGACGTCAAATTCAGAAAAGTGGAGCCAGAGAGGAGGTTTGAGCCCATGCAGAAATGGCTCTTTCTACTTTCTTGAGAGGACCAGAAGTAGTGTTCCCACTCGTGAACTTCCTGAGCACCTTGACTGTCTGGTAAAGTGTTTGTTATAAAAGCAAACAATCTGGCCATATCTAATCAAAGGTGTGCTTCTGGGCTTGGGGGGGAGGCAGGTTATGTGTACTGGTCACAGTCTCAGCTCTGCTGCATCCAATGTGTAATTCCTAAAACTCCCCTGAAGAATTGCATGCTCTTGGCACATGCACAAAGATTAAGCATCTCCTCACGCACCCAGAGAAGGTATTTTGCACTGGCCTACTTAGAAAAAAGAGACTCTGGAAGTTGATCATTGGTAATATGTATGTAAGAGGCATTGTAGTAAGAGGTGGAGTAGTCTACTTTAGCACGCTTTTCTCTGCAATAAAAACTGGAAACTCCCAAGCCATACGACATGGTCCCATGCACAATGTCAAAGCTACCACTAAACCAAATAACTAACCAGTATCTAAGTCAACCTGAGTTCCCCGCAGTCAAAACCATCCACCTGCAGCCACTCCACTGAGGCCAAAACAGAGAAGTAGCCAGCTCACCCTCAAAGCAGCTGCGTACAGTGAAGACTGCTAATGCAACACGTAGTATGGGTTGTTCCAAGACTGGATCTACTGGTCACTAAGATTAAGTCTTTCAGGCAGTAGTCTGAAAAATATATTATATATATTTGGAAGGGTTTTTTATCTTAACAACAGAGGTAGCACAAAGTAAAGGAAGCCATGTTAATACCTCAGCTCCTACAGGAAGACCTGTTACCACACAGAAAAACTCCAGAACAGAAAGGAAAAGGCAGAACCAAACGTTAAGTGCTATGACACTGTTTCTTCCAAAACCTCATCTGCATCTAGGAAACTTATCTGTCAAGAATAAGCCACTCCTGTCACTGTCTGCAAGCGTGAGATCTGGGAGCAAGAACAATACATGAAAATTTAACAACTTAGGGTTTGTTGAATGATTAGTTACTTCAGCAGTAAAGTGGATATGAAGGAATAAGCAGAATTTTTCTGCAGTTTGGTAGACAGTTATAATCCCTCATGTTGAGATGGAATTGTCACCAGTGACAGATGACTTCATATGGCAACTCTGCATTGTCTATCTTGCCACTTCTTCAGATGATTAAGACAAATAACATACTAATGACCACACCGATCATATACTGTGTTCACAACATCCACAAAATCTGCCTACCCTGTTGCCTACAGCACAGCTAACATTCAGACTAAGTTGTTCAAAACTTTTGTAAAGTGCCACAATATGCCATGGGCCAATAAGCCTATTCATTTCCAATATTCAGTTTCAGGTATATCTAATTCCTGAAATATTAGACAAGAAACAAAAATCAATATATTTTAGACAATCTGCTCAAAAATCTTAACTGAGTTTGACTTCACAGAATTACAGAATGGCAGGGGCTGGAAGGGACCTCTGGGGATCATCTAGTCCAGCCCCCCTGCCCAAGCAGGGTCACCTACAGTAGGCTGCACAGGATCTTGTCCAGGCGGGTCTTGAATATCTCCAGAGAAGGAGACTCCACAACCTCCCTGGGCAGCCTGTT
>Ga0181612_115950_pt1 | contig 17746 bp, 12 predicted proteins | sample HoacroProtozoa21_FD_119630 | JGI IMG/M metagenome (GOLD analysis project Ga0181612, IMG submission 119630) | Hoatzin crop microbial communities from Cojedes, Venezuel. Combined Assembly of Gp0051906, Gp0051904, Gp0051908 | reverse complement strand
TGATCGATGCTGGAGGGACCGCCAACGCCGTGGCGGAAGCCGTGGTTTCGTTCCACGAATATCGACCCAGCCTCCTCCTCCGTGAGCGGCGGTGGCGGTAGCCGGGAAGCGGTGCGCAAGGCCACCTGGCCGCTTCCCGGGGCGGCGTGGAACAAACGTCGCGTGCTGCTGAGCACGTGTCCCTTCGCACGCTACCGCAGGGCGTCTCGGGTGTTACTCTGGAAGGGTGCTGAGCTACAGAGAGAGCAGCGGGCGAGTGATTGCTGGAGCAGTGGGAATTTTGAAACTCAGCTGGGGGAGGTGGTTTTGTCGTGTATGTACGCACAGACAGGCAGAGCTGTAACTACCGGTACGTAACACGTAGGCAAAGACCGTTTTTTACATTGAGATCGCCATGAAAAAGAGACACGAGTCAGATCCTGACAGGCCGTCGCGCGTGACAGACCTGGAATTTGAGTGGGCTGTTCTTCCAGTTGCGGGGCAAATGGAAAATGACTTAGAAAAATAAGGATTACAAAGCGAGAGAGCGCCTGGATGTGTATTACAGTCCAGGCAGAGAGGGCAGAATAAAGCTTGACTTTTTGGAGATTACGATGGAAAGCTACCAGGAGAATTCACGCCTTCCGTAAGCCGAAGGGCTGTGGGCCAGGGAACTCCACTCAGCTGAGTTACGGTGAGTAGGTCAGAGAATATATGGCCATGAAAGTACACACGAAGGACAATACAGAAATGGTGCTTTTTCTGGTTTTTTTGGGCTCATTTCTCACAGTAAGTTGTATCATCTGAGTCCATCTTCATTCGTTCATTTTTCAGCTTGTGAAGCTGGCGGTACTTGGTGCACCCAGGAGATGCTCGTTTCTTCGTTCCCCAGCGAAGTCGTCGGCTGCAGCCAGCAGAACGTGAAGGGCTGACGGGGAGCCTGAACCTTGCTGGGCCCTCCCAACGCTGGTCAGTGCCCCCGCGGAGGGGTCCGCGCAAACACGGACTGCGCTGTGCCTCCCGCACGAGGAACAGGGGGATGGGTTTCCACCTCATCTGAAATACGTGCTGTCTGCAGTACCTCTGCTTAACGCGAGCAGTGCGTGACGGGGGTGTCCCACAACAGAAGCCAGATTATTTGGAAGGACAAATGTGGAGGAGGCTGGAACTGATTTAGGTTTAATTGCGGCTCAGGAGTCAGATCTTAAAATCCTCGTCTCTCTTCATGTTTTCATAGTATTTTTGATTTTCTAAGCCTAGGTGAGACTGTGATTATCTCACTGATGTGCTGCCTTCAGTGGGTCACAGAATCTTAAAACATGCCTTAATATATCTGGATATGTGAGATGCTGCATTTATGAAAAGAGACAATGTAAAACTAACTTTTTTCTTCGTCTTTTTTAGGCTGCTTCTATAAAATGGGAATACTTATTGCAGTTCTTGGAATCTGGTTCAGCTCTTCACTTGTAAAAGGAGATTCTAAGGCTGTGACAACGTCTCTAACTACAAAGTGGTTTTCAACTCCTTTATTACTTGAAACAAGGCAAGTGCATTGTGGTTTTTCAGTGACAAATCACAACATGCTTAGAGGACAGAGTCGTGAGTTCTCTTTTTCATTTGTTTCGTGGTGCTTTGGATTCTGCTCACCACTAATTGGTGGAGAGTAGTAACAGCTGCACATGATGGCTGCTGTGCTTGGGGAGATGGGATGAGTATTGTAAAGGTGACAGTAGTAGTTTTTTGCATGGTAAATTCTTCCATTGTGCATTAGAACAAGCATAACAATAATTCTGTAGTAAGTATTTTTTGCCTTATGAAGTTGTACGCAAAGCCCTAGATGGAGAGGTTTAGCATGGTTTTGTAACATTCCAAAGCAGAAGATTTTTGACTTCAGTGACGACTGTAGGTTTTGAAACGTATCTGTTGCTCGCGTATGTTTAGCTTGGTTAGGCTTGAGTTTAACTTTGTTCATGCGAGTTGTGCATCGACTGTCTGAAGTCAACTGCTTTGTTAAGAGTTGTGCAAGTCAGCCTGGGGAGATTTCTTCTATGGTATTAAAGACTTTTTAAAGACGCCATCTAAAAATGAAAAAGGAAGCATAATGCTTCTGCCAGTCCACTTAGCACTTCAGAAGTCTCCATCACTTCATGCTGCGGTATTCTAATTTGGAGATGTCTATGCAAAACAGGACTTTTATTTGTGTAATTGTGTGTGTTTAATTTTCCATCGCTTAAGGGTGTTGCCCTGCATGGAATTCTGCCTATGTTACTGCAGATGGGTTCACATGACAATAGCGGAGCACTGGTGGGTTTCAGTCAAACGGGCATGGCTTTGGGTGATAGGATGGCTGTGTCCTAGGTGAAATTACTTTTCTGTAACCTTCTCTATAGAAGCTGAACGTTGAAGACTGAAAAATTCTTAAGCAGTAAAATGCAAAGCTCAGATGTTAGTGCCAGGATTTAAATACCCTGACAGTGCAAGACATCTGCAGGGGAAAAGCTCATCCTAGGAGACCGTGAAATAGTAAGCAAATAATTAAAACTGTGTGCCAAAGGAGACCTTGATATATAACCTCATCATTGTACCCAAAGATTTTGGGTACTCAGGATTGTTCGTCTGGAGTGAACTGCAGAATGATACAGCACTGCAGTGTAAAATCACTCCTGCTGTTCCAGTTGCTCAGCCCAGCGCTGCAGTTCATTACCCAGTGGTTCAGGAAGTACCCATCGCCTTGGGCTGGAACAGGCTGAATCGAACCCACGAGCTATCGTGGCAGCTAGCAGGCTCCCAGCCTTGTGCTGCAGCATCCTTCCGCATACGAAGCACGTTACGGGTTTAGACCTGATGAAGTGTCTGTTGCTAGCGAGGTTTAGAGTTATTTTACTATCTAACACTGTATGCCTACCTAATCGCATGCTTAATATATAGTGAATTGTTACACCATGATGATTTGAACCTGTGACTTCTCCTTTTGCTCATTTAAAAACAAGCAAACAAACAAAAACCCCACCAAAGCTAGCAGTTCCAACAAACTCCTTTGTTACAGCAAGGCAAACAAAAACGTATGTTTCTCAGAAAAGACAGCCAGCAAAGAAATGCGCTGGGGAGGAGAGCTCCCAGCACGTTCACTGCTGTCTGCCAGTGGTCTGAGAGATGAACAGGTGCTTGACAAGCTGCTGCCATGGACTGTGTGTTTGTCCTGGCCTGCGATTTTTATTTGTTTGGGTTAGTTGGTCTAGCTCTCCTGGTCTGCTTTTTCTAGTAACAGATGGTTATCTGATAGGATATAGGTAAAGACGTGGTAGGAGCTAACTTTCTGTAAAGCTTTACAAAGTATTAGAATTGTGACTTCAGAGAAAATTCGGAGATCTAGCTAACTCTTCTCTCCTTCCTCAGTGAATTTTTATCAGAAGAGGGTCAAGAAAAATTCTGGAACTTTGTTGAAGCTAGTCAAAATATTAAGACCTCTGAACACGATGGTAAGTTTTCATAACCTTTTTCTTGATGATGACTGATGGTCGACATGGTTGAAAACTAAGCTAAAATGTTTTGCCTTCCGTTGTTAGTATCGCAAAAGTCGAATGAGCACTGATTTCATCGATGTTTTTACTGCAAAGTGCTCAAGGCTTTTGGGTATCTGTCTGACTAATGCATGAAACATGTTTTACTTGCCAGTTTCTGTTTCAACATGAGGTATAAAATATTATCAGTGCTTTTTCTCTGTGTTTCTTTCTGATCTGAAATGAACGGGGAGCTTTCAGCTGTTTCCCGTCTCCCCGAGCCTGTGTTTGCACCCTCAGGAATGTATGGAACTGTACTCTTGTGGATCTCTACTGAAGTCCGCTCTCATCCATCTGTAGAACTGGCTGCAATGAAAATTGAGGAGGAGCAGTCATGTGCATATTTACCTTTAATGTCCGGGGCTTCTGTTAGTATCAGTCGCAGCTGAGATGAAAAGCCCCTCTTCAATGAGGATGCGGTATAGAAAGGTAACTGCCTGTCCTTTGACTCTGCAGGTAGCGATTACTCTTCTTACCAGGAAATGCTGAAAGTAGCCTGCCAGACTCTGTCACCTCTGCAGCAGAATTTACTGAAATTTTCCTTGTCATTACGCTCTTATTCTGCAACAGTTCAAGCCTTCCAACAGGTTAGTATGGCACAGGGGAGCTCCTCAGGTGATTTGTAGAGCATTACTCAAGGCCCAGGAAGGAGCGAGCTCTGTAAGGAGACAGCTGAGGATATCGAAAATCTTGAACTGATGAAGTGTTTCATACGTCTGAGCTAAAGAGCATACGATATTCTGATTTCACTGGCTGCCACATTTCAGTCCATCTGTCTAGAGTAGACTAAAGAACTGGGATTTCAAAATGCCTGCATGTCTTTGATGCCCGCTGCACTAAAACGTGTGAAGATTTTTATGAGGAAAATTCCTCTGCCTCCGTTGGTGCTTGTGATGGTGCTGCTGTTCCCGTTACTCAGCTGTACTTACTTCAAGACAGGAATTCATGAATACATAGCTCTAATGATTAGAACCCCCAAAGGGAAGTTCGTTGCACTCTCTGTTCTTTTTTAAACTCAGGGTATCATACAGTTGACTGCAAATTGCCTCGCATTATAACGTGCTTTACTGCTTTACTTCAATAATACTAGGAGACATCTTCCTTTTTTGTCTGGAATAATTTTGTCATTTGATTTTTACCAAATACAGAGGTTTCTGATTTGTAATGCAAAAAAAAAAAAAAAAAAGCCCAACCAAAACCCCCACAATCACAAGCCTCACTTCTTGTACCTGAACTAATATTACAGTTAATAGTAATAGACTGGAAAACTATTTGTAATCAGTTAAGACTTAACTCTCAATTTTGCATTTTTTACCTTGTATTTAAATTATGTAATAAACAGGGAAGACGTATTAGTTTAGAATTAGGAAATGGAAGAAGAGCAACTGCTACAGAGCTACACTGTTATCATTTTCACTTGTTCTAAGGTCAAACATTCAACCTACTTTATTACAAACATTTTAATACAGATAGCAGCAGATGAACCTCCACCGAAGGGCTGTGCCCTGTTTTTTGCTGTGCATGGGGAGAAGACGTGTGAATTTGACTCTCTTGGAAGCCTTTTACAGGCAGCTGCAGAAAGGTATTGGCTTCACTTCCTATCATTGGATTAGCTCTTAAAATGGAACCTAGACAGACCTACTGCTGTGAAGAGACTGTAATAAACCATTAGCTGCGACGTTCTTCAGTGTTGATTTATACTGTCCATTGCTTGCCCAGAAGTGGCGGTCTCTTATTTCTTATTAATCCAGATGGGAGCGATTGTTTTCTTATCCCTTGCTCTTTGTTACTCTGCTAGGAGAAGGAATGCTTTGAAAGTGCATGGGAAAAGCTGGAAACACTTTGCTGAAGGATGGTAGGAATTCGCAGGAATATGTAAAGCCTTTAGCATGCAGGGAGAAAAGAGCTGGGCTGCATATTAAAATGGTAGTTAGTATAACAGAGATCGTTTCGTGGATGGCTTGAAGCATGCGTAGAATTTTTTCCCTACATAATTTTCTCAGCGTTAACAAAGAAAACTATTAGCACACAATGTATTTCAAATTCAGCTTTCTTTATAAGAACAGAACTTGACTGTAACTTTTAGTAATAAACTATAAAAATCTAATACCTTTTTTTCATTTCAGTTTGTCTTCATAGTAATCTTGGTAGTTTTGGTTTTTGTAAGCGTAAGGGGTTTTTTTTGTCAGTGTGCAGACATATGGCATCTATAACTCACATACCGTTCTTCTCATTCACTGGGAATATTTTAAATATTTCATTGTATTTGAGTCAAAATTTAAAAGCAGAAGTTGGAAACAGTCTTCTCCTTCACTTTCTTGTTTGTATACTAAGCCAAGGACAGGGTTCCCTTGAATCTGAGCTCCTGGATCTTTTTGTCTGTTAGCCTTTTATTTTTTCTATACAGAATTTATGATTCGCTGTTGGGGAGGAAAAAAAGTTGACTGAAAATTTAAGGGAAGTGGTCACAATTTTAAAATAAGGATCACATTAGATTCAAAATAGCACCTAGCTACTTGTTTACTTTTCATACATCCATTTTTAACAAAGCTTTTTCAACACGCATGAAGTGCTGCCGACCTTGATCGTATGTGGGAATAGCCTGACCTATGTGCTCAGTGAAGACAGGAACAGTGATTGAACTGGAGAAAAGGAAATTCTGCATCTTGCATCGAGTGAGGAAATGCTATGAATCACAGTGTATCTGATAATCTTCAATGTTTACTCTTAGGCCAAAGCCATTTTTGTTCAAAGGGGACCACAAGTACCCAGTGTCCAACCCCGAAAGCCCTGTCATCATCTTTTACGCTGAGATTGGCTCAGCGGAGTTCTACAGCTACCACAGGAGGCTTGTTTTAAAGGCCAAGGCAGGAGAAATCACTTACGTCCTCAGACACTATATTGCTGTAAGTATATTTGTGCATTGCAACAGAGGTATCTGGCATGGAGAGAGTACCTTGCCTGGGTTTCAAAACAGAAAACCGGCCTAAGTTTGTTTCCTTTAAACTGATATTTGCATAATATGTTGCTCCTTGGTAGTGATTCGGAAGTTTATTTTTTATTGCATGTAGCTGAAGAATTCAGAATATTTAAAATCTCATGATTCTTTTAAATAGGAGGATCACTTGACTTTACAAATGCAGACCTAAACTCCAGATAAATTACAGAGTTTGATCTAAAAAAGTGTTGCTTTACCTATATTACATCTTTCCATGGTCAGGCCAGTTAGTTACTTGATATGAAAAGCGGGGATTAACCTGAAGGTACCATTTTCAAGTGAAAGGCGTTTCTGTAGCAGTTTTTTTAGAGAACCGCTGACCAGTCCTAGTGCGGTTTATTCTGGTTTCCATCTCCCTCCCCTAAATTGCCCATAGCCACTGGATTACCGTTTACATCTCAAAAGCTCTGAGAAATCCGAGTTGACTTTCTTCCTGAATATTGCTTAAGGTTCCTAAAACCTGCAGCGTAGCAGGTAGTGGCCAGACTTGAACGCAAACAAAGCATCAGCTGGTTCACTTCTAGCGACATTTGCACTTTTGATAAAGTCACACATTGCGTGCACCATTTTCCTTTTGAAAAGGAATTTGTTTATCAGTGTTGGAGGAGTATTTACATTCAAAATTAAGTGTATTACACAGTAAATTTTGACACAGTTGTGTGACTCCTGTATACTTCAAAATACTTCTAACAACTGCTCGTTTTTGTTTCCCATTAAAATCAGAACGCATTATGCGTCTCTCTTGAGTCACTGATTTATCCAGTTGTTTTGTAATTCTCTGTTGTAACTCTTCAGTGAATGTTTCATTTTTGAACGTCACAGTTGAAGTTCCTTTCCCCCCCTCTATCTGATTTGATGACGTGAGTCTATCCCGCTCTACTTGGCTTCCACGCTGAATCCCGAAAACATTGTTTTGTGTTCCTTCTTGCTTTGTGGTTTTCAGTGTTTTTTTGGTTCACAGAGATGTATTTGGTCTCTGAACTTCAAAAAGTTTTGTTGAAATAAAATAGGAAGTGTAATTATTACAGTATGTTACTGCAGAATCACTCACTGTGTGCACTTCTCATGCACCACCAGTTGTGTGTGAAATGTGTACCAGCCTGAGATTTCTGCGCTTTGGGAAATGGCAGCTTTAAATTTGTACATCAAAACAAAGAGTGGCAATACTGGACTTGTTGCTTTTCCTTACAGAATCCCAGTAAACAAAAAGTCTACCTCTCTGGCTATGGTGTGGAACTGGCTATTAAAAGTACAGAATACAAGGCCAAGGACGATACACAGGTGAAAGGTGAATTATTATTTTAGCTATTTTAATGTGAACATTTAAATTTTGCAAAGATAATTTTATACCTCTTTTAATATGAATGAGTGTCTGAATTGCACATATTCTTTCTTTGGCTCTGAAATCGCTTCTCTTCCTCTCTCTTTTGGGATTATGTCCTTTATGAAACACATCCTTGCCATGGCACTTCTCTTCTGTCTTTGTGGAATGCTGGGCACAATGGAGTCACGACTCTGGACTAGATGTTAGTAAAGGCACTACTAACGCAGCTGATTTTTTACCAGATAACCAGATTCTCTGCAGATGTAAAGCAACTCCTCTACCTTAATTTGCCTCAGCTTATCCATCCTCAGAGCAGAATGTGTTTCCTGTTCTTGTTCTTTGGGAAAGCAGAATCCTGCATGATTTTTTTGCTTTTGCTGCTTTCTTTAGAGCACTGATCTCTGTTTTGCAAACTCTCATGCACCTGCCAAAACGATTTTGTTAGGTTAATCTGTGCACGTATATACTTTTTATTTATATAGACATGCACATATATAAAACCCTAGAATTTCCTGTTTTTTTGGTTGTAGTTGATGGTTTTTGTTTTTTTTTCCCCAAGATACCAGTTCTGGAGAACAGAACTTGGATTTTGAGTTGGGTTCTTCAGGATTTTGCAGTTTTATCAGCTTCTAGATACAGATCTAAACTCTGACTCAGAATATTTTGCCACCATCTAGACACGTAAACCCTTTGGTCTTAATTTGTAAAAGTATTTAATTTTAAGAGCAACTAACATACTAGATGAGGTGATCCAACTTAAAATTTTTATGACTGTGCGACAATTTCCATTAATTTGTCATCAAAAAGTCATACAAAAGCCCTGATATTGTTTGTAGAATAGGACGTTGGAGGCCTTTTTCTCTGCAGGTGGAGAAAAAAAAAATTCTGGGGAAGATTTGTTATTTGTAAACTTTTGAAGTTTTATACCAGTATTGATGCAGTAATCTAAAATGTTTTACAGAATGGACAAACTGTACTTGCATTGCTGTGAGGTGCAAATAGCTCATAAACAGCAAGCCCCACATGAGACGTACATGGTTCTCATCCAGCCCCCGTCTGATTCTGGGAATGTTCCCACCGCGCAGTCTTTTATTGACGCCTGTGCTGTTTTGGGATGTCCCGAAGCAAACACTCATCGAAAAGGTCACGTCCTTTAGTTAGACCTGAGCATAAAGCATCTCGATTGGAGCTGACTTGCGTCCAGCTAGTTAGGAGATTGTGTGAGTCTTCTGCACGCATTTCTTGTTGACGTTTAAGTCCAGAGTTGGACTTCACTCGGATATTATTTTTTATCACGTATTTAGGGGCTAAAATCAGGGTTGTTTTCACAACTCAAGTTTAGCACTTCACTGTACATAGCTGGCGTGTCCTGAAAGCTCCTAAGCCCTAATGAACTCCTCTGCAGTGCCTAGGTCTCTGCGATTTCCACTCATCTTAGGCTCTTCCTTCTCAATACTCCAACTTGGTTTTATTTCAGCTGTTACTGTGTTCGTTTGTACAGGTAATATCTCTTGGATGCAGGTTTAAAATTAAACCTGAAACTTGCACTTTCTTTCTTCTTTTTGGTTAACTGCAGTGTAGTTTTCACTAATGAAGATGAGTGTGAGAACTGTTTCTGAAAAACTTGGTGATAGTCTTGTTCTCTGTGTGTTCACAGGCACCGACGTGAATGCTACAGTAATAGGTGAAAATGATCCCATTGATGAAGTGCAAGGATTTCTGTTTGGAAGACTAAGGTAAAACTCAGTCGTAAGTTGTTGGTCTTTGTCATATTGAAAAACTTGATGCAGATCTTTTGCTTTGTTATTATTTTTTAAATGCCTGAGTTATCCATATGTGTTGGCAGCACACTTTTTTGCATCTTACTTTCTTTGAATTAGCAGCAGACTTGCTTATAGGAAATCACAGAAGCTGTTTTACCCTCATACCCTTTCAGGCAGCTGTATCCTGACTTGACAGAAGAGCTGAAAGATCTCAGGAAACACCTCGTGGAAAGTACCAATGAAATGGCGCCTCTGAAAGTATGGCAGTTACAAGGTAATCTCTAGGAAGACTTTCAGGACTGTACTGCAAAAACTTAATGTGAACGTATCTTGATGTGCTCTACACAGATGAGGTTGCTAGGGGCTGTGTACAGTTGAGAGAGTTTGCCTGTAAATTCCTGCACTGCAAAATAATGGATTTTCTAAAGCGCCTTTGTAGTGTCCTGTTGAAATAGCTGTCAGAAAGAGAGTTTCACCGGACTTCTGAAATGAGGTTTGCTTTCTGTATTGGGCAGCACAGTAGGCCACTTGCTCTTAAACTGACTACTTGTATGATCTGCTAGAGGCAGAAAAGCAAAGGAAACGTAAAGTTTCTTTCCACGGTCACATTCTTGGTGTGGAAAGCCGAGATTTCTCAAGAGCAAAGGAAATGGGTATTTCAAAAGCATCTGCATGCAACTCTGACTTGTCTCTCTGGAAACAGTCTGTGGAGGCCTGTGGAAAGGCTTTTCATCCTCTGAAAAAAAGAGTAATTTGAAATGCTGAATATATGTTATAGCCACAGAGATGTACCTGCCTATGTCCAGGAGATGGCTGTTGATGTTTCCAGCTTGTGAAACGTACCCAGACCCCTTCAGAAGGGCATATCCCCCCACCTCAGCCAAAAAAAAGGGCGACGGTCCGGACTCATTGAGGCAACCTGTAGACAGGATACATTGCTTCATTTCGAAAGGCTTGCTTACTTCAAGGCAACAAACAGAAGTTGAATACAAGGAAGAAGATTAAAAATAAAAGTATCTAAAGGCACAGATAGAAAATGAATTTTCATGGGTAACAAGGAAAAAAAGCTGAAAGCTACAGCTAAGAGGACTCTGCGTTGGCTTGTTTTCAGTTTAGAGTTTTTGACTTCTGTTTCTTCACTTCTAGATTTAAGTTTTCAAACAGCTGCTCGCATTTTGACTGCTCCGCCAGTGGATGCTTTGATGGTCATGAAATATATCAGTCAGAACTTTCCTACAAAGGCCAGGTAACTTTAATCATGGGTTCTAGAAGTTTTCTTACTTTTTTTTTTTTTCCTGAGCAGAACCTGAGACAGGCAGCATTGGCTGGGTTAATGTCCGAGCTTCCATTTAGCTGGAAGCAAACACTGGGGAATGTTTACGCAGAGAAGTTCTTCAGCCTATGGTTACAAAGAGGATCTTGCAGTGTTTCTCTTGGATGGCAGTTGATGTGGACTGTTGGAAAATTTGACAGAATCCTCCGTGCTATTTTGTTGTGAAATGCTTCTGAACCTTTTGCATCAAGTCCTCAAGAATTTACTAGATAGGATTTCTGTTTGGTGCTTTAAGCTTTATCTACTCACTGGATCCCACCTTTCTTCTGGGATCTGCTTTGGCAAACAGCCCAGCCAGTCTCATGTCAGAGACTTATGTGCAATTCCACTGTTTTTTCCACTTTGTCAATGACTGTCTTGAGGATACTCAAATTAATTTCAAGAAATTCAGTCACAATCTGGCTTGCCCAACCAGTCTAGAAATACATTTCTTTTGGTACATTCCATGACCTGGGTTGTGAAGATGATATTATAGGAGCTCCTTTTTTTTGAGTAAGTTACCTGAGACTAAAAACAACCTGAATTTTGGTCGTACTTCCCACTACCTGAAGTTAAGATTGTGCTATTTGTAGCTGCTTAAGGTAGGCATTGCGTTCTCATTGCGTTTTCAGTCAGATCGGTGAGCTGTACTCGCCAGTCACTAGATCGAGTGGAAGGAAGGGAATGGGAACCCACAAGGAGTGAAATCCCCCTGCTTCCTGCTGCCAGCCTCCACCTCTACCTTTCTGGCAGCTGCCCACTTTGATTATGGCTAAGGTGAAATTAGACACTGAGAGCTGGCATGTGGTTGCCATTTTTATGTTCTGTTGAGTTATACAGTATAAGAAAAAATGGTGCATCCTACTGTTTAATGGTACCACAAAGTACAAGTGCTTTTGATTGCAACTCCTTATACTAGGAGACTAAATATATTTATATGTAAGGCACAAAAAGTAGGATAAGTAGACATCTACTCTATCCATTAAATAAATAGAAAGATGATTGACAGAATGATGTTTTTATTTCTGTAGAGCCATAACAAAAACAGTTGTTTCTTCGGAACTCCGAGCAGAAATTGAAGAGAACCAAAAGGTAATGCTTCTAAGCAAGTAACGTAGTGCTTTTGCACTTACTTTTTAATATAAATTCAAGCTTTGAAAGTAGTGATTCTATTAATAAGTTTCCTTTTTGCTCAAAAATAATGACCTGCATCAGTATTCACACACAACTTTGTATGCATCTGGGAAGTAAAGAAGTGGTGGATTTTCAAACATGGATTAGGAACATAATTTAGCTTGTTTGCTCAAATATGAAAATACTGGTCAGAAACTCTTTGAGTGAGATCACTGTGTTGGGGAAGGATGTTATGGGATTTTGTTCACAGAGCTGCCCCTGCAGTGGTTGTTTCTAGTAGTCAAGTGTTCTGACAGTTATTTGACAAGCACTTGTTAACGTATATGAAAGCGACATTCTGCTCGGTATCTGAAGTCAGAATCTGTTAACTGTGTTTATTTATCTTTACAAAATTAATTTTAAATACAATGAAAGTACTATGTTGTTAACCCTGGCAGAAAATGTTAATTTACAGAAAACACAGCATAGGTGTTCTTAGGATTTCCATGCAGACTGTCTGAATTTGACCTACAGGACAGGACTGTGTCACATCTGCCTTTAGTTTCCGAGTTACACGTTTGTAGTGATGGCTTGCCTGCTAAAGTTGTATAGAGATGGTCAGTATGTTTCTTGTAGGACTGTGCCTGCCGGCTGGCCGCCTTTCAGTCTCTGACCTAGTTCTTAATTTGAGCAGTATAGCAGATGTCTAAGTTGGAACGTCATAGCACTACTCATCCTGGGTAACAGTTAAAAGAGACTGACATCGAGTTACTGATTTTAGGTTTTGATTGTATTCTGAACTTCTCAAAAGTAACTAGGTATTTAAAGTGTGTTTTTTAGCAGAAGTGACTAGAGTCAAAATGTAGTTAATATTTTTAGATTATTTTAAAATGTCTGAGCTGGATGGAACGTAGCTTGTTAGAAAACTATTGCTTGAAAAGCAAATATATTAAGCACCTTCTTACAGTTTTAAGGATGCAGAAGAAATTTAGTTCTCATTACCCAGTCTGAGATGGTGCTAAGATACCTGAATTCATCAGCGTTTACAAGGAGGTCACAGAATAAGCTCAAAACTTTCTGCCACAGCTTAGAATGATTCATGCTGTGTGGAGGAAATGGTTCCAATGTTGGTGTTTTGAGAGTGAAACTAGGGAACGAACAAAGTTGAACAGCTATCCAAGTAAGTCTACATGTGCTTTGAAACAGAATCACTAAAAAAAAAACCCACCCCAGGTTGTGAGGGACTTCAGGAGGTCACTGAGTGGGCTCAGGTGTTTGCAGAAAAATGTTTCAACAGCTCTGTTGTGTACCTGGCATCAGCAAAGTACTGAAAGAAACAGTAGCCACTTGGGAATTTTGTACAGGCTTTTGTACAGAATTTCGTGCAATTAAAACACACCTGGTAGTGCAGTCTGGATAGACTGCAAAATAAAAGTTCAAGATGGTAATAAAAACAAAGCCAAAGAACTTTTGTTCTATGATCTATGCTGATCTATTTATGCATTTCAGTCTCACCTAGTATTAACAGGAGAAATACAGAGTATGTTAAGTACACACTCATGTCTTTGTTCGAAATCTAATCAATGATATTTGGCTAGTGTACTAGTAAATGCAAAGTTACCTGACATCTACTTACAAGTCCCCTGAGATTCCTGTTCTGAAAGAGAAATCCCTTGTTCAATAGTGATAAAATCCAAAAAGAAGGGATGCGGTTTGACATTGTCGTCCCATGTGGTTCTGGAAGGGACAAAGTATAGAATGTAAGTGCAAGCTACAGCTACCTGGTGGCTTTTCTGTTACGTGGTAGATCAGACTGGTCCACAGGTAAACCTGTGATTTTGTGGATTCGTTTTTGTTCAAAGTATGTCTAGGCTGCTAGATCCAGATTTGGCTAGATCTAACCCTGCCCTTTGAAGCTATTCTTTGCATGACTCTGTGTGGGTATTATTTGATAAGTGAAGTTCACTGCTACTGGAAAGTTATAATTCACTATATAATTATCCACTAAAAGAAACAATTTAGCATTGCATGTACTTAGCTCTTATCTGGAGTTTTTTTTTATTTAATAAAATATATAAATTCTTCCTGATTAGATGCTGCTTTCCTGTTCTTGGTGCTTCACGTGGTACTCCGCTATTCCTCTGTTTGCTTTGCTCGCATTCTTCACAATATTAGTGTTTTTAAATGCCCAAATACTATGTTTCTCCTTCAGTGTTCATCATGCCTCTTAACAGAATTTTGTAACTGGTACTGCAAGATAAAAGGTATTGCAAGAAAGCAATGCCATTTTTCAGGTTTTAAACAGAAATTTTCATGCTAGAGTTAGGAAATTTGCTCCAGGAGGACTGTGTTTTGTTCGCCTCCCCCGATTCAGAATTGTTCTCTCCAGTGGTGGCAAGTATCCATTCAAAAGGAGTACTGCTTAGAGGTACCTGGAAAAAAATCCAAGACATTGCTAAGTCTTGCGTGCTGTCTGATTTTGGGGAGATCAGACTACAGTGGCAGCTCACCTGCTTTTCACTGATGACACATCCACTAGGTCAGGACTTAACTTGCACCTTAAACACAGCAGTTAGTTCCACTAGTGAGTGCACGCAATATCCAGCAGTTTAAGTCTGTTCTGCCCAAAATTGCATGTTAAAGAGCTAAGGCAGGTGACTGGGTGCTATTTGTCCATCTACTTTATGGGCTGTCAGCTAAAAAAAAAAAAATTTGCTTCCCTCAAGCATTTCTAATTATTTAATCTTCCCTCAAGCATTTCTAATTATTTAATCTGAGTATATTTAAAGAGCCTACTCAGGGACTGCATCATGTCAAGATAAACAGAAGTCCCATTTATGTATCTGTGCACTGAATAGCTTCTGTTGTTTTTTCCTCTGATACAGATTCACACAAAGTTGGCAAAGACTGTAGTTGACAAGTAATGTAATGCAATTTGTAATGTAATAAGGGAGATAAAATCTACACTTTTGACACATTAAACTCTAGTAATTTTTCTTGTGCAGAGCATTCTTCTAATGGCCTTCTACTTTCTTTCAGTATTTCAAAGGAACATTAGGATTACAACCAGGAGACTCTGCCCTGTTCATCAATGGACTACTTATTGATTTAGACACTCAGGACATATTTAGGTAGGAATGTTTGGTTTTGGTGTTTTTTTTCAGACTAACTGTATCCTGTTTAGAAGCTGGCATCCTGCTTGTGCACGGATGGTAAAGTCACTTAGACAGTTCCGAACCTTCTTCACAAAGTCTGTATCTAGACTAAGTTTAATTGGTAAGTACTGCAGAGAGCAAATCGTGGTTCCTTCTCTTTGGCAAGTGCATTTCTAACAAAAAAGCTGATGTGAAATCTGGAATATTCTAGAATATGAAATAGGAAGTCACCTTTGTACTGTTCTTTTGATCTGTGCTGTGACTAGCAGGATTTTTGTCTCCAAGACTGTCAACGTACAGATCTTATTCTGAAGACAGCAGACTGATTCTCAAAGGATAAACCGCTGTAAATTTTTCATCTGAAAACCACCCTGTATCACGTCAAGATTTGTTTCAGTAATGTGGAATTGATATGTGTATCATGCTTTAGTTATCTTGACTTCATATAGTTTCTCCTAGAAGTATAATATAGTTGAATAGGTGTAAGTTATCTCTGGTTTCATAGGACAGTTAGAAATAGGTGATAAATAAGAACTAATGCACAGACACAGCAGGCTTGTTCATACCTTTCATCTGTTACCACTCAGGGTAAGAGCAAGTTATTTGCTGTGTCTTCAAGATTCAACATTTTTTCTTTTCCTTCCAGCTTGATTGATGTGCTACGCAATGAAGCCCGCGTTATGGAAGGCCTGCACAGCTTAGGAATTGAGGGTCTTTCCTTGCACAATGTTCTGAAGTTGAACATCCAGCCATCAGATTCCGACTACGCTGTGGACATCAGAAGCCCTGCTATTTCAGTGCGTATGGTTTTGTGTGAGTGACACTTTATCTGCCATTGGGCAGCGCGTTCTTAAACTGCCAGGGGAAGTTTTGTTCTTCTCTCACAATGAGCTCTGAAACTGCAGTGGAGAAAAAAAGTAAGGTTGTAAATATAATTAGCTCTTTTTGAAAAGCTTTTTTTAACTTATTCATACAGTTCTCTATATAGTTGTCTGATTTGAAAATGTTTCACAGTCTCACACTCGAGCAGGAGGACTTCAAATGCCTTTATTTTTCCTTAGTGGATCAACAATCTTGAAGTTGACAGTCGGTATAACTCCTGGCCTTCCAGTGTGCAAGAACTGCTGCGTCCCACGTTTCCAGGCGTGATCAGGCAGATCAGAAAAAACTTCCATAATTTTGTAAGTAGTAATCTGACTAGGAATGAAATGTGCATGTTGTTTTTTAACAGCAGGGACATTAGCGTTTGCAGCTCACCTACATATATGCTGCATTCCCTGTCACTTAAATACCTTGAGACTGGATGCTTTTCTAAAAGGTTTTGTTCTACTTGTGAGTTATGGCTGACATTCAGAAATTACTGAGCATGATTCTCTGGCATCTATTGGACACCAAAAATTGCTTCATCAGTGGAAAAAAACTATCATCTGATGAGTGAGAATTTGGTGCATTTCAACCTTGTGGTAATACCTGAAGTTGGTTAATGAAATCCCTCAGATTTGTTAATTAGTATCTTCTTAACAGGATTAAGACCAACTGCAGTTGTTTCAGTTAGAAAGCATTCTTGCACCGAGACTTCAAAAGATGATCAACAGCTCTCAGCTTCATCCTAGGTGTCCTTATAGTCTCTAGGTAAACTATTTAAACTTAGTCACATGGAGTTGGTAAATTCTGTACTGTACACTTGTCATGTGGCAGGCTGGCCCTGTAGCAAAAACAACTCCTCTGACTAGTGGCAAATAGGGACCTGAACCACCTGAAGCTGTGGGAGCTTTTGTGTGTTCTCTTTTTCTCTGGAGTTCAGTACTTCTAACATTTAAATTACTAAAAGGCAACTCTTGGCATAAATAAAGGGCACTAAATTCATTCTGAATGGCCCAGTTCTGTCTGGGTTTGGGCTTGCTCTGCGAATGCCTTAGCAGCATTGGCTGTCCAGGGGTGCTGAGCAGAGCAATGCTGTGTTCCTCAGTTCTGACAAATGCCGATCTCCCATGCACATCGTAATGGGTGGATTTGTGTACATCCAGAGGCGGAAGCCTGGATGCTAGGGGATACTGAGGTAAAGATGAAGTATGTAAGGAGTCTGGTCTCATCTGGTGAAAGGAGTGGTTTAGACAGGATGACTTCAGAAGAAACTATTATTTAGTGGACCTCATTTCCCTGGCAGTGCATAAAATAGGACTGATGGTAATTCCGCACTGAGACATCAATGAAGCTATCGCTAATCAAAAACTCGTATCTTGACTTCTTAAGGGAACAGAAACTTTTCACTTGCAATTTATGTGCAGGTGCTGATAGTGGATCCTACTCACGAGACCACAGCAGAATTACTGAACGTGGCAGAGATGTTCTTCAGTAACCACATCCCATTGAGGTAATTGCTACGTTTTAACAGGATTTTTTTTATATCAGTTTGATTTTTGTGACTTCTGAAATTGCAAAATTCTCATTGCTAGGATGCTGTAGAAATGTTAGATATCTTGTATGGGTGGTTGGGAAGGGCATTTACTTCTTACTTAAGATTTTTTGAATATAACTTTTG
>Ga0181612_106243_pt1 | contig 17746 bp, 9 predicted proteins | sample HoacroProtozoa21_FD_119630 | JGI IMG/M metagenome (GOLD analysis project Ga0181612, IMG submission 119630) | Hoatzin crop microbial communities from Cojedes, Venezuel. Combined Assembly of Gp0051906, Gp0051904, Gp0051908 | reverse complement strand
TAGGACTCCAGCATGCGTAATAGTTGCCTGGGGAGACAAACACCCTGACTCTGAATGTCTTCCCTTCCTCCTTCTTCCCCCAGTTTTATTGCTGAGTATGATGTCATATAGTATGGAATATCTCTTTGGTCAGTTGGGGTCAGATGTCCCAGATGTGTCCCCTACTCGCTGGTTGGGCAGTGTGAGGAGCCTGAAAGCCTTGACATTGTATAAGCATTGGCCAGCAATAACTAAAACATTCCTGTGCTCTCAACACCTTTTTCCTTGTAAATGTAAAACACAGCACTATACTAGCTACTATGAAGATAATTAACTGTAACCCTGCCAAAGCCAGTACATCCCCTTCAATTTCATTGAGAGTTAGGAGGAAGGCTGCTAAGCACTTTTATTTTCCTTCAAAGCCTGTGGCTTGTAGGAAGCAAGAGATTCCTGCAACCTGGGAACAATTCCTTTTTCAGATAGGCATGATTTAAACCTATTTTTTTTATTTGTTAATGAAACTGTTTTCAGTACCAGGATAATGGCAAAATCCAGCTCAACCTTCTTACTGAATCTAGGCCAATAAGTCCTCTCAATTTTTTTGGCATCACTAAAGTGAAAATAAGTTAATTGTAATTTATATTGATTGTTGTGTCTAAAAAAAAATTCACTGCTTATTTCTTCTTTTGCAAAAAAAGATGAAATTGAACTCGAGAATCATAGAGGTGAGATTAGCAGGATCTTTCCCATTGCAGTTTAATAATATATAAGTAATTTAATTCCTGAACGCTGGGAATATACCAGGCTAAACTGCCTCTTTTCATACTTATACATCAGTGGATACTCTATAGCCCATCTGCCAAAGAGATTATTCTCTGATACATTTTCTTCCTTCTTCAGTTTGAAAAAAGCATACTGAAAAACAGCAGAAAATACAGATATTTAATCTGTAGTAATTCAGATCTGTAACAGTATTTCTCATATGTTGGCTCAAAAATATCAACCTTTACAAAATACAAAGAGCCATTCAAGTTTCTGACTTTTAAATTAATCAGATTAAATGGACAAGTGGTACGAAAAATACCTAATACCTTACTGAACTGTGGAGATCTGTCACTGTTCTGCCAGTGTGAACTGAAAAGACCCGTTAATGATTTACCTCATGCAGTATTTACTGCTGCTACATCAAATGGGTCTGCTTGTTATACTAACATAGGCAGTGCCAAGAAGACTGCTGCCTTACAGTTCGGTGAACAATAGTAAATCAGCGAACAATTGCCCTCTGCAATTACTGCATCTACCAAAAACTCATGAAGCGTCAACAGAATCCCAACTTTCCTGGCTTCTCCAGGAGTTGCTATGGAACGGAGAGCAATATAACTTCTGTTTGGTTTTTAACAAGCAACTGAGAAGACGGGGAATAGATTTGTTGCTTTTCTTCTTCACCTTCATAATTTACAAAAAAAGCCTGAAAGAAGATCTCTGGAGTAAAATTTTTCACTAGAGGTTCTTATTACTGTTTGCTTTTTCATTCTGGAAATGTTTAATCAACTATAAGGGAGTTAATATACTTGTGTTTAAGAATTCTGTTTCTCTCTTTCATAGAAATATTGGTATAGGTTTTATAAATAAAGGCATCTAAAGTTTGCCTGGATAGAAACACATCTGTGTCTTCTAGGCCCAGTTTGAGCATGCCCAGTTTCTATGTTCAGTAGCACAGTTGGGTACTCCCTCTTGGTCTCTGAATACCATACCTCCACCATAACAGCCTTTTGTCAGGAGCATGTTTGCAATGAAGTAGTATCTGTCAAACTGTAAGCCAAGTTCATGATAAAATGAAAGCTTAAAAACCTCCAAAAAAAAAGATCTCAAAAAATGTGTGTACAATTAACAGGAGGAAGGTTTTTCACTACAAGTTTCAAACTTCATTGTATCTTTTTTTAATTAGCACTTCGAAGAAAGAAAATATTTGTTAATGATGCAAAAATAAAGCCCTTAAATTAGATAGTAAACATCACACTGTGCGTTCTCTGTGACCTATAGTGTAACCAGGCAAGACCAGAGCTGACATTTCCCTTGGAGAAAACAATGAATAGAATGCATATGCTCACCCTGCTCTCAAATAGTAAAGAATTCTCCTGTTTTCTTCACAAAGAAGAAAAGTTAAAAGTCTACAAGAAGTTTCTTTAAAAGACATCCTTTTGACAGTCACGTCTATGGAAGACAACATGTTTTGTTTAAACAAAATTCTTTTTTATATATATTTAATTATATCCTTAAAAGCAGAGCAGTTCACAAAGACATGTTTGCTATGAAGTAAATAAGTATGCATTCAGGATGTGGCTGCCTTTTGATTTTCTTATAATGTTAGTAAACGTATTTTTTGTTAGAAAACACCTTTGCAGTTAAAATGTTATCTTTAGATTTCCATTAAATAAAATATATCTGGCCTTTCATGTTGTACTTCCTACTCACACAATTAAATTTGGTTTCTGTACTTTCCATGGGCTGCAGTATTTTGCATTCTTTTTGAATTCTAGTAGCTGGAGATGCTTCTGTGCATTGAAAAACTGAATCTTAATACAGCAGCAATCAATGAACTAAATCCTCAGATCTATGTAAGTGGGAACTAGGAGCAGAACTCTTATTCTCTCTTCTGTGTGTCATCAGTACTGGATGTGATACTGAAAAGCATTCAAGTTCATTGCACCTAGCAAAAGAGAATGCATAAATGTTAGTGTTTTGAGTAATGCCATTAGAACAGATGTTTAGGGTTTGTTTTATTCTAGTTTTTTTGGTGGAAGATCTGTGCTTTTGAAAAGAATCTCCTGATCATCTCCACTTACTAGATTTTAGAGGCTGACATTGTGGAGTGCAGCGGATCAGCTGCACTGCTTGCTAATCTGGGCGTGGTGATGTGGGGCTGCTCAGAATGATCTGATTAAGTTTACAGGAAGAAAATTTTATTCTAAATTGTTTCTCATTAGCAAATAATTTTTTATCCCCATTATCATTTTAGGTTTTTTGTTTGTTTGAGGTTTTTTACTGTTGTTTTTTTGTTGTTGCTTTGTTCTAGATTTTCCCTGAAGGTGAATTACTTAGAAAATTTTAATCTCGTATCAGTACTTGCTTCATGTCTGTGGATTAATAGAAAGGGCAAAGTCTCAAAATAAGAGGCAATTTGAAGGTCAAAGATGAACCTAGTAGAAGGTGTCAAGCAGAAAGATTAATATGAAAATGAAAAACCACAAGACATAAAATCCTAATTACTTACTGTCAGGTAATTCTGACTCTCCACTAATTTTTATTTTGTGTTGTCAGTTATATTGTTTCAACCCAACTGCAAATAACATTTCAGAACACTCCTAGATAAAAAATAGAGGCAACTAATACTTATTTGCACCAATATGTACAGCTCTGCAAGACACAGTTATGGGTCAAGCTTATTTCATGGAGTGTGCAAGGGTTGTCGTATTTTGCTGCTTAGGCAAAACAGCTGAAGTAACTATTAACCTGTTTCCAATTTTGCAACCATCTTAAAGGAATAATCCTCAGGTAAACAGTTTTGACTTTATTTTGCCACTGATGTGACTTCTAGAATAAGACAAAGATGTTGTGAATAAAATCAGTAGATAATAATTTTATACTTTTGTATGTGTGTGATATCCTATGTAATGCCATTCATATGTTTCTGTGTGAGGGCATGTGTGTGTAATCTGCGCATCCACATTTTGTCCTTAGAGGAATAGCACAATCTGAATTGGAGAAAACTTATGGAGATCATCTGGTGCATCTCTCTGTTCGAAACCAGATCTCAATTTAGGGTCAGATCAGATTGCTCAGCACCTTGTCCATCTTAGTTTTGAATGTTTCCAAGGGCGGGGATTCCACAACCTCTGCAGCCAAGCTGTCCCAGTGTTTAAACCCCCTTGTAGTTAATTTTTCCTTTCTATTAAATCAAAATTTCCCTAGAAGTCTCTTGTCCTTTTGTAGTGTGCCTCCAAGTACAGCCTGACTTTGCCTCTTTGCAACTCCCATTAAGTTATTGAAGATAACATTGAAATCCTTTAACTTTCTCTTCTCCAAACCAAATAAACCTGGCTCCCTCATCTTTTTCTTGTGTCTCCTGTTCTCCACCTCTCTCCCTGTCTTGGAGATATCTCTCTGGACATGGTGCAATTTTTCAGTGTCTTTCTAGTACTGAGGGCCTAAAACTGGATACAGTTCTCCAGATGCAGCCTAATGAGTACTGAGTACAGGTGGAAAACACTTCACTCCATGTATGTGTTCTTGCTAATGAGGTCCAGTGTGTGATTAACCTTCACCACCGGAAGGCTGCACTGCTGACACATGTCCAGAATGCTGCTTACCATGACTCCTAGGTCCTTTTCTACAGAGCAGCTTCCTAGCCAGTTGATCTCAAGCTATAAGGCTGAAATTACTCCATTCCAGTCACAAGCCTTTGCATTTGTCTTCACCAAATTTTGTGACGTTCCTGCTAACTTACTCCTCTAGCCCGTTGTAACTACTATCCTAAATTTGTTTTCAGTTACAAATTGCTGAGAGGACTTCCATCACATATTCTTTTCAAAATACTATGTCCCCATACTGATCTTCTATTTTGACCAAAACAGCAATTGCCTTACTCTAACCAAGAGAAAAATAAGCCCCTACCTCTTCTGTGAGATCAGTGCCCAGGTTGAGGAGACAGACCCTCAAAGATTTTCTGACTGAGGGAGCAGAAAAGGAGTGAAGTCACAACTTTTTAGATATCAGAAAAACTTATTACCAGACAGGTACAATTGGCCGTAACTCTGGGGAAAGCTACCTCAGAATTTGTCTTAGGTGTCACCAGGAAATCCAGGCAAGAGATACAAATCCAAAGAAAACTGGTTTATTTAGGTCTAAAGCTTACTTCTTTAAGTTAGTTGCAGACTTTAGTAATTCAGAATTTTGTCCAGGTAACTGAAAGTATTGCATTTCATGTTAGTGATCATTAATTATTCTGGTGACAGTTATCAGTTACTGGGCAAATCCTGAGGTCTTTAACAATTTTCTTTCCATCCGTTTTATGAAAACTTCAAATTAATACAACAGAAAAAATAAGCTTCATATATATACAGATATATACAGATGTGCTTTGTTTTATATTTAATCCTCATGTGTATAGCATTTATGTATTCTGAAATTTCCAGCATATATATATTCTAGAGTCTATAGAGCTTAAGAAAATGACTAAAGTGATTGATTTTATTTTGCTTGGGGTATTTTTGGTCTTGTTTGGAGTGGATGAATTGATAAATATTCTGAAGCGATTGCCTTCACAAATTTTACCAAAGGTATCTGGACATTAAGTTTTCAGTCTAGATTCAGTTTAGGCTTTTTTGGAATGTCTGTTGTCACGTACAAAAACAGGTACTGCAGGCTTTCTGTGCAATTGTTGTCTAAATTTTACACGGTTCAGTATTTTTATTTTCTAAAAATACATTGGGTTTTGTTCATTGTCACCAGGGTAAGTTCTCATTCAATATTAGCATTCTACCAACATCTTTTTTTAAATAGCATTTCTTATACAAGATCAATAATTTCAGAAGCAAAGTTTTTGTTCTTTCTAAGATTTTTACAATATTTGTAAAAAAAAAAGTATTTTCATTCTAAACTGGAAAATAATACTTTATTCTAAAAATAAGTTTTATTTGCAATATGAATTTTACACGGATTAAGAACTTCAGCAACGCATAAATACTACTAAAAACTTTACGTATTTTATAGTTTAACTCAAGTGTACACCATCGCTATCTGCTAAAATTTTTTTTACTTATTGCAGTATGAACCTGAGAAAATTTTTTTGCATTCTTTTACAGTGTCAATTAACTAATCTTTTATTCTGCAGTTTCTGACAACAGAAATAACTAGTGTAAAGTAAAAAAAAAAAGGGGTCAATATTGTCATGCTGCATACTTAAGCAATAATGATAGAAGATTTACTTTACAACAGAATTAAGAATAATCTTTATTTCCATATCTAAAGTTAAAGAAAGATAGCAGAATGCCATTACAGAGATACTGGGTGCATCATTGCAAAGACAACATTACACTTTAAATTGTTTGTGACAGTTACATCAGCAGGCGGAAAATTATCCACATATGACATAGCTACTCAAAGTTGAGACAAAAATACATTGCTCTTTTGGAGCTCCAAGTCATCAATAAAGGCAGAGAAAATAACATACAAATGAAACTTCATTTCTGACTCTGCTGGGCCCATTAAAGCAAAACAAAACTTTACCTGATACCTGATCAGGACGACAGAAAATGTGCAGCTGTTTCCTCTTGTGATGCCTGATTAGCAAAGGTTCCCTTTTCTCTGCTTCTCTGTATCTACTGTATCTGCTGTAACTCCTAAGAACGAAAGAATGGAAATATAGATAAAAGCCGCCATTGCTATACAGAAACATTGTGTGCTGAAAGACATGCTCTAACTTCTTAAAGATGTGTAGCTGTACAGCAAATCAGTTTAATGGAATTCACTGAGATACTGTAAGTGTTGCACAAATAACCTTAGTTTGACCTGAGGTATCTCCTTCATCTTTGATGTTTTGGAATGTCTTTAGGCAAGAGGCACTGATGTATGGCTGTTTGTGTCTTCTCCAGCTCTTGCCCTGGCAGTGCAGTGTTTGAAAAAGATGGCCATGACCAGGAAAAGAACAGCTTGTCTGAAGAAAACCAAAAAAAAAAGTGTTTTTCTTCACCAGACCATACAGCCGGAAACAAGTTACAGTTTCTGTCAGTCATCTCCTGCAGTTTGAGTGGTGAACTGTTGCTTTGTGACTGAGCAAAGCGTTTGTGTGCATGACTGAGAAAGGAAGAAGAAAAAGTCATGGCATAATGTTTTCATGATTTCTACATTCAGATAATTGTTTAATGCTTATTTACATGATAAATTGAATGATCATTTACTCTATCTTACTGTATTGCTCCCATAACACTAAGGAGACTGAAACCTAGACTCGTTTTCCAAACAGGCATCATCTGAGAATCTGGGCTATCAGTTTTGATTGTTTGAAAGCTAATCCTCAGAATCTGTTTTCAACCATGATATTTACTCCCTCTTCAGCCATGACATTTACTCCCTCTTCACACCAACATACAAGCTTGTGAGCAGGCATATTGCCAAAACTAACAGACAAGGGAGAATACATTTCTAAAAGTGAACCAGTAGGTGCTTCAGATAACAGGAGCAAGAACCAACCCAGCAACAAGAAAACATCATCTTCTGAATATCTGCAGCTACAGGAAGAATGATGCTCTTTGATGACAAAATGGAGTTGAATTAACTTCAATAGTTTAAAAAATGTACAGCCACATAGGACGCATTGGTGGCCTGCTAGAAAAAACTGTGCTGTAGCTTGGAGGAAAACAGGAATGCCACATCTAGGTCTTTAAAATTATGTCAAAGGGATGTTACACAATACTAGAATATAACTGCGTACGTTGACTAGACCTGACTAGCTACTGGTGTTCTGGTAATAGTCATTATACTCTTATTTTCTAGATTAGGCACAATGTTACAGAATAAGGTGAAAATGATCAGAGAGGAAAATTAACTTATTCTTTTACATTGTCTCTGCACAAACAAATATCACAGGTAAATCCTCAGTTAGAGTATTAGCTCCTTGGGGCAGGAACAAGATTTTTGTAAATGTCTGACAAAACGCTGAATACAGGAAGGCTTAATCTTGTTGTATTAAAACAATAAAATACTCACAAGTAAAAAATTTGTTGAGAGAGATTTATGAATCAGTGATTTGCAACAAAACAAATTACAGGATTAAATACTACAAATAAATAAATTTTTTAATAGAATATTCAGCGTTAGACAAAAAACTAAATATATTAAACACTTTCCTAGCATGAAAATGTAGATGCTATAAATATATAAAGTAAGCTCTCTCTGACAATAAAAACAGTAATAATATGACTGATTAAAACCTTAATATGCTAGACAGCAGATAAAAGCAAATTAATATGAAACTGCATGGAGTGGTTTCTTCTATCATATCATTACTAGACAGGCTTAATGTTGTTTGGGCATCTTCTCATGTATTGATACTGGAATATATTTAAATTTTCATTCCCTTTAACCTTAATAAGATACTGGAATAAACCACAGGATTTCTCTGTGTTTCCAGGACTCAGAGAAAGAATCTGTTATCTTTAAGTGGATGGTCAGTTTTGTAACCAAAAATCATTAGAAATTTGGGCCATTCAGACAGAAGGACCTTAAGTAAAGGCAGTTAAATTGTAGTTATTGTTTTGAAAGTCACTAGTGCTTTGCTGGTGTCTCCCATGAGATTATATTTGCTGAAGAAGTAGATTAAAGTATGAATTATAATTCTACTAAGTGGTCATTATTCTTAAATGTAGTGTGTAAGCAAGTTCTCATGGAAATTTAACAGTGAGAAAATTGTGAATAACTTCTTATTCTGTTCCTGCTTTCAGTGTGTGTATCTGCTCTGTCTGACAGAAGATTTTTATGAGGAGCTTTTGCATTAGCTGTTATGCTACCTAAGTTGCAGATACCTCACTGTGGAAGGGATATTAAACTATGATAAATTCCTTATAAAGTAAGAATCTGTATTAACAAGTTAGTAGGGGGTAAAGAATTTCCAATTTATTCAAATATTAAATTTAAGATTTGTTCATAGAACATGCCCAGTAGCAATCCCTATCAATTCCTTCACCAGTGACATATTCTTTCTTTCCCATGCAGCATTTAAATCCATGCTAACCAAGCTAGATCCTTGTTTAGAATATCTCACCTGTATGATGCCCCTAATTTAGAGCCCAGAATTGTAAGTGCAACTCTCTACAGTCTCTGTACTTGTGATTTAAGGTATAAATGGGCTGCTAAAGATAAGCTTATTTGGCTGCAAAAGTCCACATTAAAGTCCTAAAGCACAGTACACCAGCTCAATCCTTGCCCTCTTTTTCCATTAACTCTTTAATTAAAAAGAAGCAGACAGTTTATTTGTATGGATACTATATCACTCCAGCAATATTATTACTATGTGTTTTATTATTCAGTCTTTGGAAGACACAAGCCATCTAAAATATTATTGCTCTGAGTAAGACAGATGCTTATGTTGATGTTTATGTGCAGCTTCCACTTCTATTAGTAGAAAGATGCAGCTCTATTTCTGAAACCTCATAAATCAGGATATTAGCAATGTCCAGTTAGTTTTTTTTTATCTACCTGTAACTGTCCAAGAAAAATAAGAAGTTAAAACCAAAGACTAAATTTGTTTGAGTATGCCAAATTGTCATAACACTGAGAAATAACAACAGCAGTAGTAACAACAATAACAACAGTAATAATAATAATAAATATTATGTATATATTATAGTCGATAAATTTTATATTGGCAAAACTAGAAGCGATTAACCTCCATTTTATTCTTGGCTGTAAAAATGCATTTAATCCTGGCTGAGTGTACTGACTTCTCACCCAGACAAACTCCCCATTTTGTCAGTTCAAAAAAATGAGGAATAAGGAAAATACATGAGATGTTGCCAGTGAAGCTGATGGAGTTTTCCTGAATGAAAGTGAAGAAAAACTCACTAAAATCTCCTTGATTTGGCCATATTAATAATGGGTTAAAGATTAACCATGTTGACAAGATTTCTCTGCTCAAAACCGTTTGGCATGCATTATGTTAAACAAAATCACTGACATCACTGGTATTTTTTTTTTTTATTTAGCAATTATAAAGGAATATGTTAAAATTGCTACTTAAAATAATTCTGTTCCTGAATTAGCTGAAGACCTTTTTTCCTTTGAAATACCTAGCAAATAGAGATAACTGATTCAAACCAGCAACCCTCTCTTTCAGTTATGAGCAATGTAATTGAGAATGGACAACAAAACTAAGTAGCTGTCAGTTTCCTTGGCTATTGTCTTTAGAATTCAAGGGACGTGCAGGTTATAATTTATATGCTACCTGCTGCTGCTGTAACCAAGTAATATCACAGTTTAGCGAATAATTCAACTTGCTAATTATGTAAACAGGATTGCATGAGGAAACAAAGGTATCAAGGTATCTTTTTTTAATCTGGAAGATCCCCCATGGTATCTCCACGTGTATTGCCAGCATTTCTTATCCTGTACATCTTTACACATTCTCTTCCCACACGCAATATTACCATTATTTGTAACAGTAATGTATTATGCCATAGCATTTATATAGAGTATTATAATAATTTTATAATAATAATTTTACTCATTCATACAAAGCAGTGAGTTGTTGATACTACGGTTGAGTCTGCATAAAAGACTGTTTATGTCTGAAGGCTTATATAGCGAAGGACTGCGAAAATAGAGAGCTATAGATCCACATACAAAACTCCTGAGCTTTATGAGTGATACATAATGATCTGACTCTTACAGGATGGAATTTTTTTGCTCCTTCATTTTATTGTAAGTTGTGAATAAAATATTAACTGTTTGACCTCCATTAGTGCCTTGCAAGTCTTGGGGACTAAGGCTTATCCTTCTTCAGGATGATTCCCATTTCTGGTTATTCTGCCAGGAGCTCTAGTTAAGATCTATTTTTCTCCCTATCCCCAATTATCTTTTAAAAAATTAATTATCTTCTTCTTTTCTATTCCGGTTTCTTTGCTTTAACATGTATAAAAAGAGATTGTTGAGGGCTATTTTAGTAATTTCAAGTGGATCATTCATGTAAGTTATTTCTAATCTAGTGTATGAATAATAGCATATTTGTGGGAAGATAAAATAATCTATTCTGTATGTGATTGTTCCTTTGGGTTTCTTGAGCTAGTATTTTCAAGATGTAAGTGATTAAAGCAATATCTTGTTCAGAGGGCAAATTTATCTGCCATCTCTGTCTCTTTCTCACAATTTACATGGCTAGCATTGCTGTTTGCCTCAAATATTGTTAATATTAAAAGCATTATCTTATTTCAGATAGTGTAGAGTCCCATCTTTTTCTGATTGTACCCTTGCCATTGGCAACTTAGTGGTAGGGTGGATGAGGTTATAAATATGCAGTTAAAACTAGCAGCAAACAAATCCTATAAAAAGTGTTTACTTTTCTTATTTCACACAGTTACACAATAGCAATTATTTTCTCTGTGGTGGAACAACTTCATATCAAATATATCAATTTTTTTGTACCTTTGTAAAAACTGGATGTTGGTTGCTGCACTAAAATTAGATGAAAACTGATATGAATAGATTGTATATGATGCAGAAATATGAAGGGTATGGTATTTGTGCTGATTCTTCTACCATATTGCAGTCAGCAGAAGCCCTGGGGGTGGTCCCCTCTTCCTATAAAAAGGAAGAAGTAGCTGGTAGAGAACATTTCTCGCTCAGTGAGTTTTTAAAACATTGCACTACCTACCTGCTCCAAAATAGCTCAGATCTGGTGATTTTCTGCCATGATATGAGGGACACAGAGCGGGGTAAATAACCCAGATTCTGAGGGAAGTGAAAATGAGATTTGTAGGTGTTCAGTGGACTGAGTTTCTGCTAAAATTATTTGAACCCTGACTAATTAAAGCAGAGTTTTTGTTACCAGGAGTTTTGGTTGCCATACAGTAATTATTTTTTAAAGAAAAGGAAGGGATGCATGACACATTATAAAACAATACCATCAAAATAAGAAGTATTTAATTTTAGAGGCTTTAATTTTACTCATTTTCTTGGGGTAGGAAAGATTTCTAAAATGCTGGAGAGTCTGCTTTCTGTCATATACCCTGAATGTTATTCAATGGACCTAGGTCATGCGCAATCACTTCAGCACATGGGAGATTGTCCTGGTTTCAACTGGCATAAAGTAAATTTTCTTCCCAGTAGCTGGTATAGTGCTTTGTTTCGGATTTAATATGAGACTAATATTGATAATACATTTATCTTTTAGTTTTTGCTAAGTAGTGCTTATACTAAGTCAAGGATTTTTCAGCTTCCTGTGCTCTGCCAGTGAGGAAGTGCACAAGAAGCTGCGAGGGGACATAGCCAAGACAGCTGACCCAAGCTGGCTAGAAGTGATATTTCATACCATATGATGTCATGCTCAGTATAAAAACCGTGGGGAATTGGCCAGGGTGGAGCAATGGCTGCTCGAACACAGGCTGAGCATAGGTCAGCAAGTGGTGAGCAGTTGCGTTGTGCATCACCTGTTTTGTGTATTTCTGTATCATTATAATTATTGATATTTTCTCCTCCTTTTCTGTCCTGCTAAACTGTGTCTATCTCAACCCACGAGTTTTACTTTTTTTTTCCATTCTCTTCCTTATCGCACCGGTCAGGGGGAGGAGTGAGTGAACCACTGCGTAGTTGCAGTTGCAGGCTGAAGTTAAACTACAACAGAGATCTACTTACACATTATTTCAGTAAGCGAAGTTTTGAGGGGAATTACAGCAGGGGAGGAATTTTCAAAATTATAACTGTGAATTACAGCTGCTAATACAGATAAGAATTTTGTGACCAAATCTGCAGTGTGCATTCAGGAAAAGGTAGAAAGAGAAGCCAAGAGTAGTGGCCAACATTAGTGCACCAAAGCCCCCAAACCTGAATCCATTGGGAATTACTTTTTTTTTTTCTTTTGTAAGAAAGCAGTTGTGGAAGTAAGAAACTGATTCAGAGAGGAGTTTCTATTCTTTTTAGACTAGTCTTCAAAAATAAGAGATTTTATCCTCTTTTAAAGAGAGGACATATATTTATGGGCATTCTCCTTTTTTATGAAGAGAGAATCCTATTTCTGATCCCCAAGGTAAGCCAAAGGATTCAGCCTATTTCAAAACTTAGAACACTTTACAGGTTGTTTTCTTAAGGCCTCAGTAGCATCTGTCCTCTGTGGCACCTAACAATGATCAAGCAATTCTCTTGATTTACTCATCAACAGAGAAGAGACTAGGCTGAAGCTGAGCTCCCAGATGAGAAGTTCAGAAAGTTAGGTATTACATGCCAAGGAACAGATTCTTTTCTCTGTATTTGTGGTTATGTTTCCTGTGAAAGTCTCCATTTCCGTTTGAATGTGTGTTTGAACACTTCCTAGTAAATTAGGATGCTCCAGATGATTTTCCACTTGGATGCAGGCCTAAGCCTTTATTGATTCCAGTGTGTAATTGTGCGCATGCATTTGAATAAGTGACAACTGAAATAGTGTTGTCCTCAATAAATTCCAAACATGATGGTCTCTCACAGGTGATAAAGTTTCTTGGTATTGAAATGGATTTTCTAACAATGGAAACCAGTCTACCAAATGAAGAATTACTGCACAAATGTTAGCATTGTTATTTAAAGAGGTTCTGCATGCCAAAGACTGATAATGAAGCAGTAACACATATTGCTAAATTGTTTTGTAAGAGAAGGAGGAGAGCAAAAAATGGAAGGGGGAAATTTTGTATTTTTGAGCTCTTCTGCATCTGGTTCCATTGGCTTAACACTGTGCTATTTTGTGACAGTGGCTGAAACAAAATAGTTTTTCAAAATATGTGAAAGTGTATTTAAAATTTCAAAGTATTACTTGGGTGGCTTGGGAGGTTTTAGTCATTGCACCTGAACACACTCATGGACAGAATATTAAATGTAAAATTTTTAACACATTCAAGGCAGATTGGTTAGAACCGTGACCTTCATGCATGATATCCGCCTGTGGTGGCTTTGATGATGTGGACCCATTTTTTCCAGGTATGTAAAGCACTTGCTAATCCCATACTTCAGTTGCCACAAACAGCGATGACAATCAACACAAGCAAGCATCTGTTTCAGGTTATACATGTGCTTGGTAAGAATAATCATGCTGCTTATATTTCATAGTATGTTAAGTTATTAAAGGTCCCTATTCCTGACTCTACAGAAAAAAAAGAAGCTGACATCTGCTCATGGCTGAGTAGAAGATGCTCACATTTAAGTATTGAATCCTCAAAACTTATGACACTACATCTAGAATGCAACTTTTAATTATCTGTATGGCTGGCTTTAGAACTTCAGTGTATATTCCTTGTTACTGGTTCTGTCTGTTTTGACAGGCTGTTATACCCTGACTGGTTCCCTGTTAAAAATAAGAAAGAAAAATCCCCAAACCTGAGAGTTCTCAGGATTTTCTATTTTACTTTTTACTGTTCATAGTGGTGAAAGCCAATCAAAAAGTAGCAGTTTAAGGCAGGATGACAGCACACTTTGCAGAATATTGTACTGAAACTGGGATATTCTGACCAAATGACACACATATTGTATCCTATAAGCAAAGTAATGCAGTCTTTTTTCAATCAGTAGTTGACTCCATTTCTTTCTGGGGCCAAACTTCAGAGTGAGAACTACACAGAATTTAATTTGGTATATCCCAATATCTTTGGGATGTAGGCATTGGGTAGGAGAATCCTGATGAGCTTCTTTTTTAGACTATAACTTTTAAAACTCTTTTAAAAGGAAATAATCTACTTAGTATGTGATCATGCCTTGGGTATGTTTTCGCAAACCATATTACCATGTACACACACACATTCAAAAATAATATGCAAAACCACTTTCAGTAGACACATCAGACAAAAAATATGGATAACTGTAAGGCAGATGTGATTTTTACACAAATCAGAGGTTTCTCATAAAAAAAAATGTATTTTATAAATTATATACTTTAAATTAAATTCCAGGAACTCTAGTATAACATGGCTCACATAATAAGGCATAGAAGAAATCAAAACAATCAAAGTAATTCTTCATTTTTTTGAAGCACAACTTGTGATAAATATTTTCAGCTCAGAAACAGAGATATTTTTTTAATATTACTATTATGGTTAAGATAAGAAGTTTAAAGTACTATATTTCCAAGGCCAGCCTGATTTCTAATATGCTAGCAAATAAGAATTCAGGATCATAGATAAGATTCTTACTAGGCTATGTGTTTTTATGGAAGATAAATAAAATTTGTGTGTGGTGTTTTTTACTGAGGAACCATATATGACCAGTACTGGAAATCTCATATATGGAATACATTTTCTATAGGGAATTAGTAGCACATCATATGTTTGTTTCAAATCAGTTTTGAGTAAGCACAGTAAAACACTTTTAAAAGAAGCTGAATAACTTATAAATAGCTGATTTTGAAAAGAATTTTCAAAGATGCACTGTTGTTCAAAAGGCCTGTCACTAAGCAGCCTTTTATGGACATCTGTTTTTAAGCTTATGTATTTTCAGCAATAACCTGGGGATAAACAAAATCTGATTTACTTTTTAGGTGATACAGAGATAGCACAGGGTACACTGAATTATTTGTATTGAAACAATTTGTGTTTTATTGTAGTCAAACAGAAGACCATAATGGTAGGAAGAACTTTGCAATTTTGCCTGCAGAATGGAGGCAAAACTCAGGAATTCTACACCCCTTTTTTTTGGACCCTCTGACAAGAAAAGCATTGATGCTATGGAGTTAGTCCAGTATAAGGCCACCATGATATTTGGGGCACTTGTTTTGTGACAAGAGACTGAGGGACCATGGCTTTTTATATGAGAAATTGCTAAAACTCTTAATAAAAGAAAACACAAAGTGAACTACAAGAAAGCATTTTGTCTAAAAAAGATAGTGTGGTCCCTGACTATGTAAAGAGGTCAGTAGGAGTCAAATGGTCATTCCTTTTTTGTACAGGATAAGTTCTTATTTTGTGCCAACTTTTATAGGATAGAGGAAAATTGAACAGTGCAAATAGAATTTTAAGAAGAATTTGAAGTCTGGAAAAACTCCTTTAGGTGAGAGATTTAAATTACAGTCTACTTAGATTATCAAGAAGTAGATAAATATTTGATTTGATTATCATGCCTAAGTACCTTTGTGGGAAGAAAATAACAGGTACTTGAAAGTTTTTCACTTTACTAGAAAAAAAGCAAAAATATGCCATGACAGGACTTTGAGGTACTTGATGATCATGATGGCAATAAGAGTAACAGTAATCACCACCAGTGGCACGAAAAGAAGTCCTTGGGAGTAAGGCTTATATTTTTTAACTGTAAAGGTAAAGGACTCCAGAAGAAAAGGAAATGGTTGATTTTTTTACTTTTACGGGCTTCAACCCAAATGTGAATAGAAGACATTGTAGCCAAACACAAATTACTGATGTTAAAAGCATTCCTAGGCTAAATTTTAAGGACCTTGTAGCAATCTAGTGGCTCTTTTTGCCCATAAATATTCCACTCTGGGTGTAAGAGTATGTTGCATTCAGTAAAACAACACTAAATGACTCAAGATGGTCTGCCCCAACCAATTTCATATTATTTTCTAACTCTGACTTCACCACATTTGGAAGTGATAGCAACTAACCTGCAGCATATGAAATCAAGGAAAGTGCTTGAACTGTCATGGCTTTTTCTTCTTGCCTCCATACAATGTTGTTATGATATTGAACATCAGACCTGACCATGACTCATGCATATATCTCTCTCTGTGTGTGTACCTATTTTATTTTGTACCTAAGCATTATACATACACATTATATGTTTTCATATGTATGTGTACACACAAGTTGCATATGTGTTATATCTAAAATTTAATCCCTCTAAATAACAAGTGTATAAAAATGTCTTTGTATACTAATATAAATAATTAGTAACAAAAGTTGGTCATTAATATCCTCATTAAATAACTTCAATAAAGTGGAATTATTTGTTTTTAAATGCAATTGCTGCCTGCAGAAGTTCATTAATTTTTTGGTTAAATCTCCTCTTGTAAGCTTAGAAGATACCAAGTGAGTAACTACACTACAGCTGCCACTCAGACACTCCTGGAGTTCCCCAAGTTTCCAGACAGAAGCTAGCATAGGCAGGCTCATAGGCTTTGCTCATTTGCTGATAACCACTAAATTTCTCCAACTTCACGCTTCATGTCCTCATTCCTATTGATTCTTGTGTGAGGAAAAAAAAAAAAAACAAACAACAAAACCCAACAAAACATGCTATCAGCAACAGTAATAAGAAGGTGCTTTCTTCCAGCACTCAGTTTCATCATCCTGTTCTGATCTTTGACTTTAGTACTACACATTATTCCCCATTATGGCAAGGGAACATTCCCCACTTACTCGTTTCACAAAAAAACACTCTACATTCACCTCTACTGAGTCTTATAGAATTGACTTTGTCACTTCCTTAAATAGTGCATTTTTTCAAGCAATTTGCTGCTATACTCTGTCTTTTCTCAACAACAAATTGCATTAGTGCATGGTCTATACTGTAATACTGGACCAGGCACTGTCTCCTGAGGGACTGATCTAATACTCAGACTCAGTAATTGCTATGTTTAAAGTAAGTTATATCTTCCTTTTTTGCTGATATTTGGTTCATCTGAAGACAGAATAGGATCAGCTCCAGTACCAGTTACAGTTCTACGGTCTTTGATTACCTACTTATTCTCTGACCTTTTACTTTACGGTCTGTCCTTCTGTCCTATCCACTTTCTAATAAACTAAAATAGTGCCTTCCAAGCTAATTTTACAAAATCTCACTCATGATAAAACGGTGCAGGATGCTGTTTGGGAATGAAAATAGATCATAAAAATTTCTTTCCATCTTACAGCAAAACAGCAGGTATATCACAGAATCACAGAATCACAGAATCACAGAATGGTAGGGGTTGGAAGGGACCTCTGTGGGTCATCTAGTCCAACCCTCCTGCCGAAGCAGGGTCACCTACAGTAGGCTGTAGAGGACCTTGTCCAGGCGTGTCTTGAATATCTCCAGAGAAGAAGACTCC
>Ga0181612_102457_pt1 | contig 17746 bp, 15 predicted proteins | sample HoacroProtozoa21_FD_119630 | JGI IMG/M metagenome (GOLD analysis project Ga0181612, IMG submission 119630) | Hoatzin crop microbial communities from Cojedes, Venezuel. Combined Assembly of Gp0051906, Gp0051904, Gp0051908 | reverse complement strand
TCCCAACTGGAGGACTGGCTGTCCCCGTTTGCCTCAACCCTAACGGTAAAGGAAGAGCCAGGCTTGTTCCTCAAAGTCTCTTCCACAAAGGAGAAGAAACAACTCACCACACTGAAGTCACCATCTAAGGGTGTTTCTGACACGTTGGTTATAAAGAGGCGGGAAAGGCGGGAAATGGGCAGATCCAGAAGGAAGCAACGCCTAGCACTGCCTTGCTCAGAAGAGCCTGTCCTTGTTTTGCCAGAAGGCAACAGCTTTGACCCTTACCGGTTAGGGGCTGACCCCCCCTTCCTGCAGGAAAGCCAGCCTCTTGAGAATGTACCACAGCTCGGCTGCTCACAGGGGGAAGAGGGGCCCTTTAAAACACCAGTCAAGGAGATGTTCAGCAAATTGCCAGTTTCTTCCACTCCCAGCAAAGTCTCAGCAACTACGACCCCCCCACTAGGGTGCCTGGACCCCTGGAAATCCACATCCTTAGCCAAGGAAGGTCAGGAGCTGGACTTCAGTCCAGTGAGAACCCTTCAGTTGCCCTTCACACCCCTCCAGGAGCACCAGGACTTGCTGGGTTTTAACAGCACACCCCTTAAAAATCCCCTCTTTGAGTCCCCTCGGGAACTGCTCAATACGGAATCCAGTGACATGGTGCATGCCCCCCTCACAAGCTCTCCAGCTTTTATCCACGACTCTGCTAAGCAATCCTCTGTTGAACTGCCAGCCTCTGGCTTTACTGAAAACCGGTCGCTCATGGAGGGCCTGATCCTGGACACCATGAATGACAGTCTGAGCAAAATCCTCCTAGATATCAGCTTTCCTGGTCTTGAGGATGAAAATTTAGGAACAGACATCAGCTGGTCTCAGCTCATACCTGAACTGAAGTAAACTGACCCGGTGGCTGAATTTGGCTTGTTCTGGTACTGCAGAAAGCACTCTACTCTTCTGAGATCTGTGTGTGTGGTCTAAGAAGACTGCCCGCTTTTGACTAACTCCCACATCGGTGGGAACAGAGGGCATTATTGACTCCTGCTAAGCTGGGAGACGGGCCCATTGGCTGCTATGAGCTCCCTTTATAAGCTGCAATAGACTATTTATGTGGAACAAGACAGAACCTCTCTAACCTTGAGCTAGAGATGAGAGTCCCCGGAGAGAGGTTATCAAGAGAACATCTAGGTAGGCCCTGAATGGCATTTGCTACTCAAGGTATCAGGGGAAATGGATGCACTCCTCGGTTATGTACAATAGGAAGGAGCCTGGGAACCTCCTCCTAGCTGTCTCCTTACTTCTCTTTACTTTGTTCTCATATTATTTAGTATCTTCTGTGTAGTTTTAATGGCTGTAAATACTGTACATTCCTTAAATTAGCCCTTAATTATAATAATAATTTTATTCTTGTAGGGTTATGGGAATATTTGGGCTGGTAAAGGGTTTGACTTAGAGTGTTGGCCATATGTTCCACATCTCCTGTATTCTTCTACCCTAGACAAGAGCCCAGAATATTCTTTTTTTTTCTTTGACTTCAGAAACACATTGGTCTAGGCTGTTGCGAAGGTTGCTGGGGCAAAGATCTGAAAAATCACCCATATGTGACTCAAGTCAAACTGAAGCTTGTTGTTACCTGGATTGCAGCACAACATTTTGGTTTGACTTCCTTTTTCCAGGCTGCAATGGAGAAGAGCTTGGATAAAGCCGCAGAGCTCTTGTGGTTCCAGTGTCCTGTTACGTACCTAGAGGACTAGATAGAGTCCCTGTTGCAGTAAGATAGGCTTCTGTTGCATGGTTAAAGCTGCCCTCCTTACAGTTACCAGTTGAAAATGTAAAAAAAGAACCTATAAAGCGAATGTTGATATTTCCACGGAAAGGCGACCTCTGGACACACACGGTATGTTTCTCTTGGTGCAATAGGACAGCTCATCCCACTTCTCTAGAACTTGTATCAAAAGTGGAAAGTGCCATGGAAAAGACCTGATCCTTCTGCTTACAGACAAACGATGTCTCGTGTATCTACATACTCAATAAATCTTCTGTGGAAACACAGCTGAGTGTTGTCTTTACTGCTTTCGCTCTTTGCAGCGTGCTTAGGCTGGACCGTAGCACAAACAACTGATTTTTTCTTGTCTAATACGTTATGTTTTCTGTGATCACTAAGTGACCAATATGACGTTTTTAGTATTCCTCAGGCTCTGTTGGCCATACCATATTAGATTTGGTTGCTCAACCCCTTGCTTCATATAATAGACATTTTCTTGCTGTTCATGGATAAATCCTGACTTTACAAAGTCAGAAACATACTAACTTAGTCTAAAACATCAGAACACCACCAGCAGACTAGTTTCTATGTTTTGTTAATGCAAAACAAGTCTCGCTCAAAACTCTGTATTTCTGCCTTCCCCTATAAATGCAAAACCAGATTTAGATGTGTGTGGTTTTCAGAATTGCAGTTCTTGTGTGTGCTTTGTTAAAGGTTATTTGCCCTCAGAAGATGTTTCAAGCACCTTGTGCTGATTATTATTTCAGTTTTTATGGGGAGAAGTATCCAACTCCCTGATCGGCGTTTCTGTCTGCCTAGCACAAATTTCTGCTCAGTTTGAGGCCAAGCATGAAAAAGGTTTACCAGGCTGCTGTGGGATTTTCAGACTGGAATATTTTTGTCAGTGGTTAAAAGTTGAAGTTCCATCACTTCTGATTGAGTCTCAGGGTTTCCTTGCCTCTGAACAGGAAATAAAACAGGATGAAGAACCGCTGGGTGCCAGCAGCCTCTTAAGTGTGTTTTGTTTAGGACTAATCTGCCAATCCTGCTTGCTAGGGCAGGAGGTTTTGGTTCCCTCCCCTCTGCAAATGTCCTCTAGTAAGGCCTTCACATCCTCCAGCCTGGATTGAAATCATCATTCTCTGCGCAGGAAACAGCGACAGACTGCTGTGAAAGCTGATCGAAGCTAGGCAGCACAGCTGTCGTCAGGGAGGAGAGCTGAAGGGAAAACCATAAACCTAGGGCAAGGCCCAGGGGGAAGAAGAGAGGCAGACAAAAGGCGAGATTGTGGTCATGAGGCTGCCGAAGAGGCCCACTTTGTGGCTTGTGGCACACTTTCTGCTAGTACATGTTACATAGCTGTCAACACTCTGCTTGGGTTTCTCAAGATATCTCCCTTTCACCTCACTTCTTGCTCCCGGGAGGATGCGGGGACACAAGTGACATCGGAGAGCCAGCTGACTAACGACTGTGCCTCCAGCAGCTCACGAAAAGCTCTTCTCCTTGGGATGAGGGGACGGTATCAATTCCAGGCGGGTGATCCCTTGCTGTCCCTGTCAGCTGTGGTGCTTTGATGGCCACCTCACATCACATTTTGAACACAGTAGTGCCAAAGACCAGTCTCCCTTCCTGCTGAGTATTCCAGCCCTGCTAGAAGGCAGTTCTATCAAAAAGGGGGGGAACATCAGAAGAAACCCTGTTAAGCAGTCCTACCTACTGCTCCCACAGCAGATTTCCCAGTGTTTTGTCCAACCTAATTCAAAGCCCCACTCAGTAAGGATTTCATCACAACCCTCAGGAAGACTCCTTTATTTCTCTCATCTGTAAACGTTTGCCTGATATTCCGCCTGGATCCTTTCTGTAATTTCATCCTGTTACATTCACCACCATAAAGTTGTACAGAAAGCTGTAAAGCCAGCTCACCAGGGTCTGAGTGACTGCAGCCAGCCTGTTGAAAATTGTAAGTCTTGGCTTCTCCTGTTCTTCCCCTGCTGTTACTTACGTGTCACTTTTTATGGGAAGGAGTTCTTGCAGCACGTAAACTATGAAGAGAAGCTGTTCGAGTGTGGAAGTCACGGATGTTTGCATGTTCAGCAGTAAGAAGTTTCACATCTCTGTTGTCATAAAGGGGAAAGGACACTTGTGCTTCATATCCCAGGCCTAGCTCACAAAAAATCTGCAAGATTAAAGGTGATCAGGTGTTGGAAGGCAGCTAAGCATGGCATGAGGCAGAGAAGGGGGGATTTGCGCTTGTAATCACTCAGCAAAGCAGCTGTTTGGAGGACAGCAGATTAAATTGGCAGGCTTTGTTGCTGGAGGTCGTGGCTCAGGTATCCTATATTTGCGCAACTGGACTGTTCAAGGGTGCCACTGCTCAGGAGTGAAGTGACAGACCAGTAACACAGCTGGGACTCAAGCACTTTGTCCTTTCAGTCGAGTGCTAGAGGCATATGCAGCGAGGTCATGGTGGGAACGGTGGAAGCAGGGCTGCGTGGTAGGAGTATTCTGTTTTGAAAATGTTTGTCGTGAACCAAAGGCTAGAACAAGAAGATGGTGGGGCTGCCAGGCAGAAGGAAAACATTGTGTGAGAAACAAGACCAAAGGCATTCTTTTGGACCATGGGGAGCCAATTACTGAACTTGAGGTACCTGGGCAGAGCAGGGAGTTGACTGAGCGGGACAGAAATTCTGCAGTCAGGTTGGATGTGTGGTAGAGAACTTCTCGAGCACAAGCCCATCATCCTCTCCATTATGCAAAAGCATGCATTCGGTGCTCAGAGCTGAGCACTGATACCGCTGTCGGCCTCCGTTCTGCAGGAATTAGCTGAGTCACAGATGGAGAAGTTCACCTGTCTGAGAACAGAAGGCTCTGAACTGTCCATGGACAGACACAGCCTCCAAACAGCAACAACCCTGTTTGCAGCTTGACCTGGCTGAGCCTGCACTGCAGGGGTGCTGAGCCTGGCCCTGCCCCAGCCCTCACCCCCGTTGTCCGGAGACAGCAGTGAGACTTACTCTGAGGAAGAACAGTTGCCTTCTATTGGCAGCTGGTGAAAAAGTACCGGGAGACCACACCAGATACAGACCAGAAGACAACAGAGCACTGCAGCAGGGCACAGCAACAGCACCCTACACAGGAGTAGAGCATACACTGAAGTTTAGGGAGTTTGGGTCGCTGTGTAGAGGGGACTCAGACAGGTGGAAGCACATGGGTAACTGCGTCACGGGATAGGAAGTCCCCTCCTCCCAGCTCTTGGCACAGACTGAACAGGTAACACAGCAGCAGTGTCCAAGGATAAAGATTGTTTGTAACCTTCTCCAGCAAATACATGCTCCTGTTACGCCTCTGCTTGAAAACAGCCGTGCTTTTTGCCAGCGTCTCCCTCTGCAACCCTTTTCAGTGAGTAACTGTGTGTTTGGAAATCAGAGGGTCTCTGGAAATTGGACAGGACCATCTACCCCCTTTTCCTGCTTGTGGGCAGGTGGAGGTGCAGGGCTTGCAACCAGCCCCAACCAAAAGCATTTGGATGTCCTCTCTGCAGTAGCTCCACCGCACGCCTCCATCCTTACTGCTGGTCTTGGGGGGCTCACTCGAAGCTTTGGTCTGGCTTGGGAGTCAGACAGGACATTTCAAGTCACGCTTGCTCAGCAAGTGACAGCAATGAAGCAGTGTGACAGTGTTGTCAAGAGTGTCTCTTGAGATCTCTGGTTGTAACCAAGTAAAAGGCTTGGCTGCCACATGGCAGTAATAGCAGGAGGGAAAAAGAAATATTTTTTAGGAAGAATGGGGAACACGGTTAAGGCTTCACGAATAAAGATCTTACTTCAGGCATTTGGGATAGGGGTGTCAGGGCAGTGTCAAGCTGGCAATGCACAGGAAACAGGAGGTCTGCGTAGCGTTGGAGTTATAACCGGGCAAGGACTGAAGAGCTGTATGTTCAAGAGCAGAGCGATGAAGTAGGCTCAGAGCAGAGGAGGCGTACACAGAGGGAGAAAAGAGGCCAGCAGGCTGGTATCACCACCCCTCTGCAGGCTCAGCGTTTGGACTGTAGTGCAGAGGTGGATGCCTCTGTCGGTCCTTCTTCAGTAAGAGCAGTGCTGTACTTGTCTTCTCACGAACCTGTTGTAGGTCAAGAGCAGGCAGGCACAGTCCTTCACACCCTTTGTGTAGCACTCCCCAGGTCTTCTCTCAGCAATGTGCAGGAGCATCCCGAGACCGTCCTTGAGTTCTGATACCAGAGCAGGCTGTTTAACACCTTCTAGCCAGTGGAAGAAAACATGAGTTTAAGATACAATTTTCTAAGGATCTGGGACACACAAATCTACAGGGAGCCAGCAAGTGCTGCGGATGCTCTGCTCCTCCGAAACTTCTGCTCTGTGCCTGGCCAGAAGTGCGGCAGATGCAAAGGAGGCAGTAATTCCCCTTCGCCAGTTGAGTGGGGTTCCTCCTACCCTGTTTTGTCAGCTGAAAAGTGCTGGATGTCCTCTGACACGAGGCGAATAAAGGTGATTGCCACCTTTTTGCTTTTGCAACTTGGCTGGTGGAGAAAGAACTTGAGTCCTTCCCCGTATAGAAGAAAGAGACCCTGTTTTACAAGCCAGCAATCTTTTCGTGAGGATGTCAGGCCTTCATTTGTGCCAGAGGGCAGTCTAGCTCTGAACAAAAGTGGAAATCTCTTTTTTAGTAAAATACCCACCTTCCTCTTTAAAATGCATTATGGATTCCGAGAGCAAATGAGAGCTTGTTCCTGAACAGAAATAGCCTTCCTTCCCCCTCCCCTTTTTCCAGCAGAGGTGAGCTACAACTGGATAAAAAGATAGGCAGGGTGTAACAAAGTATTAGCTGCCTGAGACTGAGAAGAAAGTGTCCTGCTTCGCTAGTCCCCTCAGACTGGTTTCTTGCTTTCATACAAGCAAAGGCCATGCATCTGAATGGCTGATGCAGTTCAAATGACGCTTTCGTCCTTGAGTTTCAGTAACAACTTTTCTTCGAAAAATAAAGACGATGAATACCCTGATACACATTTTACCAATACAGGCCAAAGACCATGCAAAGCAGATTCTATTCCACACATCAAAATCTGTGAAGTCATTATGTAGAGCACACTGGTAAACTGTTTGCATAGAAGATGTATCATCAGAATTAGTTATCCTCCATGTTTGCTTCCTTTTTTTTGTTGTACCCTATTTAAAACCAGAAACATTTAATGACATTATTTAAGAAAGTCAAGCAAAACTGTCGGCACAAATGATTATTAACATACAGTCGGGCATAGATGGCTTACGTTCCCTGCTGTTGGTCTCTATTACCTTCTCATGGATGGATGGGAGGTTCCTGCCAATATCTGGCTTTGTTTATTTAGTAATGTGACTTGTAGGAGGTGAAGTTTTGTTATCCTCATCTGTGGTTACAAACAAGAGAGCAGCTCTTTCGAACCAGAACTGTTTGGAAAACGGACAGACCAATTTTCCAACAGGACAAAAAAACCCTCATCTTCACTGGACATCAGAGGAATCCCTTAATATTGCTGACATTTTCTATGGAATACTCTTTTTTTCACTACAAATATCATATATTTTCTCAGTGTACCATATTCTTTCACATTTTATTTATTTTTGTGTAAATTTTAATAAAGACAAAGTTTTGGATAACATCATTACACAACAGGCCACAACATCTCATCAACTCTATGCTTCTCTCATGGAGTAACACATTTGGACTACTTATATTTTTTAATTCTGAATTCTGAGATTATATGTTTATCTATACACAAAGGTATTTTGGCTTGTGGATCGGTATGAAATTCCAACTGCAATTTCTATTCTGGATAATGCATGCATATTGTTAAGCCCTGAAACACTCAGCTTAGGGGCAGTTACATGACTCTTGCGGTGTAATCCGTCCTGAATTATTAACACGTATTATCCACTTTAAGCATCACTTTTAAAAAAGCTTTTGTTTGGTGCAGTTAAAGATTTGCCTGCTTAGCTGTTGTTACACACAGAGAGGTAACTAGAGGGGTAATTGCTTTGGGCATTGTCAAGACAACAGTACATGAAACTTTAATAAGAATATTGGTGGTCAAGAACTCCGTCATCCTCTTAAGGCTACTTTTTGCAGGCTGGAAGTGCCCATACCTAATCCGTGCTACTGCTGTCTCTCCGTTTAGATGCTCTCAGTTCCCTCTCTTTTTCAGGTTCCCCACGACCACACCCTATTTCATCTTTGCTCTGTATGCAGTGTCTGTCTTCTTTTCTTCTCCCTCTCTTGACAGGTTGAATGGTCTGAGATCTCAGGAGCTCCACCCTATAGCTAATTAGCGCTTGACAGTCTGCACTCTGCTGTGCGTACCCATGGGACTGGCAGACTACAACAACAAGAGCTGTTTTGCTGTTTCCCGTAGCTGAATCTCAGTTTTGTTTTGTTTGCTATTTTTATTAAAATCTTAATTGCTGGAGTCAGGAGATCATGAGATAACCTCAGTTCTCATTCAAATCATGCCAAGGCCTAGCCATCAAGAATGCAAAGAACAGCTGGGCGATACAATGTACAAAAGCAGCCTAAAGGCTAAGAAACCAAAGGAACCCAGTATTTGTAATTTAAAATAAAAATACATTGTTAAACCATCATTGTTATCCATCAAATCCTTGGGGTCATAACACATCCCTCTGTCTTCCAGTCAGTGTATGTGCAGTGTGTACACAAAGCTGCTTCTGTACTACCAGTGCTACTCCGCTGGTGATTCCACCATAAAACCCTGAATTGTTTGAGCAGAAAATATCCATACTGCATATCAGTCTCAAGTAGAGTTATTCTCGTTCTGCTGTGGAGGGAAGGGGCAGGAAACACAGGGCATTCAGTTCAAACAGCCTGGTTGCTTCTATAAATGACCGCGCAAGAATGTTTTTCTAAGGTTAAAAAAAAGCATTTTATAGCAAACCTTTTGCTGAAAAGACCTAGGGCCCCCCTGCTGTGGAGGGAGTTTGTCAGGGTGCCCTTCTTGGCTTTCAGTTATCCCTTTCTATGAGCTGAATGAAAATTTTCCAATTTTTGGCTGTTCTAAACATTCTTTAAAAAAAATCTTTTTCACACCCTTAGCAGAGACATAGTTGGCAACTAAAACCTGAGATTTGTTCAGTACAGAGTGTGCTCCAGCACAGACTTACTGGAGTGTATGGAGATTGCTTTCTGAACTGGCTCTTCACAACTGCCAGCAGCTGAGCGTGGGAATATGAGCTCTCAGGCTCATGGAACATGAGCTTCTACAGGGCTTCAGGAAATGGATGATAGGAAGGAAGACCTTGATGAGAAGAAAGTGACTCAAAGAGCCAGGTGGAGACAGGGTTCAAAAGACATATAGAGTCATAGAACCATTTAGGTTGGAAAAGACCTTTAAGATCATAGAGTCAAACCATAAACCTAACACTGCCAAGTCCACCACTAAACCATGTCCCTAAGCACCATGTCTACACGTCTTTTAAATCCCTCCAGGGATGGTGACTCCACTGCTTGCCAGGCAGCCCGTTCCAATGCTTGATAACCCTTTCAGCGAAGAAATTTTTCCTAATACCCAATGTAAACCTCCCCTGGCGCAACTTGAGGCCATTTGAGGGAACAAAGAACAGGAGAATTTTGGGTAAGGACCATCATAGTCACAGATTCAACGGTCCTCAGGTTCAAGACTGGGGCAAAACAATCAGGTACCGCAGAAAAGCATGAGAGATGTGAAACACTGTTTTCAGGACTTGGGTTGGGCTGTTTTACAAGGGATCAGCCCAGTGCTTTGCACCCAGCAACAAGGAGAAGACACTGTGGCAAAGATACCGATTCACTTAGCGGGACTGAGGTGTTGTTCCTGAAGGAACACAACAGAAGCGTGTCTTTAAAGATTTAGCCAGCGAGTACGGAAGCTTGAATTGCTGTATGCTGAATGAAATGCACCTGAACAACAGAGGATAGATGGGCTGCAGCACCCTGTAGAGTGGCAGACTCCCCCCAGAGCTGAGTGTGAGTGTTGGAGTAGCCCTGCTATGGTAGGACTGCTCCAGTCAATGTGCTCACAGAGTGACACATTGCAGCAATCAGGAACATGTTACAGGCACGCTCGGACCGTGTATGGTGACAAATATACCTGGTTAAAGTGATAACAGTTAATTTCAGCAAGTTATACTGCTGACTGATGAAGAATTTGACTGATCTCTGTTGCTTTAAGATACAAAGCAAGCTATTTACAAACAAACCTGACAAGAAGCATCGCAGTACTCTACCAAGTGCTGGTAGGAAAGTTTTCCACAGCATGTGTTAGAGGACTCTAAAAGTAAAACCTGTCCCCAAAGGAAAGGAGACTGGATGCTAGGACAGGCAACGGGGAGATTCTTTACCTTCTGAGGACTACCTCTGGGCTTCATTTCGAGCAAGACAAGATGGGCTCTGATTCTACAGCTAGCTAGGCACAGTCAAAAGGTGTATAGGCGGTTGTCTTGTTTCCTTGCTTCTGTTGTTGTTTTATATGAAAAAAAACCCAAAATTTTTGACAGATGCCCATAGAAAGCCATGCAAAGCACCTTGCCAAGACTCTCTAAGTGCTTTTAGTAATAAGCCCACACATATGCATACCAAATTAAGCTTTTCAAGGCAACCCTAACAGCACTGGGTTTTACTGTTTGAGTAGCCAGCTTTGAGGACATTATCTGAAAAGAGCCTTAATGGTGTGAAATTTTCATTATTATTATGGCAGGATACAGAGACTTCAAAAAATTGTCTGTGTTAGGGACAAGTGCATTCTTAGCCTCAAGATAAGTGGATAATGGAAATACCGTTCTCCCTACGGATAGGAAGTGGAGGGACAGTGAAATGAAAGCAACTACCCAGAGCTACACACAGGAGACATCTTTGAGACAGCGCATTTCCAAGTACTGCACTACTGGCCTTAAATACACAACTATCCTTCGCCTCAGTCTCTTGCACACTTATGTTGGTAAGCATACTCCTACCAGAAATTGTTTTGTGCTTTAAATGTCTTTCAGAGCACACAGAAGCTCTCGCACGAGTAAGGTAGTTGCCATTGCTGTGGGCATTAGCACTCTGCAGTAACAGTGGATATTCTTTCCCCAGGTGAAAACAAAGCCAAAGTCGCCTAGTGTAATTAACACGGCCACGTAATGGAAGAGGGAACTGTGTGTTGCCTGCTGCATGTCCAGCAACCATGCTGCAGCAATGCTAACTATTCTAACCAAGCAGAACAGGCTCTTGCTACACAGCTTGGCTCAAGCAGTGAAATCAACACAAACAGGACACAAATCATTACAGGAAATATTAATGCAGCAGGGGGAATTCACATTGGACAACATGGTTGCAAGTTTGCCACAGATTTTTTATAAATGTAGCTACTATGGCAGATGACTACAGAGACTTGACCCTAAATTAGCTAATTAAGCAAAGCATTCTGCTTTCTGAGCGGCCTGACTGGCAGGATACACTTTGCTGTCCAGCAGCTGAGCTACAACGCTACGCACATCTGAGAGGACATTTATCTCAAGGAGGTTTGTCAGACGTATTCACAGACATATATACTGTAACCTGTCACTTATTATTTGAAGAATGGGAACATATTTTATCATCCAAATAGACAAACTGGAGGGAATTCAAAGCAGAGGAAGCTTTTTTTACAAATAAATTTTTTTTCAGAGATGAAGGGAAGAGAGAGGCATGCACAGTTTGCCTGAGTGAGGCTTGTCCTCTCATCCCTCCTCTGCACCATCTGTGCCTCCACAGACCGTGCACAGGCTGTGAGAATGCAAGCGGATGAGCAGAAAGTTGTCTCGCGGTGATCCTGCACTGGGCATCTCCTGGCCTTGACATCGCTGCTACACTGAGGAGCACTTTTACAGCCGCTTGAAGCTTGCTCTGCCAAACTGAGACAGTGCCTTGGAAACTGGTGTAATGCAGAAACAGCCTCTGGGTGGTTACATTATGTGGGGGCTATTGTTGAGAGCTGTAACAGCCCAGCTTGACACAAAAGAAATGTAAATCTCTTTACGTACAAGCCACCCTCCCAGCTGCACTGTGTTGGCTCTACAAGAGGAAGACAGAATAGCTTCCAAACTGTTGAAAGAGAAAAATTCAAAGCCGAAGAGAATTCTCTAAGAATGGAACAAGTATTAGAAGTCACAAAAGTAGTAGGAGAATATTTTAAAGAGCAATGATTAGGTTAGGTTAAAGCTTCCCAGAAGTGAGATACAAGCAAAACCTGTGGTGAAAGAACCTCAGCTTGTGATTTAAACTCAAATCAGTGAAAGCCTTCAAAAGAGCAGCTCCTCAAACAGCTGGGATACTACCTAGTGCTCCTGGCAGAGGGAGGTAAAGTCTTTACTTTGTCTCACATTCTTTAATCTGGGAGATACTTCTTCTAGAAAAGGAGTCCGTTCCTCACCTCCACTACTTCAGGTACTGTTCATTAATTTCTTCAATTAAGGAATAGCTCGCCAGAATATCGACCCTCTCCTGTTTCTTGGCTGGGCAAACTGGCTCCTGGGAAATGCCGCTTTTCAGTGCCTTTCCTCAGAAACACGGGCACTAGTTCTGAATCCTTCAGCATTTCCCAGACATTGCCTGAATAGCGGTGTTACACACCCTGTAAGAATTCCTGTCTGCAGGGTGGACAATAGTGGGGTATAAGGGGTTATGATTACTGTATGTGGCTGGATCAAAGAAGGAAAATACTTTTGCTGTGTGTATGGGATTGTGTATGAATGTTTTTATCTAAATCAGATTTATTTTTCTAACACAGGCTGTTGGTGAGTCATATGCTATTTTCCAGGGCCTGCAAAAGATGACTGGGAAAGGCACAGCTACTGGGAATAAGCTCAGATTTGCTGCACTGTGGTCTGACTCTCCATTAGAAAACCTTTAAGAGTGTCCATTCTGGGGAAAAAAAAAAAAAAGCACCTAACCTACTTAGTAAATGGGCTCTGTTTAAGAAGAACAGGCTGGAAAAAGTAATAGCTGAATAGAAAAAAAACAGTGACCTAGAACCCAGCATGCCTCTGAAGGGAGAAGATAATATCTTAGCTGACTCTACCTCCATCAAAATGCTAGGGGTTTTTGCCAGATCTGAGAACTAACACGTCACAGGATATAAAGAGTTAGAAATGACCTCCTCTTTGGAGTAGAATGGACAAAGGAGGGGAGAAAGCTTTAAATAAGATTTTAAGAATTCTCCTCTTTGAGGCACTAGGAGAGAAATATTTTGTGAGTTAGGGGCCAGATTTAGCTGGTCAGACCCTAAAGCAGGACTGCTCCAGCAATGGCTCCAGCACAGCTGCAAGGCAAACCAGTTTTGACTGGGCAAGAACAAATGAAAAAGGGTGCAAGGAGTAGCTGGGACTGAGAACTACGAGCGCGCTCTCCTCTTCGTGCCCACACGCACATCCGAGCTGGGAGACGGTCTCGTCAGAAATTGTGTAACTCTGCCCATGGGTTTCGAGGCAGGGACTGTAGGGGAGCTGGTCCCAAGGTATTCTGTCCTGCTTTATAGTTTTAAGGACTGTTCTGAGGCTCTAAGAAAATTGGCACTGCCGCTGCTGCCAGCAGAAGCAGAGCTGCCTTGTCAAGGCTGTCCTGCTGAGATATTCACAGCCTGCAGGACGGGAAACGGGGCCCTATGTAAGAGTAGAGGTGCGTGATTCAGTACTGGCTTATGGGGATGATTAAAGGACTTGATAACAAGTCTCAGAGGATGCTCAGTGAAACCACAAGAAGTCAAAAGTGTGTGTAAATCAGGAATCATGACAACCTAGAGGGATGAAAACAAGACTGTGGGAACACAGCTTCCCTGGGAACAGCTGTTATTTAAACTGTCTTCTTAATTCGGTTTGCAGAGAGACCAGGACAGATGAAAGCATCTCTGCTGAGCTCTTGAGGGGACTCTGCTTGCATCAGGATGTTGGAGTTTGGCCTTGTAGAGTAAAGCAGTCAGAACATATTTCTACTCCCATTCCTGCCAAATCTGATTCTGCATATTGGTGCTGTGGGAACCACGATACCCTGCGTAAAGCAGTTAGCATGCTGGGAACAAAAAGGTTAATGTCTTCAAATTTTAGAATGACTCTAAAAATGACCAGCCTCCCTTCTAAGATTTGAGGACTGCAGATCCCAAGAGAAATGCTAGCGCTGTGATGACTAGCAGGGAGTGGAAGGTAAACAACAGTTTGCTTTGCACTGAGGCCAACTTTGCAGTTCCTGTGAACCACACTGAGGTCTCACAGTGGCTGACCAGACTCATCTCTGTACATGGACCACTGGATTTACTACCTAGCATCACAAACTCAGTATTATATTTTTATATACAATCTAGAGCATAGCAATTGTTGGTATCAGTAATGTTGGAATGTTACTACTAAGCTGGAAAAAAGGGAGCAACAGAAGGCCTCCTTTTGCTGTAACTTTCACAGTCTGTTGCTGCTGTTCCTTCTGTGTTGTACACAAAAGCTGTTTCACCCCGGAATGCTGTCCTTAGCTTCACAGCTGAATAAAACCCAGTTTCCTCCTCTGTACCTGACAGCAGAGCTGATGCTTACTGGGGAAGTGCATTCACCAGTGAAAAGGGAGCAAAATAAAGCAGCTTCGGTTCTAAGTCGAAACTTCTAGTTTCAAGTGGGACAACGCGGAGACGGAAAGCAGAAAAAGCAAGCTTTGCCGTGTCCTCTCTCCCTCGAGAGGAGGGATGCCTGCCCTGCTCCAGGCATCCCCTGCTGCAGCAGTGTCAGCACGCTCTCCACGTAAGCGGGGAGCCAAGTCCCCCAGTATCAACCAGCCGGTGATTTTAGGTTTCTGCAGCTTCGGCTCCAGATGGAGAGGGGTGAAAGTGAGCCCAGGGTCAGGCCCAGCACGTTTGCCCTGACTGGAAGCAGAAACCAGGCGTTCCGCATTTCGTTCGAGCTACAGAGTAAGATCCTTCAGTGCCAGCCTGTTCCAGACGCGTGATGTGCTCTGCAGAAACGAGACTGGGCATGCCTGCCAGGAGCCTTGAGGCGGACGCTCTCTCCCGTTTGCAAGGCTCTGCATCATCCCCTAGATCCAGCTGCGCCGTTGCCAGTGTTTATGGATTCACTGAGATGCATCAAAGCCCCCCCGGCAGAGACACTGAACTGCACAGCCTGCCACAAGAGATTTACTGTGCCTTCAGCATATCGGGGGGGGACAGGAGGTGCACACACTCACACAAACACACTCACACTCATACTCTCACACGCGTGCGCGCGCGCAGCCCGAGGGAGGTAAGTCCAGCCCCCAGCAGCGGGGCCATCCTTCTGCTGCTGGATTTTTCCAGCTGGAGCATCTTGCCGGCTCTGCTGCAATTTATGGAAATTGATTTCTGACGTGGGGCTTTCTCTGCTACGACAGGGACCCACCGCCTGGGAGAGGGAGCTGCAGCCAGGGCAGGAGAAGAGAGGGAGAAGGAGAGGGAGGGGTGGGGAGCAGAGGGACTCCGGGGGACTGGAGAGGACGGAGGGAGAAAAAGGCACAGGGGCACTTCAGAGATGGGTGTGTTGTAACTAAGACAGCAGGAAGAAAGGCAGAGAAAGAGAGAGGAGGAGAGCTGTGGGGAAGGGGAAGGAGCTCAGAGACTGAGTCGGCCTCAGGAGGGCAAACACCAGGAGACGAGTGCAGGGAACACCCCAGAATACCAAGAAGGACCTGTTCTGTCTGAACCTTCACCATGAGCACAAGGAAGAGCTGCCCCCTGCCACTGGGGCAAGGAGACCGGGAGGAGAAGCAGAGCGAGGGTACTCCTGACCTGGAGCCCCAGGAGTGCGAGGCGGACCTGAGGAACAAAGCTATTCTGCAACAGAAGAGGCGCCTTAAACAGGCCACCCAGTTCGTGCACAAGGACTCGGCTGACCTGCTGCCCCTGGACGGCTTGACAAGGCTTGGCACCTCCAAGGATCTGGTGAGTCCAGCGGGACCCAGTTTGGGAGGGGGTCCTCCTAATAGCCTTCATCCCAGTTGGGAACTGCTGCCAGGCTTTGTGAAAGGGTCACGGGTTCAGCAAAGATGAATCATAGAATCATAGAAAGTTTTGGGTCGGAAGGGACCCCTAGAGGTCATCTAGTCCAACCCCCCTGCTAGGAGCACGTCAGGGCGAGGGGAAACAGTGAATTGCCCATTTTTGGTATCCATCTTCCCACGCATCCCCGTACGGACCAAACTCCTCGCAGAGGCAGGCAGACACGGACTGAAGGACTCCCTGGGATCCAAGCTTCCGCCCACCCCGTAGACAGATGTGTTCATCTGACACGTATGTTTCCATGTGGGATGCCTCTGAAAGCCCCCACGTAATCCTGCATGATCCAGCCCAAGAGCAGACTCCTTCCCAGACTCAGCAGGGAGGGAAGCACAGTTCCTGAAGCTCCAAGAGGCTTTATGTTTGACCCCGTCACCTTTTGCATTACTCTCTCCCCCCCCCAACTCTTTGGATTTCCATCGGGGCAAGTGCCAGGCAGGACCACAGCGGCAGCGGCCGGCACCCGTGGGTAACTCCTCTGGGGAGGAGGCACGGGAGCGGGGCCTGCCGGTGTCTCTTGTGGAGACACGGAGCAGGAGGCATCAGGGAGGGGATCTGTTCCAGGGCCCTGGGCAGTCTGTGGTCTGGAGGGACCTCCCCGGGGCAGGGAGCAGTTTCCCAAGGGATCTCCTGCTGCCTCGGCCGCACGCATCTCCCCCTCGCTCGGGCAGTTTTGCTGTCTGACCGCTCCTCTCCGCTGTGGGGTTTAACTGCCCAAGGATGCGGAGCTCTAAACCATTTTCCCAACAGAGGGCCTGGCTCTGGCCGGTGATGGGGGCACAGCCGCCTCTCCCAGCTGTGCCGGGGGGTGTTACGAAAGGCCTTGCCCCCCCCTGCAGAGGGAAGAAGCCCGGGCTTCCCTCTGTAGCCTCAGACCGTGGCAGCAACACCATGGATGCTCACGTGTGTGCATCTCCGCCAGCCGCTTCCCAGCTCCCCACGGCTGCTGGCAGCGAGGCGCAGGGGCACACACGGGCAGGGTCCCAGGCAGGCCCCATTTCCCTGAATGGCGGCCGACCCCCTTGCTGAAGCCTTCGGGTGCAGCGGCTCTGCCGCCCGCAGACGAGGGGTCAGCGCCATGCTCCGGTGTCGGGGCACCCTCCTGCTCCCACCACCCTCCCCGCGGCCGCCTCGGCTGCTGCCGAGACTCCCCGGCTCGGCAGGGCCCAGGGCGGCTCCCCGCAGTCACCCTGAGCTGTCTCTTCACACCCTGCCAGCCCTTCGCCAGAGCGTCCCTCTGGCCTGGGCACCATGGCTGCCTGAGGCGCCAGACGTGCGGTGACAGCGAGGAACGGGGCCTCTCCTCCCTGCGGGGAAGGGCGTCCGGCCGCACCAGAGCCCGCAGGGCCCCGCTCGGGCTGGCAGCACGGGCAGGCTGGCACGGGCCCTTCACGCCTTCAGGCACTCCTCCAGCCCTGTGCAGAACTCCGTCTGTGGTTCCCAAATTGACCGGGCTCCCTCCTGGAGGAGACGAACGCAGGGCTGAACACAAAGCAGCAGCAGGAAGCGCTGGAGCGGCTGATGTCGGAGAGAGCACAAAACACTCCAGAGTCCTATGGCACTTGCACTGGGAGGAGAGTTTAATTAATTCCCCCAAACGTGTCTCCACCGACAGTGCCAGAGACTCCATCTGTGGCAGCCCCGCATGTCCTAAAATTAGAGCAAGGCCTCATGTCATTTGAAAAAAACTATGTTTTCTTGAACAGTCAAAGTCAGGCTGTTATTTCTTGCCACTCTTTTCTGTGTATTCTGGGTGTGCATTCAGCTTATGCAATGCATCCACAGAATCACCTCTGTCAAACCAGGGTCACCTACAGCAGGCTGCACAGGACGGTGCCCAGGTGGGTTTTGAATATCTCCAGAGAAGGAGACTCCACAACCTCCCTGGGCAGCCTGTTCCAGGGCTCCGTCACCCTCAGAGTGAAGAAGTTCTTCCT
>Ga0181612_110948_pt1 | contig 17747 bp, 6 predicted proteins | sample HoacroProtozoa21_FD_119630 | JGI IMG/M metagenome (GOLD analysis project Ga0181612, IMG submission 119630) | Hoatzin crop microbial communities from Cojedes, Venezuel. Combined Assembly of Gp0051906, Gp0051904, Gp0051908 | reverse complement strand
CTGCTGTGCTATTGGCCAAGCCCTGCTTCAGTTTAGATCTGCACAGGGCACTGAAGACGCTCTTCAGGGCTCTGCTGAGCTGAGGCTCGGGCAACGCCGCTTCAGGCACTGTGTCCAGGAGACCGAGCAGCAAACCTTCTCCCCGTGTTGCAGAGGTCTCAGAAGGTCTCCCCATCTACAGCACACCACACGTGAGCTCTGTGGCTGAACCAGGGACTAAGCTCAATCTCAAATTCTGTTTTGGTGCCACAGCCACCGGGTCGCCCACGGCACTGACCTTCAGGATTACTGGGGCCCATTCCCAGCAGAAAGGAGACGTTAAACAGCAAAATGCTATTTCCTGTCATGGCAGCAGATTCCATTTTCTGTATACTGCGTTATACACAGCTGCAAATACGTATTTCCAGCCTTGCATAGGTTAGCTGAGATTGAGATGCAACTAATAGCAGAGGGTCTAATTCCATGCAGCACATGTATTACAAGCAGCAAGTAGAAGAGGAGGGATCAAAAGCTTTTTGCGGGCAATTTGCAACTATGCACGGAAGAGTTCTGCAGCGAAGGAATACAGATATGAACTGACAAGGAAGCACCGACAGGTTAATGTGAGAAAAAGAGTAAGATGGTGAATATTCTTGTAGGTGGATGTGATTGCAATTCACCACTTTGAAGATGAAGTACTGGGACTCCTGTATGCAACGCCGAGATCGCCCTGTTTAGTAGCCATGTGGGTACCAAAAGCAGTTTGGCTCTTGTTTTACAGAATGAATTAGAATAAATTAACCTAGGAGAAAGACCTGGTAGGGTAGCTAAACCACTTTTGGCATGCAAGCTTGTTTGTTTGAAGACTGATATGAGGGACCTTCACGTGCAATGCATCGACATACCCTCAAAGAGCATAACGTGAGGCCCAGAAGGAAAAAATACAATTTTTCACTCTTCTACTTGCTGGGAATTGTGAAGATAACAAATAAACATCTTTAGCATCAGTGCTTGTCTGATGACGGAATAAGGAGGCCGACAATTTTTTTAATCCATATTTGCTATCCCTTTCTAATGCAGGAAGCATATTGGGGTAGGGGTGCCTTGTGTCCTACTTCCTAGATCCGCCCAGGGAGCAAAGAGGAACAAAATGAATTTTCCCCATGTAGTTTTAAGAAATAAATAATGTACTAGCAGATGTTTTCCTAGCCCTCTTCCCCATCATTTCTGATCTTTCCTGAGATGAGAGAATGTGCTGAGTCTGAGAGGAGCAGTTTTTGAGAAAGAACAGGCAGGAGATCTGCTGTCACACTGGGAAGCACACACCTTCTTGTGGGAACACAGGGACAAGTACATTGTGGAAAGGGAAAAGTTTCCTGTTTCTCTTTTGCTATCCATAGTCCCCTTTCCTTGCCCGGCAGTGAGGTCCCCCTCTCTGAATAACTCAGTCTTTAAAAAAAACAGAAGGCAGAGGGTAAGAAAAAGCTTTTACTACCCAAAGTTTTAACCTTGTACTTAAAGCCTTGTTATATGCCTTCGTTGTAATATACTACTTTTTATCTGCTGCTTTTTTCCATTTATTACTACCATTTCTGTCCTTACTTGCCTCTGATTGCTCATCCATTAATACATTGCTTGGTTCCTGTCCTGGCCTGCCACGCACTGCTACACACAGAGTTCTCCTGCCACCCAGCCATTCAGCCTGCCTTGTCTTCCTCTCTCCCCAAAGCACACTCCTCTCTCTGTGCAGCTGTGGCGGTTGGTCCATAGCACATCAATTTTATCCAGGTGCTTAATGTAATTTTAACTGCAATTCTAAACAATTTTGGTTGCTACCCAAATTCTGCTCACTGCTCTAATTCATCCATTCAGCCCCAGTGATTCCCTAATAGACTGGTCTCACACATGCTACTCCTCTATTTTTCTGGCACAATAGCTAATTGTGAGATTAGGGACTGCATTTTGCTAGGAGTTCAAACGTTTCCTGCACTAGCTCAGGCAGAACTCCGGGATGAATATGCCATTCCATCCTGATGATTTCTGCTGCTATTTGCTATTTTATTCCAGCATCTCTTCTTGACACTGCAGTTTCTGACAGCACTTCATTTTTGAGGAAGGGGAGATGCTCCTGCAAATCAGGCCACTTATTTAAGTATTTACTGTAAAGGTGGCTTTAGGGGCCTAACTCTGGAAATGCTAACGACAAGCACAGACAGCTATCTGACAGCACATGTGATGAAATGCTTTATCGATCAGACACCTATAAGCAGGTTCACCTCTATTTTTCCCATTAATTCACCTTTTCCCCTGACAATATTTGTGTCGCTCAGACTTCAAAGAGTTGCAACTCAAAATATGAACAACAAAAACCCCAACCCTATTTCCAAACGTGCCAAAACCCCAATTGTTTTTCCTTCTTCCCCTGTCTCTCCTGCCTCACGATACATAGCCTTTCTTATAAAATAGCGATAGTAACCTCATGCTCAGCTAGGGAACATTTACTTCCCGACAAACAGCAGATTTTTGAGATCCTGCTGAGATTTGAGATTTGGAGGGCTGGAGACTAGAGCTTTACATAATGCTGTTGAAAAGGGGAGATTTCCACTGGGTCCCACAAGGATGCAAAAGACTAAAGATAACAAACCTTCTGAACAAGCAACACAAGCTTAGTGGGTTTCTTACCCATCCCCCCCCACCCTTCTTTGTTAGGACTGTTTTACTGGGCACTACAGTAAGAAAGAGTTACCCTTTGTTAAACCGGCAGGCGCGCGCTCTCACATTACACCGCTTTTCACAGCACACTATGCAGACAAAGAAGATAGTCTCTTACGTCCATAAGAGCAGCATTGATGTAGTTGCTGCTCTCCCCATCAATGGTAATTAAGAAAGGCAGACATCTGTCAGGTGGCAGCATATCCATGAAGCGGTTCTTGTCATGGTTCCTTGGCAAGCAGGCTATGCTGCAGTCCTCTGCTTGCAGGCGAGGGGTCACAGAATTCAGGGTCTAAGGGAGAGAGGACGCTCACTTTAGCACGCTGAACTAACAGACAATGGACTCAAGATTCCCCATGTTTTAATTTAAAATATTGCAACATGGGAAAAAGTGAGGCATTAGCAAGAAGACATTAGCAAATAAGAGCTTCTATCTGTTTAATGGATGTGCAGAGTTTCAAGGGGGGGTTAAGTTGCAGCTGTAAAAGGCGCTCCGTGTACCACTGTACCGATTCCGCATGACACCATCCCCTCCGAAAGGAACAGAACAAAGAGGATCCTTTGGAGCTCTAAAGAGCTATGTCTTAGCTGTGCAAATTCAAGCCAAAACTCTGTGTGGTTCCTAGTCAGTGCTCTTTATTCCACACAGATATTTCCTGCAATTTTATTCAAAGAAGGACATGCCATATTTAAAACAACTTCTCAAAGCATATAGACATAGGTGCTTTATTTTGTGAACTAAAAGGAAGGGACCAAATGCTATAAACGTGGTATGAAAACCCTTTCCCTTAAAATAAATTAAATGTATCTAGAGGCAAAAAAATTGTTGTCACATGAAGAGTAAGTAGGAACTGTGAATACCTGAAACTCATCTTTGAGATGTGAAGAGTTTGTCTGAGAGTCTATTCTAATCATATCAAAATAAGCAGCTTTGAATTCACAGACAGGAATGGCAGTTTCTCCACACAGGCAAGCTTCTAGAATGGCATCATGAATAAAGATGTACTGCTCCTAGCAAATTAGGCAAAGAACAAAAATTATAGCCATTTAAAACCAACACATCTTTCCTTCTTTTAGGATAAACAGATCTCCTGCACACTGTAAAACTCATTAAGGTAGTGTCCACCAATCCGTTAAATAACGCTTTAGTACAAACACAATCTTGTCCTAATTGGGATGCAGTTAACAAGAATGTTTTCTTCAGAACCAATTTAAATTCAGCAAAACTTAACAGAACAGGCACAGCAATTTATTTAACGGTGGGTTTTCAGTTTGCTTGTGGTGCTTGTGGGTTTCTGCGTACATGCCAGTGACTTGTTGGCTTTACTCCTTTTGTTTTTTTAAAAATAGCTTTCAGTCTTATGATACTAGAAGAAAATGTAAATTGCTTCAAGCACTACTAGTGTGATTAGCAATTATTTGGCACACTGCATTCTCCTTATGCACGTGCAAGCTAGTACACCAATTGTCTGACAGCTGGCTCTAGGCCAGCGATAAATTCAAGTGTGTCCCAACAGAAACAGCATTTCTTCCCATTTTTCTTTTCTGGCTTGTCTTGAGATATCCTGAGTCCTAGACAACTGCATTACTATTTCTATCAGGCCTCTTGTCAAGTTTTACACAACACGTATTAAATTTACTCACCCCGAGAGTAACAGATGTAAATCATGTCTTCTACAGCACAGTGCAAGAACTGTGTCAGCCTCACCTAGCTATTGTGGATACTGATGGGGTTATTAACAGCACAAACTTTCATATGTGCCTGTAACAAAAGCACGTGTCCAGAGACCACGTTTGTATTCTGGCTTTACAGCCTGTGCTTCCTTACCCACATAGCTATGGAGCTATTGCCATCACTGTTGTCTAGATGACCATCACAAGAACTTGCTGCAATTACAGCTGTGTGAGTATGAACCTCTGACAGAAGATGAAAGGTAAGAGGCAAAGGGGAGAGAAAGAGAAAGGAACAGCAGTAAAGGTGAAAATTCACATGCAAGAGTAGATTAAACCTGGATGGCTGAAGTATTAACCTGTAGTAGGAGTGGTTGACATGTACTTGTTCAACTACCACAGGCTGCAGCACGGAATAAAAACTGCACCAGATTACACTGATATGCCTGGCTGCCAACTGCAGAGATTTGCACATGGTCAACGGTGAAATAACTTCTCAGGCAGATGTCCACGTGGAGGACAGGAGAGACAAGTGGCAAACCACTTCAGGTAAATCAATATCCTATCAATAAGCTATGTTTCTCTGCAAATGACACTCAGCTGGCAGAATGGGAACTGCTATAGCTTCACCACTAAGGCAAAGGTTTTACTGCGGAGTTGCTGAAGGCACGATGAAAGACAAAAACAGCAGAAAAGGAAAAAGGCTTGGCAATGAGTTTAATAAAGCCAATAAAAACAGAGTTGAAAAGGGAGAGTGAAATGGACATAAAGTTCCACAGGTAAATCAAATTATGGATGAAGTGCTTGGAGATAGTCTAAAACCAGTGACAACCTGCTGAAATTCCAACTGAGTTCCTGGAATTGCTGATACCAGAGCTGGGGAGAGCCGTGCCAGACAGGTCTACTAGAGAGCTGGCAGGTTTGTTGCACCATCCCGGTTCTGGGCGCTGTTTGCATTGAGCAACGCTGCCCTGCGGCGATAAACCCTCAACAGGGCCAATGCCTGCTCCTTTCAGAGTAATAGTGAAATTCTGACCTGGCATGTTTCAGAAAGTATCAGGTGCTTTGAAGGTAAACTGTCATACCTCTGTCTGTACCATGTTGATGCGACGGGACCGCAAGGCTTTGACACAGTTGTAGATATCCACAACACCTTCTCTTTCTGCCATATCTAACATGATATCAATCACAATATAACAACCTGTCCGTCCAGCACCAGCACTAAAAAGAATCAGTAAATATTGTCAGGAATAGCCCCATGAAAACACCTCCAAACTTTATAAACCCATTACTGAGAGCATTTTTTTCTCTCCTTCTCTTCATAATGTCCTTTAAATCTTTTGATGTGGCCAGAGCAATCTTTTTCCATCAGATTTGATCCACTAAGTAACAGCAAAAAAAAAAATTTGTTTCCTCCTTTTATCACCCAGATCAAAATAAGACAGATCTTAGATTTACTTAATGAGACTAAAGATGATTTTTAAGTGATATATTACAATAAGAAACTCAAGTTTATGTTTTACCAGCCAAGCTCTAAGCTGGTTCAGGCAGCACATTTAACAGTATCCAGAATAATCTCTGTCGATTTGTTTTTGGTTTTACATAAAGCTGCAGACAGTTTTTGCACAATGAATTCTTAAAATCTGTAAAAGCTGAGTAACTTTATCTCCAGAATGTAATTAAATATTTGACGGTGCTGAAAGAAAATTCTGTTTGTCAAAGGACTGTGTCCCAACAACACAAACCTTGCAAAACTTGCACAGGAAAAATAATATTCTGTATTTGTTGCCATTAACCTCATCCCATCTTCTTTCCTCTACTTGTTTATTTCAATTTAAATTAATAAACTGTACAGACATTATATGCAACACCAAGCTACCAAAGCAGCTATATCTACACTTACTCTTGAATGCTGTCACAAATTTCTTGTAGGCTACCTAAAATGATAGCGTGCAGTATCATATAATTTACCTGGTGCAGCTCTTGCAGGAAAAAGAAAATCACTGCTATTCTATTTCGGAAAAATGTACTAGAATCCAGTTATTTCCAAACATTGATGTAGACAGCCAAATCCTATCACAGTGTGAATTAGGCAATTCAAAAAGGGAACAACAAAAACAAAACACTTCAAAATGATGGATGCTTCACAAGAGACTACCGTAAATATTCACATACACAGCTGTGGAAAAAAAAAAAAATCAATCCACCTCTTCTGTACACACCTGCAATGGACAACAATAGGCCCTGCACTAGGAGGGTTAGATAATTTGACTCTCCGTATAAAGGAAAGCAGGCCTGTGGCATTGTACGGAACTCCATGATCTGGCCAGCCAGTGAAATGAAACTGTTTAACTTCACGGATTTCATTGTAGCCCCGCTGTAAAAGGAAAAAAAAAATAAAAAAATGAAAAGGTTATGAAATTCAAAGTATTTCATAGACTAGACATTCTCTGACTCAAATAATTATAACACACACTGATAGAACCTACATGCTGTTTTCATCGTTTCACCAATTATTTAAAGCAAAGACCATATGAAGCTCACAGATGTCATTGGGGTTTTTTTTCATTTTGAAGTTCGTCATTTTTACTTTTGCCAATTAAGTATGCTAGTTTTGCCTCATTAGATGCTACATTTACAGGCAAGTATAATGATTTACCAGAAGACCACAACTGTATCACCTATATTGCATTCACAGAATTTGTCCTTTGATTAAGGGAGATTGACTCAGCGGCATTCAGGGCAGAGTGAGTGGAGGTGAATGACAGGCATGACTCATAACCCGGTACTTGAGCTCAGCTCAGAAGCGTGGCTACAGAGAAGAGGTGACTGTCAGAGACAGGAGGGTAGCAGTCAGCGTTTCTGGGGAAATTCAAAATCCCACAGCGAGACTGATGTGTGTTTGGATAGCGCCGATGCAATGCATTACTCCCACGGTGAGGTAAGGCCACCTACACGGCAGACCTGCCAACTGGACAGAGGGATTTGGTACTGTACAGGAACATGCGCAAGCGTAGCCTCCTCCACACTCCTTGCTCCCAGGGAACAGTATTTTACTGACCCTTTCAAAATGTGCTCACCCTTCCTAGCGTGAAGGTCCTGACCACGTACTCCGCAAGGGGCTCCATCTCTACACAAGTCACTTTGAAGTCCCCATAAACTTCTGTGTCGTCAGGCCAGTACTTGTAACACTTGACCTAAATACAGAACGGGAATGCGTTATACACAAAACGAAAATAAAAGCTGGAGGATACATTACTTCAGGTACTGCATTACACCACAATTATTTCCAAAATGACCATGCACTCATGTGGCTTGTCATGGCTAATGGCTGTTCTGTCAAGTTAAGCACTGGCTACAAGGAATTTCCACTGCTTTGCACAGCTGTATTTAGATGCCAAATTCATTCTAAATGAGCATTTACCTTTTTTTTTGGTGCTAAGCTATGGAATATATTTCCACTTATGTTAAACTGGGATGCATTTCATATCAGTAATCAAACTGTTGAAAGTAATCCCCGATACTTCATATTACTCCCTGAGGGATGTGTTACTGCTAAACTGTAAATGATTTGCTGATTTCTGGCCACTGATACAGAAGCACATTTGCTCACCAGTCCACTTATTCTGCTCATTTGAGTGACAATACACAAATCTATTTTACTGAAATACAAATTTTGGATTCAGACAATTTTTCACTACTCATGAAAGCAACACAGCACCAGTCTTCTTCAGAAGTTAGCTTTGGTTTTACACAGTACCATAACCGCAACAATGTCTGGACTCTCCCCCTGCCCCTCCTCTCCGGATGCTGGGTTCTCTTTCACAAGACTCTCCCATGTTCTCCTGATAGTGTGTCTTGTCAATGGGTTTTTCTTTCAGCTTGTAGCATTAAAAGAAAAACAAACCCAAAACTTACTCTCCCAACTTCCACTAAATTTGTGACCATCACAACGCAAGCTGATTGCTCCTGCCATATCATTCTCCAAAAGTCGTACACAGTCTCATGAACTGGACCTGTAACAACAAAATCCAGGTAATACTCTGCAAAAAACCAACAGTTAAAGCAAATGCTAAAAACAAAATCCAGTGCTTTTCAGAGCAGATACACATGAACACGCTCAAAGATGAAAGCTTTGTGAAACCACATCATCATACCATCACGCCAGTTTCCAGACTATATTGTTATTTCTAACCAATGCTGAATCTTCTCAGTTTAACTGAATTACCACTTGAAAGAAGGTGTTTCATGTAGCGAAATGCCAGAAGTTGCTTGAAAACTACAAGGATGCAGCAATGTGTGACTACATCTATAGTTACATTTCTAGGTCTGTTCTACATTTGTTAAATGTAACGTGTTGAGTGTGAGTTTCTTCAGACGTTCACCGAGGAGATGCCCACACCGGAGTGAAGCGTCAGTCAGGAGGGCTGGTGGCACAGATCTTGTGCACTTACCATCTAGCTCCCGGCAAAGCGCGCAAGCACGAGTAGGTGCTGAGGCGTGAACTTCCCACTTGTAGGGTATTTAAACTAACTTAACTAATTTTCTGTGAAGCAAATGAGGACTACCTGTTTAAGCTTTGCCTCCTGCTCTGCTGCAGAGACAAGACACGTTCAGCTGAGCGACAGAGGCTTTTACCCTGTTACAATCCTGTCAGAAACAGCTCCCTGACCACAGTCCAGCAGTGGTATTACTGTATATAGCACACACTTGAAGACTCAACCATATTCCTTCATAAGCTACATTGAAGGCTGCATACTGAAGCAGCACTAGATTTTTGTGTCCTTTACGCTATTATGTGCAACGATTTACATAGTAAAACAGAAATAAATTACAAATGTAGACTTAACTGCCATAGAGAGACCTGTTTAGACAGCACTTACACACAACTCAAAAAAATGTGGACAGAAATTTGAGCACCCTGCTTTAAAATGCGCCTTTAGTTTGTCTTTCCTGTGTGCAGCTACAATCAAACAAGGGCACAAATAACAGGGTATTTCCAGCCAGCTATCTGATTATACTCACAGATCAAATAATGACACATCTAAATCTAATTATTTTTACTTTAATTCATAGCCTCTGATACTTCAGTGCAATCTTAGACAAATCTATGTTTTTCCTCATTGTGAGGAGTTTTATCAGAAATATAAAATGAATAATTTTCATAGAAATTCATTTTTTTCCTTTAACTCCCCTTTTTATTAGCAGGGTGTTATATGATAAAGATTTCCTTCACTTATTCCTACAAAGAGGGTTTGTCCTTCTCTGGCCTTACTTTACCCAGATTTTCTGAGATAGCATTTAATGTATCATTACTATCTTTACCGTCTGCATCCTGGACTAAGTCCTAGACAGTAAAATAATACATTGTAATACGGAAAGAAAAATGCCTCAAGGCAGGTTGAAACTGTTCTCTTCTCTGTCCATATGTCTCTTTTCTCTATTCATCTTCACAATTGGAAATCATGGTAGAAGCTTCTGACTTCATCAGCTGAATTTATCACTGAAAGAGTTGCTCAATAGCTAATTAACATGATAAATTAGTGCAATTTTTGCATTTATTCACATTCCACCTGAACATGCTATGTTAATTCAACATAACACAAGACGACAAGTCACGATATTGGATACGCTTTATTTTCTTCTACTTCCATTTTACCAAAACACCGCTGGGCACTACAGAGAACACTTGTTCAGTTTGATTAATGCTGGCAGATTCTTACCTTGGGTTGCAATGTAGTGACTTGGTCTCTGATATCCCTAAAACAGCAATATAAGTTGGTTTGAGTACCATATTACTAACAGGGAGGGGAAAATAAAAGCATAAGGGTACTACAGAATTCTTATCTCTAGACAATGTTTTCAGAACAAACCAATATATTTCAGAGCATGAAGCTCAAAACCTAAAAAAATGTTTAATACTGAAAAGGTTCGAATGGCAACAGATAAAATGGAAACAAGAACATCTGACTTGAACGGACATTGTAGTGTACCAGGAAGGATGGGTCCCTTGGGCCTAAAAATTAGTCTTCTATTGACATTATCTCCCCAGCTGAATACACTGGGGCATTTATTTAAACTTCAGTAAAAACTGTCTTTGCCACAAGATTATCTCAATAGTTGATCTGTGTTCCCAACTTATCCAATATGAAAAAATGTACAACTTTTGTCTTCTCATAAACAGAAAATTATTGTAAGGCACAAAGAGGTATGTACCTGAGCCGTAACTAACGGGGACAGAGCTGGACACTGTGGTGTGTGCACAGAATCAAGGTCCTACTGCAGTGGAATCTTCCACAAGATATTCTGCGCTACTACACAAAGCGTGCATCAATTATACTGGACTTGATAGACACAAGTATATACACATACATATATACAGATAGGTAGATAACCCTACATAGCTAAGCCTTTTCAGTTAGCTGGGTCTATGTCAATGCTAGCAGTACAATACAGCATTAATTGTCTGCATACAAACTACAACACAAAGAGCTGCTGCTCTTGAGAAAATCATTCAGAATATATTTTGACCAGTGCCAGCAACATTGGCTACAAAGAGGAAGGAAACTTCAGTATTGCTGGTGAGAAGACAATACCGGATTTCACTATGTGCAAATTTTAAAGAAATAACGGCAATTATTTTCTAGGTCACAGTTTTATTAGGCCACTTGATTCAAGTATTGCATTACAGGCGAGCACGAGTCCTTGGAGTCTTGATATTCATAAGATGCTACTAAAGTGAAGGATTTCAACATACCCAAGGAGTTTATACCCTTTTCTGTGGACTTCTTCATTACCCTGCCTAGAGTGAAAGCACCTTCCTCTAGGGCTTATGAAAAAAACTTCTCAGTATCTTACTCTTGGCTTTACAAGAGACCAAGACTGCACCAAATGACTAAAAAATTTCTCCCAAAGTCCTTAATATCAAGCCTCAGCTTCAAATTATGAAAGTGGAACCTGTGCTACACTGTTTTGCACTCAGTAATGCTTTCCAGAAGAAGGTAAAAGTGTCACTTTAAAATAGCAAGGTGCCAGTTTTAACTTGTAGCTTTCCTGTCTGGTTATAATGAGATTCACTTTACTCCTAAATAAGAGAAACAACATCCTCAAGGAACTGGAATTATTACAAATCTGGGAGAGTTTTCTTGTTTAAAGCCCCAGGCAAAATATCACGGGCCTAACACTTCACAGAGATTGCTGTGTCAAAATATAAAAATAAAAAGACAGCAATACACCCAGAGCTAAATCTTTATATCCTGGAAAGTCAACAGGGTCTTAGATAATTTATCAACTAACAGTGGACTGGAAAAATTAGTAAAGTGCAATTATAAAGAAAAGTAACCAAAGCCATGTATTTTAAAAACACTTCTACTAGCTATTTCAGTATTATGTTGGAATTACTTTGAATACAACTACTTATTTATTCCTAAGGCATTAATTAGATAAAAGTAATATTTTGTTAACCAAAACACCTGGCAGAATTTGTTCAAGCTTCCACTTTGGATCAGTTTTTAAAAAAATTTATAATTTAATTTGTAGTTTAATCAAAGTATGGAATTTCAAACTTTTGAACTTTTCTGTGGAAGTGAGAAAATTTCTACTACATTAAAATATTTTTATATATATGTTTGTGCATATACTTTGCAGTACCTAAATTAGCACCTTAAGAAAAATGTCAGCTAAATGTTGTTTGTCTAAATTGTTGTTAAAAACAAACAAACACCACCACCCTCCAAAGGCCATCATCTCTCCCTTTTTTGTCAAATATATTATTATGACTGCTTCACAGGTACATTTTCAGACGACTACAGTATAGCATACTATCCAGCTTCTCACATGTAAATATGAAGGGGAAAAGAAAAACTAGTGGCCAAAATCATCATTAAAAACAGTGAACAGCAAATTCTCTTTAACAGACAAGTTCACCTGAGTTATCTAACAATATCTAATAATATTCACAGCTACGTTAAAAGGATAAATTATCTTTTCAAAACAGGTACAACAAATATTCACACAAAAGGAAATTTTTAAAGGAACAGATGAGATAAACTAGATGAGGCATGCATAGTTATCGAGTGATAACAACAGAAGAGGAAAGCAATTAATAACAATATCTATATTAAATATTTACAATAGGATGCCGTTATTCACATATAGTGGTACTTACATCCCTGTACAGCCAAATCTACAGCCCAAACCAAAGTCAGATGTGAAAGAAAGCACAACAATGTCAGTGAGTACTAGGACGTAGAACAAGGAAAGTGTACATTTTGTTCTTAATAAAAGAAAGCTTTCAATAAATTTGTAGGCATAACATGCAATAGTTTCACATAGAGAAGCTGGCAAATTGAGAGGGAGAAAGCTGTGCAATCCACTCACATCTATGTAGTTGGCATTAATGTAATCTGAAGATGGATCATCTTCAACAGGTTGCAAAATCACCCTGGAGTGGTCATCTGTAAAAACCAAGTGGTTACAGTGCCTTTCTGAAGTGTGATTTTTAAGTAAGATATTATGGTAAGTCATCTAGAAAACCAAAATCAGCTGGCCTAAGTGCCTCACAACTTACAACCCTTAAAAAGTAAGTGTTTACACACAATTACAAAGAACCACTTTGTCTGAGGTCTCCAACTACTTCAAAAACATTCATTAAACTTCATTAAGTGTAGCTGAAAGGTATTACACTGGTTAAAAAGACATAAAGAAACCAGGTTACTTGCTCAAAGTCCCTTTCAACATCAGCTCCACTGAGGGTAATCTAGAAAACCAAAAATCCTGATTACTGTTTCCTTACTTCCAACCCCAGTCTCCTTAAGTTCGTACTGAGACACTGAAAACAGTAAGGAAGTCACAACATAGAGGGGTTAGCAATGCCCTTGGGATTCGATGAAGAGGTAACTCTACCCGTTCAGGCACTTATCCAGTAGCTTCATTCCTGTGTGTTCAATTGCATTTGTAAAACAATAACAAAATGTGAATTAACAGAATTAACATCCAAATGAGTGCTAGCTTGTCGCTGTTATATGCTTACCGCAGCTTGCACAACAGAGATGCAAATGCGAAATTCAACCTGAGTTATGAAAGGAAGAAAGTTGAACTGCGAAGGACAAAAAAAATGCTGGAAAAGGCACTGTCCTCCTTCTCCGTTTGGGGTATTAAGCAGCTATGCCACCGGAGACTTGTAAAGAAAGAGAGAAGACGGCACGAGTAACACACGATCATCGCTGTCGCTCAAACCAAGCACACCGATACTCACATGCTATAATGTTTCCATAGCGGTTCTTTGTTCTGTTTTGATCCTTCTTAGCGACATCCCAAGAAGCTGACTGCCCCTCAAAGAAACTCTATAAATAAAAATGTTCCGAAAGAAAACATTCTGACCATTAATTTATCTCCAAAAACAGCAGTTTAAAAGAACTGCCCTACCATAAAGCAAGCTTGGTTTTGCTTGTCCACTCTGGTCACCCAGGCGGTAGCATGTACAGAAATATATCTAGAGAAGCAGGGAGGCTATCTCCCACTGACTATTACGGGTCAATGGGCAAGTCATGGAGGGGCTCCAGAGGGATTTCAAATCCTGGAATCGCTGGAAGGCTGAACTTGCTCAGATATCCTTGCTATGAAGGAACAACAGTAAGCTGAGAAAGCACAGGGAGACTGATCACCCTTCTTACAAGACACCATAATATATAGCCTGTTTACTACAGCATTACATTGCTTTCCTCATACCGCTTAGTAAAATGGCATTTCTTCCTACAGAACCATCAGGAAGCCTCCTCTGCCAATGTTCATTGTTCATGTTTGTTTTCCTCATAGCCCTCCCTGTAGCCACTAGCAAAATTATTCTACATCTTTGAACTCCTCTTAAGAGTTTGATCTCTCAGTAGTGATAGCAGCAGCTTTTATTCCTCCTCGGCTTTTTCTTCATCGCCCGTAGATATTTTACAGCTGCTGTGGGTCTATGCTATTCTTTCCTTCTAGATGTTCTCTTACCCTGATCTGGGTAAGTTACCTCCAGAAAGCACACAGTAGCCACGGAAACAAAACTTCAGTGCTCACTCAGAAGCCCAACCCAGGGCTAAGATGTCATGTATGGTAACAGAAAGAACAGCAAGTAGGAAAACACCTGGTGTGGCACCAGGGACCATCCTCCCCCGCAAGCAGTGGCTGACACTTGGGCTTAGCCCTGAAGTTAGGCAGAGCATAATGAAGCGTATTTAAGTAAAAGAGAGGAAAAGAGAATAATATTCTTTTAAAAACCACACATTTATTTGTTCCAGTTCTTATGTTACAGTAGAGACAGCTGCAGAAAGGAAAGAAGGTTGAAAACTGAGTCAGAAGAGATAACTTACTCAGGAGAAAAGTCATTTTAAACCTAGCTGTATTGCAAGCGACCTTAGCAGTACCATTCCCATCTTTACTCTGTGTCCTGCCTGGTATTCTAATCCCAAAGAATCAGAATAGATTCAGAGATTAGAAGCGAAATTAATCTGTACTCATCTTCTACCTTCAGTGCTGGGAATTTTTTTACTTCCATTTTAACATTAAAGTTGTAAGTAGACATGTTCAGGCAGGTCTAATTAGAACTTCAAGACGTTACTACCCTTGGCACGTCTTTACTACTTCTCAGCTGGAGTTTAGTCACAGTATTGCCTTACTGAGATGCTGTAATAAATCATGAGAGTGCTTCCAGTCAGTGTTTCTTGCAAAACCAGCCAGGTTAAATCTTTACTTTCACCTAATCCAGGGATCTGCACTTACGATGGCTCAGAAAGCTCACATAACTAATTACAGCATTTCAACTAAAAAGCAGCAACAAAAGGGTGACTACTTCTTACAATATGCTGAAAAGAATCAGCAGGGCATGTCTTCTTGTACCCTAAGGAACACCCATAGGTTTTTTTCCAGGCGCTTGTAAAGGTTCAAACCACTGGACTCCATTCACTGTTCCACTTTTGGGTTACATATATAAGAATCTTATGTCTGCTTATCTTTATGTGTTTTTCACTTAAACCCATGACATTTAGTTGCATCCTTTTGCAATGCAATGCAAACAAAAGGCTGACCATTCCAAAAGGGATTTTTCCTAGCGAAAACCCACCACTGAAGATCTCACCTCATACTCCTCTTTAAATCCATAGCTGTCAGAGGTCTTCATTAGGTTAATATGCTGCAGGAGATCAGCCACCCTGATGGCAGGGTGCAGCTGTCCAGTCTGGTACGGAGATTCTGTGCCTTCGCAGAGGTAACGAGGGACATCCAGGAGCCGACTGGACTCTGCCGTCGCACTGTGATTTTCATCTGTATTCACAAGAAATCAACGTGTCAGGTACCTGCGGGGCAATAACACCTGCTGCTTGACATATCAACATCTATTTTCAACCTCTTCCTTCAAAAACATGTCTAATTTCTGAGAACGCAAAGCACTTACTCTCCAGCACATCAATACTGTGAAGTATATAAAGGAATTTAACTGCAAGCACATACAAAAGTTTGCAATCCTTCATCCCACAATAAAGATGTCTGAAGGGCATTTTATTTGAAGCTACAAAACTTTATGACATTAATGTATTTGGGACTCCAGCTTCTATCACCCAAAGTAACTTTTTTTAATGGCTAATATGTATCAACAGCAATACTACAGCGTAAACAATAAATTAGAGTAACTCTGTAGTGGTATCAGCACATCATTTGTCTAATGCCAACAAACAGTAAACTGAGATCCCAGTAAAAAAGAGAAGCAATTATGCTTCCATTTGGGAAGATGAATCAGCACTTCAGCGTGGTCATTTTAACTCAAGTCTTTTAACAGAGAAATGAAACTGTTGAGTGCGCCGATTTCAGCTGCAGTTTTTGCTCTGTATAAACAAAGAAGTCTCCTCTAATGTCCTATGCTACACCAATCCTCTTGCCAAAACCAAATGTCAAAGCTGCATGAAGTGATCACATTTAGTCAATCCCTTCTGTGAAACAGTTTTATTTTAAATTAGCAATCAGCAGTTCAAATGAATTCAGAGAGGAAGAAAAATTCTAATGAAAACCTTTTTGGAAAGCAGATACTGAAATGAGAAATGGGTAGCTGATCCCTCCTACACTTCTTAGAAATCAGTTTACCATTTTCCTTGCAAGGGATCCTGATTAGGAAGTGAAACATTCTAGGAAAAAAATGAACACCCCGAGAGTTGGATTTTCTACAATTCTGCCAAAATGCAAACCCTGTTGATGCCTTCTGAAATGAGATCTCCTGGTAAAAACCACAGTTCTCTGAACTGTCACACAAGTTGCTAATTTCAGTACATTTATGCCTCACTGAACTGCCTAATAATGTAAGTGACATGCAGCCGTCACTTTTTATTGTAGTGTAACCCATATTAAACCATACACATTTCAAACCACCTCAGGATTTGCAGCTCTCCCCATTCCTCGCAGTATACTTACCAGTAATAGGCACTTTAACCCATTGAAGCAGCAAAAAACAATGAGCGAACAGAACATAAGAAATTTATTTCAGGACTATATTAGAAAATGACATTAAAAGTTGTTAAAGCTTCTCAATAGGTAACAACGAAAGCCATTTTAAAAATATAAGGGCCACATTATTATGCCATCAATGTAATGATAGGGACTTGAGAAAAGCAAAATTGTCATACTAACTTAGCGCTAATGTGCACGGAATGGCGAGTAGCATTAATAACGTATACACAAAGAAAAAGAAACCTAGTACACTACAAAGTAATAAGAGCTTCATATAAAATAACATTTTCTGTAATTTAGAGCCCATAAAATTTTGCTCATCTCTAAATAAACTAGAGGAAAACTGTTTTGTGATGCTGGGCCAAGCAAGGGCTATATGGAGATGGAGTAGGATGAAGGAACAAGCTTACTGGTACCCAACCCCTTCCACATGCTGTCCCCAAAAGCATGTCTACTTCTCTCTGCTATTTCAGGCCATGCAATGAAAAATATTACCTCTTCCAGCTAGCACTGCTTTGCTTACACCAGGAGACTATCACACCCAAAACACCATTACCAGTAGATGGAAATGGGGACAGGAACTATACAACTGTTCTTCGATTAATTCCTTATCCTTGATGTTCACAGCTGCCCATGTCTGTGTCTGCCACAATGCAGTGGCAACACATTGACCTTTGGAATATGCTTATAGCCTAAAGGAACTACTAGGGATAGCTTGACAAATATCACCAGATAGTATCTATGTAGCTTGTAAGTGCCTGAAATAAAGCTAAAAGTTACAAGAAAATCTTAGAAGAATTTCCAGAAAAGAGCAACCTGGTCTAGTGGAAGGTGCCCCTGCCCATGGCAGGGGGGTTGGAACTAGATGATCTTTAAGGTCCCCTCCAACTCCAACCATTCTATAATTCTGT
>Ga0181612_147228_pt1 | contig 17748 bp, 5 predicted proteins | sample HoacroProtozoa21_FD_119630 | JGI IMG/M metagenome (GOLD analysis project Ga0181612, IMG submission 119630) | Hoatzin crop microbial communities from Cojedes, Venezuel. Combined Assembly of Gp0051906, Gp0051904, Gp0051908 | reverse complement strand
ATTCCTGCAGCAACACCCACTCTTCCAGGGAAAAGGATTATCAATTCAAATTACAGGGGTGCATTTATTAAAGGTTACTAATTTGAAAAGTGAAAAATTTGCCAAGATGAATGATTGGTAAAAGCATCTGTCATCCATTTCAGGAGCAAAAGAAGATTATAAGAATCATGGAAAGCAAAAAAGGCTTTTGTTAAAATGGGGGCCTGGAAGCTGTAATTACTCTTTTCTTTAGATTTGTTTTAAGGTGCCTGTTCAAACCTCCATTTCAAGCATCAAGGACTATTCTCAAGTATCTTAAGTATTTCTGTTAGATGTATGTAATCCACAGTTTTTTCCCTTGTTATCTAAATTTATCCTAGAATTGTGTACTGTAACCAAAAGCTTTGAGTAACCAAACACCTACATCAAACCTAAGCCCTTTCAGAAATCAGAGTGTTGGTATATCTTTGGAGGGTGTGAGCACATTTGGTTCGGGTTCTGAACAAAATATTTCTCACAACTAAGTGACATAGAAAAGTAGCTCTTTATATCCCATTTTATATAAATGACATTTATTCAAAAATTCCAATACACTTGAATTCCTTCTGCTGCTGGTGGGTCTTCATAGCTGCATATCCTATGACATTAGCTTTAACTTCCTTCTGCTGACTCATCTTTGTCCAGTTCAAGCTAGCAAGAAGTGGGACACAGATTCAAGTATCTATCTACAAATTAGATACAGATTAGAATTCAAGATTCCCCTCCCCCCGTAAATGATCTGTTGGTTGCTTGAGGATTCATAGATGCCCACTGCTAACTCTTCCTGAGCCAGTGAATAGTTTCACAGCATCTTCAGCAAGAAGGAATGAGAGTACTCCCTCCAAATTTAGAGTAACTGAAGTTTTAGTTCTCTTCATGGAGATAAGAGAAACTTGGTTGCACCTCCTTGTTACAAAAAGGTACCAGGTTTTCATCATTCTGAGTGATACCATTAATGGCCCGGGTACAATTTGAAGCAGCTGGTACTTCCTTCTCCTCAGGAATAAATTAATAATCCCTGGTTATGTTCTTTTCAAAGACAATGCTTAGGCATCCATGTTTAGGAATGGATTCTAGGCTGAGATTTCTCAAAAAGGAGGAGGCGCCTCTCTGCTGCGTTCAGTCTGACAACCAGGTATGCCTTAAGATTAAAGACCTGCTGTTGTCTGTGTTGTTAGCTACTGGTTGCTTATTCTACTTCACATATAGCTTGTATTTTAAAAATGTAAATATTCTTGTACCTTTGAATGCAAAAGTTTTTATAAGGAAGTCTATTATAAGTATCAGAAACCTACCTCCTGTTTTTGGATAGCACTTTCAAGCTATAAGTGCTTCAAAGATGCATAAGGAAGCACAGAACTTTTTACAGAGTGTAGGTGGATTATAAATGAGTTAAAGACCTGGTATTATTTCTCTGAACAGGAATTGATTTTCGCCCTACCGGGAGACCCCACCTTTATCCTCTAAGAACTCAAGCACAGAAGTCATAGTCTGGGGGAGGATGTTGTGATTTTATACTGCTGTTGTGCTCGCTTGAAGCTGAAATAACGAAATAGGATATTTTAGACAGTCCCAAGAGACTGGGTTATAGAAGCTAACTCCCAAGGACATCTGCAAATCCCGAGGAAGTGGTGTACCCTCTGCTCCTGAAATCACTGTCTTTTGCTCAGTCCCCAAAGGAGAGCTTGCAAGAGTTCTGCAAGGATGTTTTCAGTTGCTTACATTATTCTCCATTCTGGTGAAATTATCTCTAGCCTGATCTTAGCCTTTTTGACATTTTAATCTTTCTACCCAATGAAAAGAACATAGAAGACAGTGAGATTTCCTCTATAGACATTAGTAATATTAAAAAGTACAGTTGCAGTGCACAGATGACAAGGTATGAAAATTCAGATCATGAAACCCAGTTTAACCTCTCCTGGCTAAAAGCATTTCAGTGATCCCTGATGCACTTCAGCTGTCTGTTTTCTGTTTATTTCTTTGAAAACAAGTTTCTTCTCTTATTTGTAGAATTTGAGCTCTGTCATTTCCACCGGACAGGATGAAGAAGGATCAAAACATTCTCTAAAAAAAACCAAAAACCCCAAAACAGAAAAATAAAAAAGAATCTGTCTCGGTGAACTGTAATTAAATAGTAGTTTAAGGATTTTAACAAAATATGCAAATAAGAAATATCCTGAATCAATTATTAATGTTTTTTTTTAAAGGAGAGGATAATTACAACTGTAAATTAGTTAATGTTTGTGGAGTGGACCATAAAGTTCTTGATTTCTCTTACCTTCTGAGCACATTCAATTTCCATCTACGTTTTACAGCTCCTTGTGTGATAAACTTAATCCTATAGCGGGAAAGCTGCTTTTGACCTAGCTGTAGGCCTTGACCTGTAGCACAAGGCTAAGTCTGGCCAGTTAGATATTTAACTTCATCAACTTCACAACACTTCTTCCGTGCTCTTCGTGGCTGCTTTTCTCTAATGTGCGTTTTCTCTTTTTTTTTCACATGCAAGATTATTTTTATATTACATTCCCTGGTGTATTACTTTGAATTTCTGGGATTTTAACACCCATTCCCTGTGGTTTTCGGTTTTGTCCTTCCTGTTCATCTGCACCGTATTCCTCTCTTCAGGAATCCTGTGTTCATTCCTCAGGTTCATGATGGAAACCTTTTACTGCGTACGAATATTCTGTATTCCTTCTTTCATACTGAAGCAGTTCTCATGTGTGGATACTTCTTCTGTGGGCAAATCTCTGTAAAACTGTTCCCGGTGTTGTTAGGATCAATTCTGAATATGGTATGAGGAAAAAAAAAATCAGACCTGTAAAGATAGGTAAGGCAGATAGGAACGTTGCAGAGATTTACAGAGCTTTGGAGGATTTCTGGAAGTCAAGCTGCGAATGGCCTATCATAAACAATAAAGGAAGTAAGCAAAGTAGTTTTGAGAAATGTTTTTGTTTTTTTTTTTTTTTTCCCCAGAGGTTAAGAATTCTGATAAATTTCTTCATGTGGAGTTCTGCATAGATTTCCACATACACAGAAACATGATTAGGGAAAGCTCTTGACTTGCATAATGTTGTTGCATGGCACAAGGCCACAATTTCAGTCTCAGTGTTGCAGCCTGGGAACATTTATGAAGTTAGACTTAAACAAAGACTGTATATCATGGAGAGACATTGAACTTCAATATCGCTGGGAACACTGTCTCCCATCCTTGGTCTCTGTATGAGAACAGGTTGCAATGTATTGTCATTCTGGTTTATTTGGCAATTAATTTTGTGCAATGTAAGTTTTGGGTTACACTAAGTTATCGAGCATTGTCTACTTGATCAGCCATTGTTCTCTTCTAGTCTAATTAGAATTAGTTCCTCATCTTCAGTATGTGATAGTTTTGGGTTTTTTAACATTTGCAAAATTTAGGAGGAATCTGTGTTGTATTAACTACTTAAAAAGTCTAGACCTTCTCTATCAAATATAGCAGTCTTCCTTACTGAGGACTAGAAATTTCAAACAGGACAATACATCTTAATGTAGGTTAGTATATGATTTTTTTTTTTATTAATAATATTGAACTAGCTATTTGGGCTACTAGGCTTATGCTGTTTTAATCATAGTTAAAGTATGGTAAATCATGGTACTATTTTCTAGTACAGTGAAAGTGCTTTGTTAGTGCTTCAATTGCAATAGACAGTAGCCATCATCCTGTTCGTTTAACTGTGCATATCTGCAAATGTTGCTACCATTGCTACTAAATGCTGTCTTATTTGGGTGTCTGAGACCTTAATTATATTCTCTATTCTTGCCTTTACTACAATTAAATAATTTGTTATCATAATGTTTGCCCTTCCCTCACTTGAAACATTATTCCCCTCTCATGCTATGGCTTGAGGCTTGATAGACTGAGCTGTCACTGAAATGCTGTGGAATGAGTTCTCCTCTCTCTGCTGCTTTTCAGAAAGAGCAGCTGCCCTCTTCCTCCTCCTGCACAGCTCTTTGCATCCCCCATTTGTTTTAGTAGACTTGGGTTTTGGTGATTATTTTTTTTTTTCTTTTTTTCTGGCAACTGGACTTTCAGCTTCAAATAACTTACTCATCCAAGTTGAGTAAAAAATAAGTAACCTTTCAGACACCTCTACAGCACCCCAGCCATAAGCTTCTAAGTATGTTTACATGGAGGAAGTATCAGGTGACAAATTCTTTACTTTGGCAATGTGATTCGCCAAATAAAAATTTAAAGCATACAACTGGGCTTAAAATGGAAGCCGGGGATCTCCAGCCCTGACTAAGTAATCATCTGCCCAGAAACATTTAAGTGCCTTGATTTTTAATTGCTATTGTACTTTCTCGTGAGGCCCTTCTGCTAAACTCCTACGCGTATACTCCTTGATTTATATACAAGTTGAAAAAACTACCTGCATAATGAAATCTCATTGGTTTTGGTTATGTTTTTCATAGGTGCAGTCCTGAACCCTTGTTTTTGTGGTGCATGTGATATTTCAGAAGTTACTATAACCTGAAGGTGAGGGCATTAAATAAAATGATGACCCAAGAAGATGCGGTATCTTGATTTTGAACATGTGACAAGTCATAAAAGGAGTATTTTTTTATTGTACAAATTAAGCTGCAGGGACTGTTAAGTTAAACTTAAAATAACCCTTTTAAAACTTGTTGAGGATAATGAATTAGCCAGGAGGAGTTCGAGCTTGCTGCTGCCAACTAAAGTGCTTAGGGACTCGAGATAGAAGTGAGAGATAACAAGCAGCTTTCATGCATTGAAGTAAATTACATGTTGGGCTTGGCTTAATCCTGGCATCAGAATGATGGCTGGGGTTTTCCCTACATTATCTTAGTGTATGATTATGCAAATATCCTTTTAATGTAGCGACTCTTTAACAGGAAATTAGTCTCATACTTGCTCATATGCTCTTGCAACCAACAGACATTCGCTTGCAAAATCCTAGCGTGTCTGAGGTACAAAAGGCACATTAACCCTTTGAGTACCCAAATTTTGCAAACATGTAAATAGCAGGACGTGCTCGGATATGTCGGGGATGTAGCAGATGAATCAGGAAAGAGCTAATTTTCCTAACACAAAAATATTCCTGGGTTTGAAAGTTCAACCAGAATGCAAATGGTATTAAGTTTACATTTGGTTTCAAAGACAGTAAGGAAACAGGAGAGGGAGAAAAACCTTACAGAAAAGCAGGATTAAAACGGAATCAAACATGGAAATTAGACAAAGCATAAAGACAAAAGAAATGTAGTGATCAGTGTTAAATGCACAAGAACCTTCCGAGCCCAGATAGTCTGCCATCATCATTCACATGTATCAATGTCCTTCAATGTATTGCAGGGGTGGTGTTTTCAGGAACTCCCCCAAAACGGGGATTGTGAGGGTGACCTGCTCTGCCTGCAGAACAGCAACTGAAGAATGGGAATCGGATGCTCCATATGGAAAGACAGATGCCTGGTATCCCTTTGGGAGGGGTGGAAATGAAGTCACAAAATTTGTGTTATTTGTGGTAGTATTAATGTACATCTCTGAGTAAGCAGGAAAGCTCAATTCCTGATTTCTTGTTTTTGTAAATCTCTGCTAGGTGAAATTATCTTAGGTCACCTTCTTAAACTGAGGGTTTCTAGTATAAGAGGTCACCTTTCTTTTTAGGAAAAAAATACCATTTAAGCATTTGAGGCCAGTGTGGGATACACTAGTGATAAGCTGGCGGCTAGTACTTGAGGTGCCCCCCACCTCCCTCTTCTTTTTTACCCCTGATTGAAACACAGACAGCTAAATCCTTGGAGTCACAGGGGAGTGCAATGCAATTAAGCACCTAACTTTCCAATGGGATTTAGGGTAGTATCTGATTCATTCAAGCTCTTGTGAAACTCCCATCAAAATGAACTGTTCAAGGCATGACCTTAAGGTAACACTTGAATCAGCCACAAAATCTAGACTTCCAGCTCTTTGCTTTAAATGTAAGATCTATTCTTTCTTCTATATCCAGTGTATTCTGTTTGTAATTACCAGAAATTACCATTAGCGAAATCAGAGCTAATCTAAGGCTCATTAAGGAGCAAGAATTTATGCTTAACTATTTAAATAAATTCTTGTTGATCTGGTTTCTGGAGATTAAACTCTGTAATTTTGTCTGTCACAGATGGGAGAAACTTGCTAGTACAATAGCACAGTATCTTAGAGTAAAAAAACGCAACAGATGTACGTAAGCACAGAGAGAGTGGGTGCTTGCAAATGCTGTTGAGGCAATACGAATTTCCATGATTTCTCATAAAATCCCATCTACTCAAACATGCTCAGTCTTTTTTGGTTTTGAGTACTAGCCAGTCACTAGTTTCTTCTGACTGCTCTAGCAGAATCTAGCAGATGCTAGATTAAGTCTGAAGACATGGAAAAAATTAAAAATTCACTATTTGGAATTGATTTTGTTTGCAGTAGATTAAAATACTAAGAAATAGCCAACTGTTGTGGTTCCACTAGGGGTTTCACCTCCAAAATAATTTTGCAATGGTGCACTCGGTATGCCAAAAAAGTAGTAGTCAAATGTAGTGGAAACGGGTCCCTGTGCTAATGATGTCAGCCAAAAAATAGTGAGATTTTATTTACCATCTGATTTATGTAGTGAACCCTTAGGTAGTACCAGGATAAATTCCTGAGAGCTCTTTTTAAGATTCAGGGACTTAGAAATTTGCTCTTTTAAAAATCATGTCAGGTAGCATTCTTCTGGAGTAACATCAAACTTTTAACATTAAGCTGACTGAAAATTAAACATATGTATTCACTGACTTCTGAAAGCTCTGATTAGCTGGTAGCAAAGCGCAGTCACAGGCACATCTTTATTCTCTGTTATAAAAGTCTACCCCAGCTCAGAGGGCTGTCATTTGACACAACCTGGATCTGTAAGGCACAACTTTTATTTCACCTTACGCACAGGGAAAGAAAACAAAACCTAAGCCACCAAGGGTTCACCTCCCCTTCTAACAAATGGGAACCTCAAATCCAAAGTGGCTTCAAAAATGAAGCATTCTCCTGAATTCTTTACTGCTTATCAACCTGTGGAGTAACTTATATCACCTCAGAGGTTTTTTAAAAATGTCAAAATTTAGAAGCATTAATATCAAGCTATAGATTTTCTTCTGTTCCTTGATCCAGAAGGAAGCCATCCAAAGTGCTCCAGGTTTTTTTTTGTCAATTTGCCATCTTCCGTAAAATGACAAAAAATTGTTACAGACATATTTGCCAAGAAGTGTGGCAAAAAAGAATTTAGAGGAAGGCTACTGGTTTATTGGTAATGTTATACTAGTCAGTAGGTTTTTTTAGATGTCAATTTTTAAATGATGATTTCGGAGTTACAGGAAATAGGATGCCAGTTCTTCAGGCATTACAGCATGCACTAGAGGACCTATAACATCATAACTCTTCTTATTTCAAGATGCTGTGTTCTGCAGTTTTATTTCCTTCTTGGAAAGCAAGTAGGATGTTTGCTAGGAAATTACTTTTATTGGGAAATACTGGAAGTTAATTAGTATTTCGTATGACCCACTTGAGATGGGAATTATGTCATTTTTACATAAGCCTATCTGGTAATACTAAACCAAGATAATCAGCTTTGATGGAGATCAAGTCTTCGCTGCAAACATATGAAAATATCTAGCTGGCTTATTAGCCTACAATTCACATCAGAAAATAATCTAGACTTCAAAATCATAGGAATTTAGAAGATTTAAATCATATGGGAAATTTTCATATTTGTGTTCTACATGATTGGAGCTGAACTGTAAGAGCTTTCTGAACACTTTGGGAAACTGTAATCATTGCACAAGTTTACGAAGCCACCAAAGCTGTGAAGTCATTGATTTCTTTGTGGAGAGTACACAGACAGACAAAAGAAGAGCATATTTAGCTCACTTCCATACCACTGAATGGGACTCTGAGATGCCTGTATGAAAGAACTTAACTGCTACTATGGAAATTTGGTATTTCACAGATTTCAGAAAGGCTACAGAGTGGCAAATTGTAGCTGGATGAGGAAGTGGATATTTGTAATTAACATGACCCAGGAGGTATATATTTGGCAAAAAGTACCTTTCCTTGTGAGTGTTCTTTTGTAGTTTGTCATTATACATGCAGAACAAAACACCAGGTCTAAAATCCTCTTTATCCTTACAAAACATCAGTATGATTGAATGATACAATTATGTCCTATTCTGACAGCATCATCAGACTAGCACAGGAATTTACTTTTTGCAGAAGTCTAGCAGCTTAAAGAAATAAAGGTCACAATCAATAGATGGCAACTAGATTTCAAGACTAAAAGAGGATTGTCACATCAAGAAGTATTTTTGTTAGCATGCCCAGAGGGGAAGCAAAGCTAAGGAAAATACAGGCTGCTTTCCCTTCGTGTCAACTGCACCTCTGACATCTTCAAAACGCTGAAGAGATGTGTTTTGTGCTTAAGTGGAACAGAGGAGCATGCAGCCTGTCCGAAGTCACTCTCTGATCTAAAAAGTTTTTCACGCAAGTTCTTACTGCAATCCACATACGCTCACAAGATGTGGAGTCCCTGTAAAATATTTGTTTAATAATGAAAAAAATCTATCGATGAACACAGTCAACATCTACAGTAACTTAGCGTAGTAACCACTAGTTCACAACAGTTAAGGTCACCCTCCAGTTGCGGTGTAAAGGTTGGAGACTGCAGGTACAGCACTACGCACAGCAGAGAAGGACAAAGCTGCCTCATGGTCACCAGACATGGATCTCGATGAAATGTGCCAGTCTGCCAGCACAGCACCACTACTCTTTATGCATTTTCAGAATCGGGTAGCACAAGCGTTTGGGAAGGGAGTTCAGAAATAAAGCCAATGGCATAAACCACAGAACAGTCAATGCTATTCTTGTGTTTCTAAAACGTAAGGAAATCCAGAAGTTAACAAAATACGGTTATTCTGTTAATGTGAGAATAGAATGGCAAAGATTTTGTTCAATTAAATTCACAGTAATTGCCACTGGTGAGTCTTGCAGTCCAGTCATCAGGGGGAAGAACGAAGCCTATCTGAACTACATGGCAACTCCTTTAACAACTCTCTAGATGTCTGACTGACAGGGACAGGAAAATTTGAGAGCAAAGTTTAGACATTTCCTGTTGAGAAAATTTGAAGCATCCCAGAGAGGTGAGGCTATGTTAACTTGGTAAATGGGCAGTCAGCAAATTTCTGATGGCAGGTCATTCTGTAACAAATCATTCCTGTGGACTGGTACCTTCATCAGTTGAGGTCATCTTCGACAGCTGCTGTTGGTCTGGTAGCAGCAGATGCTGAACATGCTCTCTTATGCACCACAGAAAGACAGGCTGTAGCTGCTATGAGGATGTGGAGATAAGAGGGATCTGGTAGCTGACAAACTGGTTGCATAGCAGCAACAACTCTGGTGGCTACACCAGGCTGCCATGGCACAGGTGACCACATCTCACTCCTTAGAAACAGCTAGTACCCAGCAGGTTGCATCAGGTCAGCAGGCACTTGGCTTATACCATGATGCCTTACTGCAAACAAGTTTTGTTGGAACCCAAGGACAGACTGTTACATGGCGACATGAGTATCCACCAAGCCAAAGCAGGGTGTTTTTTGTGCAAGTTAAGCACAACAGTAACTACGGAGACCAAGAACATATGTTGTGCTATCATCAGTAGTCTGACATATGTAACCAAAGAAAAGTCAGTGCTCATTAATGGGTGACAAATGTAGGAAGTTTCTTCCTGACTTCTTGGTTTACCAGAATACTTTCCACGGATTTCAGTTCTTTCCCAAGTCTTCAGAACAGCCACAGCGAATGCCTGTCCACAAGCAGCCGAGTGAGTCTGAACAGTCATCCCCATGAAATGGGGGAAGCGTTTTCTGCCATCTCTGGCTTCAGCCATCTCTTTTGCCCCAGCTCTAGTTCTCTTTGGCCCCACCTCTGAGCTGATTTAACTCCTGCAGTGGTTTTCTCTTAGGCTGAGCAGTTAATTCACCTCAGGGAAGCTCAAAAAAGTGCCAGAGATGATGCAAGGGGAAGTGGTGGGAATACATGGCCCCTAGCAGAAAACAAGGTCAATTTGCACTTGCCCTGCCTCAACTCAACTTTGGGACTAGAATCTCAACCAGAAAGTTGGTCATTCAAGGCTCAGACTGATGCTGCTGGGGCGCCCATTCCAGGAGATTTTGAAAGAAGGCAGTAAGATACATAAATACGTGAGACTGTATTTTAATGAGCAGTTTGATTAAATCAACTAAATCAGTCTAACTTAGGCTGGCTAATCACAGGTCATAAGAAGCTGTTTCAAAGTTCTAATAAAATCTTACTGAAAGTGAATGAATTCGGAGGTAAAACACAGACAAGACCCAGAGCAGTCTCTCAGTAACAACTTCTAAAGGCACACTATAAAATTGTGTTTCCTACTCATTATAATGACCGTTAAGAGGATTTAAAAATATGGTACAAGCTTAATTAAAAAAACCAAAGTATTAACACAGCATGAATGAATCAACAGTTCAAACGATACTTTCAATTTTATACCTAACTTCTAATTAAGGGGTCATTCTCACTTTTTTCCCCCAAGAATAAAGGTGACTAACTTTCAGAAATGGAGACCTAGAAAAAGTTAAATACTGTAGCAGCAGAGCAGGATTAACAAATGCAGATTACTGAAATACAAATTTTTAAAGCATACAAACAAAATGTCACATTAGTTCTCCATAGCTTTTTTCAGAATTTTTTTTGCATCTGAAGTTTCGTTCCTCCTACTGTAGCATTTGTCAGGATTCATAAATAGCAATAATGGTTCAGCTTTGTTTTAACTCTCCTTTTCATCTCGGACATGTTTAACAGTCTGAGTGCTAACATCTGTCAATCAGCCGTGTAAAACAGCACCACCTCCTGGTTTTAACAGCATGAGGTGGAATCTGGAACTCCCATCATCATGTAAGAAACCTGTATAAGAGAAACAAGATAAAAGTACTATAAAACTGGTATTTAATCTTAAGAAATAGGCTAAGGAATACTACTGCCACTACGTTAACCCAACCTATTCAATGGCAGGGGCTGAGAAGCAATTTTAGAATGGTTCTCGTGGGCCCTGAGGTCGCTCCGTGCAGGTGTGGTAGCCAGCACGTCTTCATCCCTGTGTGCAGTGGCAGCGCTCCAACTACCCACTTACACAGCGACTCGCTTGACAGCAAGCCTCCCATCCCACTGCTTCCTCCTCTAGTGCTGGCATGAAGGCTCTTGGCCCAAGCACCTGCCTGTTTGGGGCTCGTGCCGCCTGAGCAGCCGTCTGTCACCTCTCCCGATGCAAACATGGTGGGTGGAAAGGATTACCTGATGGGCCAGCTCTGTGCAGCAGGTTAGCCTATCCTGGTTACTCAGACCACCGCTTTGGCCTAGCAACTCCTTTATAATCTCAGTACTGGCATCTTTAGATTTGTTTAGGTTTTCAGGAAGAAGCGTCCCAGATTCTGACACGTGACGCTACCACTGTGTTTTGTCATACCAAGCTGTATATTGCTTATGTGACAACGGTTTCAGGGATCCTTCATGAAAAGTACTGCCTGGTCGTATTACCTATGTGCTGTTACTTTAAAATATTTGTTATGAAAACTTTCAAAACATTGATCATTGCTACATTAGAAAGCAGAAAGTCATGGTAATTTGCTGTATGAGGTAAACAGGTGACACTAATCAATGAAACTTAATCAAATAGCAACCAGCCATTTCTGCTGAAGAAAAAAAAAACCACAAGACACCATGTAAGTAATAGAACCAAGAGGACTAAAATCAAACCTGAACAAAAGCGGCTGTTCAGGCATCTCTGTACAGATAAGCTTACTAGGCTGGCGTCTTTTTCCTACGTTGGCTTTTTCTGGTAATGTTTGATACAATTTAGTGTTAAAAAGCAAGTGCACTGCATGCTCTACATAGATGCTAAAATACACACAGGACATACTTAACTATTAATACATATATTTTTGTTACACTGTGTGGTAAAGGAGCCTTACTTCAGGCATAGATACAATTGCAGTTGTGATGGAGTGGAGTGGGGGAGATGTGCAATACTGAAGTTTTCTGAGCGGGAAAACAGACTGAAGTGATGGTATCATCTGTAGTCTCTCCCTCCAAACAGATCATCTCTACAGATAAATTCACACCTGAATATAAACGATGTTGTCATTTACAAGATCCCGTTTTCTGCTGATGGATGTTTTGAAGGATCTAGCCCATGCTGCTTCATCTGCACTGCGATATCAAACAAGTAATCATAACACTCACACCTAAAATTAAAAGGAAAAAAAGTGAAATGTAAAGTAAGGCTCAAGTCTTACCATGTTTTATGAAAATTATTTTCTTCCTTGAGCTGTACATCATCAATGTGATGGTCTGACTGGACAGCTCTATTGTCATTTATTTCTGTTACCCCAGTAAGCAAAGTGCCCAGCATTTTTGCCACACGATCCTCATTTGCTGCATTTCCATCAGCAAATGAAGTAAAATCCAAAAATGGGACTAGGCTAGACTACACAAACAGTACTGGCAGGTGTCATACAAAAGCAGAGATTGCCTGCAGGTTTCATATGAAGAGGGACTTGTCCATATGAAAGGAAAACATCAGCAACTCTATCAGCCAGCATTGATATGAAACGAAAACCAAGCGATGGAATCATGGATGAACCCATTTCCAAGAGCTCCCTATACTTTCAGCAAGGCCAGAAGAACTTAATGTTCTGCGTCATGGTCCATGGGTTGGAAACACACATGACATTACGGTCATTAAGATTTTGAGATACAATGGCAAAAGATACTATATTTCTAAATTGAACTCACATTGTTTTGGCTTTTTCCCATGTTTCTCCCCATACGTAAACTCCATGACGTCTGACCAACACAGCACAAGAGTCTGGGTATTTTTCCATTGCACGTGCCATTCTTTCCTTGAGATCCTTCTCTTCTGGTGTATTCTCAATAATGGGAACCACTAGTGTATCATCATACCTAAAAGAAAAATGAATGTTCATGTATTTAAAAACAAGTTGTGTTTGGATGTATGAAGCTTTTCCCTAAAAAAGCGATTTTCCTTTGACTGATGTTAACAAATTGTCAACAGTAGCGATTTTACGCTCTTTTGAGTCATGCTGTACCATAAGAACTCTCAGGAACATCTCTCACTCCCAAATGTATGCTATGCTGGCAATACCTGAGCTACACTTGAGGCACAAAAAGAAAATAACACTTTAATGTATTAGGTGTAGCTGTTTGTTCACATATCACTTTGTAGTTGGGTCCCTTTACAACTTTTTCAGACTCTCTTCATCCTGTATTGGCATCATCTACAGGCTTTATCTCAGATAAAATTATTTAAAAGAATCACATCATGAAGAAGGAAATGAAGCTGTTTGCTGGAGAGCAGAAAAAAAAAAAAAAGAATTTAGGTAGTCCAAAAAGCCCCTGGAAATAAGATTGTCCTGCTAAGGCATATAAATCTGTGATGGAGTCATTGGTGGGCTATATGTGATCTTAAGAGAGCCTAAGAACCCCAGTTCCAAAGACAAGATGATGCATGTTACTCGGTGGAGCTTGCCTAAGAGTTTCTTCTGAAGGAGGACTGGGATATTTGGCATTGTCTGAATCTTAATTAACACTGGCAGAAACTTGTTCAAATAGTTTTAATAAGTCCCCAGTTCAAGTTCAGATTTATCATTGAGATCACATAGATATTTCATGAGTGGGTGCTAGCAGTACTTACTTTTATAAAACACACAGAGAAAGCAATGGTAAAAATAACACAGCTTGTACTTCAAATCAGATATTCAGAAAACTAAAAAGTGTCACCCCTTACAGTTTTCAATGCTGATGCTTTTCCAAGGAAGTCTATAAAAATAGTCAATGAAGAAAATTAAGTGGGTTTTGTAGGTTTTGACTCTTACACATTCTGATAATTAAAATTAGATTTGGAGTGTTTGCTACGAGTGAGGCCAAACAACCTAAGTGATTGGTTTCCTAGGTTCTGCTTTCTACTTGGATGTGAGTTTGGAAGCAGGTATAAATACTGTAAATTATTCCTAATCATAACCATAAGCTTTTTATCAAGACCTGATATCTATAAAACCCCAAGCAGACTCTGAATGTGTTAAATATTTGGTAACTCTTTAGTTTTATTGAAATATAAGCAGCAACATTTAGCCAAACCTTCATAGAAAATAGCTGGGGACAGTCTGAGACTTTCAAAGCTACTTACTATAGATCTAATTCTCCTTCTACTGAAGTAAAAGGTAAAACTATTCTGGCATCACTGGGATCATATTTAGGCCAAGAAATAGTCCTGATTATCCTATCTGCAGCATTTTCCTGGACAGCTTCCAGAAAAGTTTTATGTAACTAGAAAAAATATATTGTTAATCCTTTTTTTGAAAGATCTCATTTCTGTACTATCGAATTTCTTTTGAACTCAATGGGGATCCTTGTGTGAGGCAAGACAGAAGAATCAGTCCAGTATGGATGAAAATGTACGTAGGAAACACGTAATCGGGAGCTTCGCTTTCTCTAGTTTTTCTAGTAAATTAACAGGCTAACACAGGACAACTCGGAGATATGGAACCCAATAAATACAATATGTCCCGACTAGCATTTAGGAATGTTTGAGAAATCAAAATGCATATCCCAAAAAGAAAATTGTTGTGGATTTTTTTAAACACAGTGTTCTCAGACAATTCAATATAAGGGGTGTCTTTTGCCACGTTAAAAATACAAATGCTAATACTGACAAGAAGGTAAAGCTGTCAAGTCAACCAGAACTGAATACAATATGCCCAGGCGTAAAATCACACACCAAACGCATGGCTTCCTTGTCAAAGGGCAATGGTTAGTTACAAAAATTAACATCAAAACGTGGAAAGAACTTAGCATTTCAACTTTTCATCTAATTGTCACATATTCTAGAGACGTTGTTTGTGGATCCCAATTCAACACTCTGTGGGTGGAGTCCTCAAAACAAGCCATCACACATAATTTGGAATAACTCAGCACTTACCTCAGAGCTCATCCTTGAAAAGTAATAACATTATCTTTAATGAGCTGTTTATTCTGAATTTTCTTTCAAAGTCTGTCAAGTAAGATGTGAAATCCTCCACTCTCTTAACATGCCCTAAACTAGCATAGGCAGTGATATGTGAAGTCCACCCAAATGTAGTTTTGTATGTTATCAATCCAACCTAATGTTGGTTGGCTCCAGTTTCAGTTGAACATTGTACAGATGTGTTAACATCTCTGTTCTTGAGATATGCCAGTACAGTTTCTGTAGCTCAACAAACCACAGAATCCTTGACATTATGAGATCTTATCTTAAATCTCTTCCATAGGCTTGAGACCTTCTTAAGGAAAGCTAGTGACTGATTTATTCCAGAAGTCTTTTTACTTCTTATTCCTAATACTTTCTATCACACGCTTTAATGTACATAACTCATATGACTTGTCATCTATTTGTATTGCTGAAAACAAATGATCAAATAGCATGCCTCTTTTCTTAAATATAGAGAAGTACCGGTAACAGCCTCCTGAAGTACATTTCTGGATTCCTTTTATCATCTCCTGATGGGTAATACTGAACTCATGCCCTGGGTAAACAAGGGTAGCCATAACAGCAGCCTTAGAATGAGTATGGATCACTGCGCCTGCCCCTAAGAACAGAAGAAGAAAAGAAAATACATTTTTAGAATTAATTTTAAAATGTGTTTACTAAGAATTTTATTCACATACTTGATTCATTTCCTTTGGCTGGGCATCTTAGCAAATGGTGATATACTGCATTAGAAGAAAAAATATACAGCAACCTAAATAAAGGTATGATATAATTACTCATCTATACGGGATAATTATGGATTGTCTTAGGACACTACTGGTAACTTTTAGTTAGTGAAAAATTCCAGGAGAGAAACTACTTGCACAAATTCAAGGAAAACACTACCTGTACATTTCTTTACATACTGCAATGACTGAAACACTATTAATTTTATCAGAGTTCTGAGATTTTAAAAACTCACAAACTTCTTTGTGAGATGAAAGTTTAAAGACTTTTACTTTCTTTTTATTCTAGTACTCTTCTTCGATTATCCACTGGTCCTCTGAAAACATATTTACTGTTATCTTATCATGTCATGATGGAAAGACAGGTAGACAATAATTATAATTTACTTATAAAGTTGCAATGCTGCCAAAAACGTGAAATGAGTTTTCTTCGGGTACACGTGTAAGCTTCTTGTGCAGGAAGATCAGAAGATCCTACATCCTTTCTAAATTAACATGTAAATCTTGCACAACAGCAAAAGCTCTCTATTACTGTCCACCTGCAAAATAGAAGTTTCATACTTTTTTCACCTATCCATGATTTAGAACCTTTGATCACAGCCAATGGCTGTAAAAGGCTCTAAAACATAGCTGCTGAACAGGCAAAAATACTGGTATAAAACTGCTGTAAATCCCCCAGCTCCTCCTGCAACCTACTAATATACCGCACCAAAAATTAGCGCCGAAAAGATGATCACAGGTACAGCTACAGGAGACGATCAAAATGTAAATGACATTCACAGGACGTTACCACAGATCACTGTCCATTGTACATACTCCTTCGCAAATCAGTGTATTTTATAGTTTCATGTTTATTTCACTGTTACTTCCACGTATAAAGAATATGGTACTGAATTTCAGTTCTGTGGATGTGTACATACAGTGCTTCAGTCATCACTGAACTTCAAACATTTGCCACACACCTCTCATAGTGTAGGCATTCATAAAAAGAGGCGTGCACTGGCTTTTCTTCAGTTTCTTGTGTGGTGGAGGACCACTGATCTCCTGTTCGTTCATGTCACAAACAAACATATCTTCTGGCTGTAAGAAAGCAGAAATTAGTTTGACCTGTGATGACCCACATAGCTTTGTTTTCCTTCTAGGGAGACAAATATACACAACATACATTTAATACAGAATGTAATTTTAACTTTTTGTAAAAGTGCTGTAACACACTGCATTTATTCTAGCTTCTAATACTATTTAATACATTGTGTAATGTGAATTAATATTAGGTACTTTTTTTATTCATACTGCTGCCAAGCAGGTATTTGTAAAACTAGAATTTTCTCAGAAAGGAGACAGCCTGTATCTAAATAACTGACAATAGATCAAAAGGAAAAGTAGTAACCGATTCAAGAAAAGAAACGTAGACGTACTTTTCCTTCCTCCTTTAAAGAACCAACAAAGGACATCAATTAAAACTAAATATAATAGATCTAACTTGTAGAACTATTATTTTAAGCCTTGCTTTTAGCAGCTTTACATGAATGTTACCTTTGCATCAATCAGCTACTCATAATAGTACAAAGAACTGTTCAGGGCAGCAATAGAACTTTCTTCTTTAAAGCTATTTTAAAAATCAGCAGGAAATACAGTTGCAAGAGCTTTCCTTACTCACTGCACTTAATCCACTGCTACTGCTAGCAAAGAACAGACCATCATGGTCTTGCCATGTTATGCCTTTGCCTGCCTTACTTGCTAACATCCCCAGGGAGCACTGCTGTCAGTGAAGAGATTCCTTTTACTTCTCACAGAATCACAGAATCACAGAATAGTAGGGGTTGGAAGGGCCCTCTGTGGGTCATCTAGTCCACCCCCCCTGCCGAAGCAGGGTCACCTACAGT
>Ga0181612_175047_pt1 | contig 17749 bp, 7 predicted proteins | sample HoacroProtozoa21_FD_119630 | JGI IMG/M metagenome (GOLD analysis project Ga0181612, IMG submission 119630) | Hoatzin crop microbial communities from Cojedes, Venezuel. Combined Assembly of Gp0051906, Gp0051904, Gp0051908 | reverse complement strand
TGAACTGAATTGGCTCTTGCTTTTTGTTTTGTGCCTCTAAGCTCAAGAGAAGGGTGATTTCTGAGACCCCCTGCGATGTCTCTTTTCCAATTTGTCCTGCACTGTGCTTTTCCCTTAAACACCCTTTTGGCTCTGTAGTCCTTTTCCAGGCTCATACACTTGCCATGAGTGCTATCCTTGAAGAACAAATCTAGGCCCATGAATTTCACAGGCATTCAGAACAGGCATGGTCCTGCTGTGCCTATAACCCAACCTGAACGACCCAAGATTACACAGGTACTATAGGATGAAGCACAGATTTCAACCCTCACATGATTAATGTCAAGTTCTCTAGACCACAATAAGCACTTCTATAAAGCCATGCTCACTGAAGGGGGCTTCACAGCGTGCTGTAGCTATCCAGAACTTTCTTAGCAACTGCTGGTTGAAGAGAGAGGAGATGGTTGTTTTAGCAGAGCTATGCACTCCTTTAAGTGCAAAGTCATGATGTGATAAAATGAAAGATGGAAATCTGCATGGCTGTGCAATGTGCAGTGATAAAGATGATTATAACCTCCAGTTCTCTTTAAACTTACCAAGGGCAATGGGGTGAGAGCTTAGTTAATCAATCCTGAGGAATCCTTTCCTGCTATCTTTTCCATCAGTGAAAGAATGAAAGCACAAATGATGAAGATGATTCATACTCAGCAAACAAAGGCATAAAAAGCTCAAAGTGCAGTTGGCTCAACACAGCTTAATTGAAACAGGCATTGCATGAGACTGTTGATAACTGCCCTCTCAAATCTCTTCTTTTTGAAGTGGCTGCATCCCAAGTAGATAGGGTCTTGAGGTAAAACTGCTCTAAAACTGACAACAAAGAGCATGCCACTGTCTGGCCTACCCTAAGAATTAGATATATTGGGGCAGAAGGCAGGACTAGTATTCCAGGCAGGGTACATGTGTCAAAAGTTGTATTGCTTATGTAAGGTGTCAACGGACAGTTTCATCATTGACTCTTGGATTAGTTGTAGGATTGCAGAGGTAAAGATGTTGAGAAGGAGTGTATATATGTGTATGTGTGTGGACTGATTACAGAGGGAATGAGAAAAGCATAAAAAAACTGAAATTCAGACTGGCAGGGGAAGCAAGTTGGGGTGAGGCCGAGCCTCTGCAGCACATTTGATTGCCAGTGATGGCAAGAATTCTGTACGTGGTTGAAAGTCCTTATCTTCATATTCCCACTGAAGTTGATCGTAACATGTAAAATGAAGTACCTTTCTAGAATCAGGGCTCCACTTGTTCTCTGCGGAGATAGACACTGCCCTACCAACGTGGACATTAAAAATGTCACGCATGTGGTGTCAAAGATGAGAAGCCTAACTTTTTGTTAATGAAAGCTGATGCTGTAGCATAACAACTTTGCTCCAAGAGGTGGATTTTTCCAGGAAACCTCAAAAACCTCAAAACTTGCAAGATTCATGCTTAAAATCTCTGCAGATCTGATTTACAGCACAGTATGATTTCGGAGAAAAATCAATCCAGTAGCCATAATGGTGCTTGTTAGTGTGAGCAGCAGAATAAAAACAGGTTAAGTGGTGGAAAACAAAGGAACGATCCCCCTCAGAAAGGAAGACTTCTCTAACAGAAAATACATGTCATTTTCCCTGTATTTCATTAGTTTAAAAATTGGCTAATTTCAAACTGCAGCCTTTAAAGTCCAGAAAAATTTGCAGTGCAGTGCAGTGGCTTGTCAGAACTTCAGACGAGAACTCAACTTGAGTCTAAGTTTGTCTTTTCAGCCTTACTTGCAACTTTTTCTCCCTGTCAATTGCTGGGCAAATGACTCAGATTTCAACTTTTTCCTGTATTGACTTGGCTCTTATCCTCTTATATCATTCATTTTTCACGTGTACTGGGAACTCGGCTGGACTCTGCTACATACAGCCTCTTTAACGCTACTCAAAGGGCTTGAAGTCAAATCTCAACTTCCATGTGGATTATCCTGGGATTAGAAAGACATCCAAAGGTCTTGCACGTTTCTCAGCTGGAGGAAAATTAGCTTTGTGTGGGGATGGGAGATGTTCATGTCAAGAGTTAACAGCAGCTGCATCGCTGTGGCTGTAGCACATTTGGCACAGATCTGGGCCAACCGCTTAGTGGCTGAAAGCAGAACTGACCTTTGAGATTGTCGATGGGACAAATATTAGCACCCATTGTAATACTGCTAGCATCTATTAATGATGCAGAAAAAATATGCAGCCCGCATGGAAGGAAGGTACAGATCATATCTGCCTGTGGTCTGCTGGTTTTTCTGCACTGGTACTGTCTATATTATGATCCCATATGTATGGTGTAGCTTAGAGCAACCGCAGAGCAGCTTTAAATGATAACATGGCCAGTTCTGGTCTTGAGAATCATTGTGTTCGAAACAGTTCTCTCATGGTCTGCAGTTTCTAATGTGTTAATCAGTCTGCCTCAAGAAGCTGACAGTGTTCAGTCTGCTGTACTTTAAGGTAAAGAACAGAATTTTCTAAAGAAGTCATGGTTAATTTTGGTTATTTAAGAAGACAAAGCAAGGAACTGTCTAATTAGCAATTATTGTCTGATACAAATTGTCCAGTACTGAACATCTAATTCCCCTGTCTGATCTTCGGTGAGCATGAAGGGCTGTTTATTACTACTGCTGTTTCCAGTGTGTCTGAGAAGACAGTTTTTATTTCATTAACCTGCACGTAGGTAATTCTCAGATAGTCATCCTTTTGTTCCTCTGTGGGATAGATGTAGATAGTTTATGGGATGCAAAAGCTGTTCAATTTTAGTGCGGAAGGGCGAGAAGCAGTCATCTTTCTAGAAACTGGCAGTCGTGCCACTGTCCCTTATGTTGCTGTTCCGAGAGAATGGGTGGGATGTAATTCCCTTCACTTCACACGGAAACTACTTGGCCATGTTGACATTTGCAGCCCTCTGGGATAGCCCCAGCTACTGACCTGTTTGCTAAACACTCGTTCAGCTGTGTCAGTTCTGTCGAAAACTATTTCCTGGCATTTGTGTTCAGCTCACACTATTTTGCAGTACCCCAGCCATGATTGTTTCCTTTCTTGAGGAAAATAACTTCTCTGCTCGGGCCATTGAAAACCTGGGTGTTAAATACCTTCCATGTCTTTTATCAGCACTGTGTGCCCGCCTTCTCTGTTGCGAGAAATCATTACTTTTCATAGCGTATCGGTTTGTCATGTTTCACGTCCGCAGACTGTTAGTGGGGTTGTTTCTGGGAAACTGCGTGGCTCAAAATGACCTCCGAACACCCTGGACTGTGCAACCGCACTTATGCTTAGAAGCAAAACTCAGAAGCAAGATCTGCCTTGGGCTTGGAGGGAAGCTGAGTCCTCAGAGGCACAAAAGCCTGAAGCTATTTCCTTCTGTCAGTTATTCAGCTGAAGTCATTGAGAAATTACTGAGGACAATACATCTAATTAAAGAGATCAGTTCTGCACATCATGACAGCACTATGCAGTATGCATCGTTCCTTCAGCAGCAAGCAATAGAAGTTTCTCACAGGCATGCCCGCAACGCCTGGAACGTACTCGCACTGCAAGCAGCATAGACAAGGACGAGGTTTCTGTTTGCATAGCAGCTCTAGCACTGCTAGATAATAATTCAGATTGGAGGACAGCACTGCTACTTCCTTCCTGCAGTCCTGTACTGCAGACCTCTGTAAGCTCCACAGGTGTTCCCCACATCTCTGCAGGTCTGAATAGGTATCATGCCATTGCGTTTCAGAAGCAGCTAATTCCATACATTTAACTGGCATGCACTCTGGTGAGATTTGTTTGGGGTTTATGTTTTAAACATAAACAGACCTGAGATTCTGTGATTCAACAAGAGAGATGAATACAATGCTATACATGCAAATGAGTTGTTGTATTAAATTGGGTTTTTTTTCCAATTATTTTATTAAAAACATCCACATATATGCAGCACGAGAAGCCAATACTGAAGGAGATAGAGTCTCTACTATTCTGACAGTAGACCAGAATTATATGTTGGTTTGCAACCTGTTTAGAAAAAGCCAATGGCAATCCAGGCTGCCTTTACAGAAGTACTCTGGTGCACTCATTTCTTGAATGTCATGCTGAGTCTGGGCATTGCATTATCAGTAGGGAGACTGAAAGAGAAAAAAATTGATGAGCAGATCGTTGACTTGGAATGAGCGACTTGTACAGTATGAGAAAGATTAAAAGTACTAAAGTGATTTATGCCAGCTGAGGATCTGAGCTGGCTAGTTTAGTTTTGGCCACTAGCCAACCTAAAGGGTGAGAATGGAGCTCAGCAGTTTGCAAATAACTGAAGGCTGTTAAATACCAAGGAGGAATTAAAATGATTTAATGAAGCACACAAAGGTGTAACTGGAAGTAGTTGGACTTAATTAAGGAAGGGAAAACTGTAAATGAGTATCCAGAAAGCTTCTTGTTAATGAAATGTAATAGTCTGCAAAATCACCTTTGCCTGAGACTTTTAAAACTGGATGTGACAGAACACAAATGCTGTGTAGGTCGAGAAAGATTGTGTGTTTATAGCATATAAATTTATAGTTACCATGAGGCTAAGCTAGCTGAGGCTTCCCAGTCTTGGGCTCATCATATTTAATACTTCCCAACAGACACACCAAATAATATCTGCATCTTACCTGTTGCATGCCATCATGTACGTTTGAGAGTCACAAGCAAATACTCGCTGTATTTTTTTTACTCCCTGTAATGTATATCTGCTCCTTTCAATTCTGAAAAAAACCCGACCCTAGCTGGTAAGGCATGCTTAATAGAGAACTGGGTTTATGGCTAAATGGAGAAAAGCTATGATGACTATGTGGAAGAGTAGGCAGAATAGCCCTTGCCAAAGTTTAGATCAAAAGATGTTTTCTGAGCTGTCTCAAAATTCTTAGGAAATGTGCACCGTGCGGTGAAGGCACTGCAAAGAGACTAACTGTGCAATCCCAGGCAGGAGAGAAACTTGAGCTCAGCTGGAGCGTTTAGGTACCTCTGTGATGCAAAGAAGAGGCATGGAATTGCTGCTGCTCCCTTGACATTAAAACCAGTAGCAACAGGCTGGGAGAGTGACATTTCCATTTGTGAACAAACTGTGAATCATTAGCTCAGATATTTGAGAGATGGAGATTATTCTGAATTTGCTAAAATTGCCACATCTGAATTTATTTCACAGCTCATTAGGGAGCTGTGTATAATAAATTACCCAGCATGTTACGTTCAGCTAACCTGCCATCTCCCTGTGTTTTTTTATGGTCTGGGTTGCTGAATGTGAATAAGCGAGTAGTGCCTATTCGACCATCATTTCATTGTGCAAATGTCAGAGACAGTGAATTGACAGAGGTTCTTTTTCTTTCCATGCAACCTAAAGCAGTTACTCACAAACCTAGAGGTGATTTCCTGCACTCTACATGCGAGGGCTGTTTCCAATTGATAAGAAAGGACACAATAGCAGAAGGACACAGCTACCCAAGGCCAGGAGATTCTATTTTTCTTTTCTAATTGGTGCCTACAGGAATGGTTTCTCTCTGCCCAGTAATTTCCACTACCCAGAGAGGAGGATTTCCAGACAGGTTTGAGATGTCTTGTAGACCTCAAGGACACAGGCACAGCCTTGCCGTTTTGTTATTTACTTTGGGCTCTGGTTTCATCCGGCTGCTGCACAGCATTGCGCATAGGGAAAAGCCTTCACCTCAGTTTGTATCAGTAAGAGCTCTATGGGGTTTGGGTTTTGTTTTTTTTTTTTTTTAACTTGACTGTGCAGTCCCAGCTTGCTTTGTGGCCCCACCTTAGCATCTCTAGCAGTTGCTGATGTGGGGGAGAGTGGCAAAGCAGGAATAATAGCTGTGTGGATTTTTTTTTTAAAGAAATCAGCTTTTCAAAGGGGGGGCTTTTTATTTTTTTTATTTTTTTTTCAGAATTTGAAACCTCATGGCAAAATTTTCTTATTTTTACATAATAATTTTTTTTTGCTTTTCTTTTTTACAGTTATTACCTAAAATGGGTCTCCACAGAGTGAGAAAATGTTTCGTTAACTTCTTTGGTGCTTCCTAGAAAAGAATAGATCATTACTGGAACTCATAAAATTGTATGTATGTATCTATATATAATAGTATTTATGCTTTCTCATAGCAAAAGCTTTTGATGATGAATAGGGAGCTTTTGTGAGATGTTTCACTGCGGAGCGTTTCCATTTTCTGTCAGCACTGTTCATCAATGGGATTGATCTTTTTTGCAGGCTGGCTGTTCCAGGCCATACTGCTGGCTGTACGAGACTGTGGCGGGACAATTCCTGTTTCCTGTGCTCTGGCATGTTTGCATTAGATCCGATCTAAACACAAAAACTGTGCTGACTGTCTATGCAGATTTCTCAGTTGATTTCAGTAAACCAGCAACCTCCACGACTTTGATATGTGTTTTAGATTGGATAGTGTTTTATTCGGTGTTCTGTGAGTTGTTAAAAGGAAAAAAAACAAACCCAGAGAAGTATTGAATACTCGTGTCTCATATACCCTGTGAAAGAAAGAAGTGTGTCTTTACCAAATCAGATGTCAAACAGATATAGGAAGACTGGTGCTCAGGTGAACCCAGATTCTTCTGTAAAGTAAGTCACAATGTAGACTTTAATTTACAGGCTGGTGTTAAGGGATCAGCAGCATTCACAGGTACATGAAAGCAATATGCTGGTGTTAAGGCACCTGAAACCAGTGGACGCACTTTTAAAACCACCCCCGTCCATCTGCTGGGCCGAGGGCGAGGTTTCATCCACAGGTGTGGTCGTACAGCTGACCCGCTCCTGCGCTGAGCTGGCGTTGGAGAACCGTAGGCGCCTTGCAGCAGGCAGCACCTGGGAGCATAGCTGGAAGCAGGCTGTGACAGGCCTCTGCTTCACCAGCTGCGGCCGGGGCAACAAAGTGCACTCATTTCTTTATCCGTGCTTTGGTGACAAGTGTTCTGTTAGAGCCAGGCATTAGGGCTGAGAAAAACGGCCTGTCAGTATTCCCTGTGCGAGTGGTAACACTACTGACCAACCACCTCCATCACACACGCATACACCCAAACAGCTCTGCAAACTTCTCATGTTTCCTGACAGTGACCTAAACAGGGGATGGAAACAACCTGCTCTGAGTAATAGAACAGAGGGATTTCCGTTTTTTCCAAAAGGTACAGCCACCTTAATTGCTTTCCTGTAATAATATAGTGATACGGTGTTGGCTTTCTATGAATAATTCAGGGCAGTGAAATGATAAAGTTATCAACAAAAGATGGCTTACGGTGATTATTTAATGCATTTCATAGATGTTTCAAAGACAAAAAGATATATCTGCAGGTGGAATGTGAAATACTACATTGGAAATGCGTACAAATATATTAACTCTATTACTGGTAAAGTAAGAGTCAGCGGAAGACAGTGAATAAAACATTTTTATATTCCCTGTATGTATGCTGTCTTCTTCTATTAAATGATGAACAAAAGATCTTTGCAAAATTCAGATAATCTCTTGTGCAATAGGTACACTTTATGTTATGAAAAGGAATGGCAAGGCTAGAAGACACAGGACTAGTGGACTGGTTAATAACTGTGGTGACAGTATGTATGCAGCAGCAATATATAAGGGACCAGGTTTTATGTGTGGACCACGCTTATCAGAGGGTGCTAGGGCTTTACACTAGAAAACATGCCCTGCACGAACAGCTCTTCTTTTTTGTCCCACTCACCCCCAGGTCTCCATGTGCTGCATGGTGTGGGTGTGGTGATCGAACGTAGCAACTGAAGCCCAGTTAAAAACAAAACAAGAGATGTCGCCAAAGGAACTGATGGAAACAGCTTTTCAGAGCAAAATTTAGTGGCTACTAAAGCCTCCCGACGGCTTCAGCTGTGCTAGCAAATGTTAAGTGGTGGGGTGAAGAGCAGCCCATGTTTCCACTGGTCTCCAGTTCCAGAGCAGAGCGGGACTGTGCATTTTGCTTTCTTCTCGGAGCACAGGGGAGGTGGGGAGCCTCCTCATAATGCAGAGAAGGATGGCCATCTCACGTGCTGCCCTTGCAAGCCAGCCACCAGGAAAACAGACAAAACAAGATGTTTTATCTAGGAATCTTCCTGCATGCTGAATCCTCACTCACACACCTCCCTCTCAAGGAAAGTGATTTTCCCTTTCAGCATCCTGATATAAGCACTTGGAGAAGCGGGGAATGCGCGGAGGCACATTTGGAGCATTGCTTGAGGCTTTTGGCAGTTTTCGTGTTCAACCGCTGCCTGTGCTGCAGAGGCTCAAAGGACTGCGGTCTACCCATCACTGGTCCGTGCAGCCCACTCGGGAGGCAGCATGGGCACAGACAGCCCGCGCAAGAGAGCTGCAGGATTTGCAGCCTAGACCTTGAGAACTACTTGACCAAAGACCACGGCTTAACAGCTGCTGTGGAGAACAAATACTGTAAAGATGGGGACTTTGAATTTTTAGGAAGAAGTCTCAAGTCACTCTTAAGTTTGGGTGACAGCTTGCTTTATGTAAATCCTTTATCCAGGCAGTCAAGTTCTTTGTGCTTATTTACGCTGGAGAAGTGCAAGCACCACTACAGATCTGCCCCTGAAATGAGCTTGAAGATTTCTCTTCTGTTAAGTAAGTTGCCTTGGAAAGACATTTCCATTTTTTTTCACATTCCTCCCTGTTTAAAGTGAGTTGAAGAGGGATCTTCACTCTTCAGTGTTGGAGAAATAGAACAAAAATTCTTGACTTTAAAAGTCTTGACTTAATGGTCTTGTCTCTTTTTCCTCCCCCACTCTATTACCCTTTACACTGTTGATTTACCTGTTCACTATTAAAATAACTATCTGATGGTGGCATTACTTGGTGAAGTGATACAGGCAGGCCAAGTGGAGTGTAACAGATGAATTCCATAATTTGAAAACCTGCTATCTATGAGGTGGCAAGCACTGCCTTTTTCTGTCTTTATTGACTATTAGAGCTCCATTTTGCAGTGTATACTGTTCCAGTGACATAGTTTTCCATGCAAAAAGTCTTGATTTTTTTTCTGAAACCAAAAATCTTCCCTTCTGAGTTTGGGTGGACTGTGTAATATTCAGGCCACAGAAAATACTTTGTTTTGTTAATAAAATGGCTTTTCATTCGCTTCCTAGAATGTATTTTATTTTTTTAGTAGGTAAATTAAAACCTTGCTTATTAATTGTAATGCATGCAAGTGCCTTTGGCACTCTTTCAGTATACCTGTGCCAAAGCTGTTGCTGGCTAGGATGTGACAAGGCAAAGGGAGAGATCTGAGGTTGTACGAATCCATCTGGTCTGAGTGATCCTGATGGGAGATCTGACCACAAATCCCTCTTAATTCCTTTCTGTGATTGCTTTCTGCTCTAATTGCTTTGTGAAAAGACAGAATGATTGTCTTTTCGATAAGCTGACATACTTTTTAGATTGAAACAGTAAAGTGTTTTCCTTCCGTGGAGGCTTCCACCTTAATGGACTAGGAGTGCTTACAAACTCAGTTAGCTTATCTCATTTTGGCTCAGTTCAGTTCAGCAACAAACAGCTGAGGAGTAACTTCATTAAACATGTGCTGTGCGGCAGCGGAACATTGCTTTGCCAAAATCTATACTTACTGTGAAGTATGTTATTTTAAAGAGGGAAAGTTAGGATTTCATTATACATCATAAAGTTAATTGTATTTGTCTCTCATACAGCAACTTCCATGAATTTTATTAAACATGAATTAAACCTAACCTAACCATTTACTCTACTAACAAAATGATAAATATCCATCTTTAAAAATCAGCTCTCAGAATAGTCTTTTATTTTAAATAGGTGTCTGCTGTTAATTGGACTATGTGCTGAAAATGAAAGGCCAGATCTTGATCTTGGTTACCCACTAAGGAATGACAATCAATGTGCTGGGTCTAACAGATTTACGTGGATGATTTCATAATAAAAAGCTTGTCTGCAAGAGCCAATGTTGGAACGGTGGCCTTGTCCTTCACATGCACTGCTCTGAGAACAAGGTAGTAACTTGTCTTAAGTCTAGTGGGAGTCCTCTGCTACTGGAAGGCTTTTTGTTGCTGAAATCTAAGGTGCAGTTTCTAATTAACTATAGCGTCACTGGATCCCTGCCTAGCTTTTCTGAGAAGTCTGCTTATCCCAAAATTTAGGCCATGCAGTGACTAAAGTGGCTCAGAAAGCAGAGCTTTCATTCCTTGCGAGTTTCTGATGGTGGGCATCTGGAAGGATATTCAGAGAGCCCAACCTTAGGCACGCAGCTCCACAGAAAAGGGAGTGGATTTTTTCCCAAGCCTGATTTAGGTGCCTTGATTTTTTACCTTCTGTCCACTGACTATGTATGTAGAAAAGGTGCAAAAAGCAGTTTCCTGTGCTGGATGGTGTGAATAGCCATATTTTATTCATTTCTAGGCAAAAATAATCTGAATCAGACATTGACTAAACTGAAATCTCTCTAAACATTTTATCCCTTAAAATGTAACCTTTTTTTTTAGGTCTTGGAATATTTCATTTTTTAAGTGCTTCATTCAGATACTTTTAATCAAGGACACAAATATGCTGGCGTTAGTCGACCAAAACCAAATATCTTCTGGCTGCTGCGAAGAGTTTCATTTTGGTTTGTATTGTTTCTGAGCTCAGCCTCGGGGTCACTGACCACTGAGGCCCCTGAGGCCTTCAGTTTTTGGTAAGCTCCCTCTGGCCAAATGCCCAGTCCATGCTAATGTGCTTGCTGTGATTTTCAAAATTCTGCCCAGCTGGTCCTTTCCTCTGGAATAGTTTGTGATGCTCAATCTCCAGTTTTTCATAGGGGAGAAATATATAATTTAATTTGTGGGTTTCAGTAGTCTTACTAATGACTTTCTACTTGTTCTGCTGTTTTTAAGTAGTTACAGAGGCTTCACTGGCACTTTTATATTGTCCTGTATTGTTTCCATCAGCCGTTGGATTTCAGGAGGGAGAGATGTAAACTGTATTTCAGGTTCTTTGAGACAAAGCTGACAGAGCTATCGAAAATGAGGCACATGCTGCTGCTGAAGTTTTTGCCTTTTTGGGCTGCATTTTGCGAGAGCTGGGAGAGTATACCCATGTGAGAAACTATCGAGATGAAATACTTGCCTCTCTCAGTCTAAAGAGCATCAAGTAAGAAGCCATTAACTTTTGACTCAGAACTTGCCCTTTAGCGATACACAGAACATTATTAAAACAACCTTTAAGGATTTTGCTAGTGAAGATGTCTGACTACTTCTTTATCAGCATCTCAGCAGTGCTAGCTGAAGGCATGGACCTGAGGAGCTCAGGTCTCCTGATCCGACAGGTTCACGGGTCTCTGCAGCATGCCACTGGCAGCGAGTCCAGCTACAACAAGGGACCTGGTGGGCTCTGCATGTGGCATTCCTGGGGCATCTACTGTTCTTAAAAGGACCTCTCACTTTGTTTAGAAGTGTTTTAAAAAGGTGTGCTGCAGTAGTTAGTATATAATAACAAAAATGGTAAAAGCAGAACAAGCAGAAGTTATTTCATCCTTACCTTCTGGTAAGCCGTGCAAAAGCAAGATAGAAGGTTGCTGCGTTCCTGTTCTGACAGATTCTTTCTACCCTTGAGGGCTACAGCTAGCTGAAAACGGAAATGCCTTCTGGGAGAAACTTATTTTTTGGCCCTGCTCATTAAAGCTGTATTTTTATTGTGGCTGAAGAACCAAGTATTTAAATTTAAATGGATGTTAGTCTGCTAAGGGAGTGCTCTGAAAGAAATGTTTTGAGGTGGAGTCTGTGGTTCTCTCTACGTAGGCAGTCCTGTGCTTAGCTTACAACAAGCTGACACCAGTGGTCGGTCTGCTTTGCTCTACATGCTGTGAATTCAGAGAAAAGCTGTGAATTCAAATCTTCATTAGAAACCTGAGTCTCTGCAATACATCCAATTTTTTTATTACTAAAACTGTATACATCAACAGTTCACGCACGTTGCAGCTGGGTGCTTTAGTAGCTAAATCTACAAAGAAACACTGCAACAGACAGCAATCAAGTCTCTTTAGTAGCTATTGTCCGTGTCTGTTCTTGGATGTTGTGCTTTTGCATGCAAAAACAACTTTTTGAAAACAGAATGAAACTTCCAATTCCTCTATATTAACAGCAGCAACAACAAAGCAGGTTCTTTATCTGTAAAGCAACTTGCAGGCACAGCCGGTTCCTTCTGGGGCTTGATGTAATGCCAAGAGCTCTGGCTCAAAGACTGCTAAACTGGATGGACTCAGATACGGCATCTGTGGTGCCTGCACGTGGTTTGCTCTCAGGGGAAAGTTGCAGCAGAAAGCAAGCTGGAGCGGGGTCCTTCGTATGGCGGTGATGACCGCAGTTGTCTGCAGCTCTGAAGAGAGAGAACAAGGGAACAAGGGACAGAGACTGTGAAGGTACGGTGTGGCTGTCACACGTGCACAGCGAGTAGCCCTGGTCAGCTCACACCTCCCAGTCAGCAGGGTAGAGCAGTACACAAGGATTATGTCTGAGTGTATCTGCAGCAGTACATGGTTTGCCAAATGTCTGACAGCTTGAGGTGCTGGGCATATGGAAAAATAGCTGGTGGTCAGGAAAGAAAAAAACAAAGCTATTCTTCATTGCTTTTCAGACAGGACACAGGACCAACTATTTATTAAGGCTCTATAGGATGTCTAGCAACCTGGCTGATAGGGGTGGGTCCTTTCAAATGCAGACATACTCCAGCCTCCTGCTGTAAGATAGCACAGGTAATCCATGGTTTCTGGAGAGTTTCCCTATTTGTAAAAAAGAAATGAATTTATGTATGTCATCAGCTTGTGGAACTAAAGATAACTGCATCAAGTTCTGCTAGGTAACTGTGGATTTTCCCTGGTAAACTGGTAAATTTCTAGCCCTGGAAGATTGCAGATGTGATGCTGAATCTTCCTTCATTTCACCCTTATAAATGAACAGCACCTTCAGGCTTTTAGAGTACTTCCTACAGTTGGGTATAGAGGGAGAACATAATTTCTACCCAGGGTCTTTATTTTACGGCATTCTTGAAGCTGTCTGTTGATCTGAGTTGCTTTCTGCAATGGGGAGTCCTGGTGAAGCATGCTGATATCTTACCTATAATCCTCCAGCATTGCTTCCCAGACTGGTAAATGTCAGGGCTCGCCTTGTCACATCTATCTGTATCACCTCGCCCCAATAATGGCTATGGAAATTGTGGGAATGCTTTATAGAGACAGCTGTCAGCCTATGAACAGCACCAGCGTTTTGGTTTTTTTTTTAAAAGTAAAGATAATTCCGACAGCTGGATGGTTGTTGTCCTGACCTTGTTTGCAGGCTGGTCACAGTCATTCCTGACTAGGAGCTGGTAAACTGGAACTCAGACTCCAGAGGCGTTGACTGACATGCTGTTGTCATAATGTGTCAAGCAACAAGTGCTGTCTTTTGGCAGCCTGAGCTTACATATCAGTTCCTGTCAAGATTTTAAAGTCTACTGTGGCAAACGTCTGCTTTGGTTCTGCTTGTCCTCAGAGCCAAACTACTTACTGCTGAGTTGTCACATGCTAACTAATACAAGCAGCAAGCCTCTCGCCTTTCTGATTTGCTACAGGACCAGGGAAGCCTGTGCATTGCAAACTTCACACAAATTAGTGTGCTCTTCCCTGCCATCTGTGCTGTACAGCAGCAATTTTTTTACTTTGAAATGCTTCTGTGCCAGCCTTGGTGTGATAAAACAACACATGAATAAATCGGGATGTGCCAGCAACAGAGCGACAGGTGGAAAATGGTTTCTTCACTAGGAATACAAGTGTTTCACAAGAAACTACAAAAGCATTTCTGGAGCTAACGGTACCATTTTTCCTTGGAACTCGAGTTGAAAACCCTGTTCTTCTCAGCTTGTTCCAGGTTGCTGGGTGGTGTAATACGATTACGTAGATGAAATGCACACTTGTTTGTGTCTGCGGTTCTTTCTGGGGGTTAACACTGGAAGTGAGGGGAGGCCTGGAGCTCACACGGGCTCCATCCTCTTGTTTGTGGCAGGGTGCCCTGACGCTGTACTGAGATTCATCGACTTTGTGTCTGTGGGCAGCTTGTTTCCCCTACGGGTCAGTTCTGCTTTCTCCTCAGAGTATCAACCTGTGGCACAGAGTGCGAGAGCACAGGCCAGATGCTAAAAGGGACCCAGGTGCTACCGCACTCTGCTCGGAGGCAGGCGGGTCCCGGGGAGGAATTCGGAGCCCAGTGTTGGGCTACCAGGGCACCCTGTACCTTGTGCAGGGGAGGCACGTGTCTCAGCATGGGGGACTTACCTAGATCTTGTCCTTTGAAATTACGCAGGGACTCAAAAGCCTGATCTGCTGGGTATTCTCCAAGAAGAAAGAGGTAGTCAGGAGGCAGGTCTTTCTGTGCCTGGTTTCTGGAGCCTTGTCACGTTTAGGCATGAGCAAAAGGGCCAGGTTGCTCAACTAGGTTGTGAGAGAGCCACGATTCAGCGTGGCACACGTGGATGTGCCACCGGGCTCCCCACGGAGCTACGACTTACCGTGATTCTGCCAGTACCCCCCAGTCCGGCTGGATTCCCTGAGGAAAGGCAGGTTTTATTTCAGGGTATGTGGTGGCTCCAGGTGCTGTGAAGATGGCAGGTTTGATGAGGTGGCGATCTTGAACACGCGATCCTGATAAATTGGAGGTAGTAAGTCAGTGACATTTTCACCTAAAGCTGCTGCAAGCAGAACTGCCTGGCTGAGCACTGCTTCCCATGCTGGACCAGGCCTCGCAGAAAAATGATCTGATCTCAGGTGGAACTTCTTTCTGCTTCTGACGTATAAATAAAGAGTGGGTTTCTTGTAGTGCCTTAAATATGATAGATCTCCTGTACTGTTTTAAACAACACTAGTGAGGCTACCCTGGTCGCTGATGCAGCCTTGGCAGAAATAATGGTCAAAACACGCAACAGAAGGCACCACCCAGCCAAGGACAATACCCAAATTGTCACTTCTTCATCGGGGTCATTACTGAGAATGGTAGCAGTCTGGGGGCAGATGACTTCGCCGTATAGGCTGGAGACTTTAAACAGGAGAAAGAACTAGAAAAAAATAAGAGTATTTCAATCTGATGAGCATGCTTGCCTTTGTTTTTTCATTTTGCTGCATGGAAATATTTTTCCAAACATTTTAAGCTTGAAAAAATCTGTCACTGAACAACAGTTCTAATGAAATAAATAAAATCCTCTTTTGTTCACTTGTCTTATTCAAAGTTTTCAGGAATTCTGCTGTTTCTCAAAATCATTTTGCTTTGAGAGAAAAATGTTACAAGAATATTTTTTAGTCACAAAATGAATGTAGAAAAAGACTGATCATTTTTCTTTTAGCCTAAGAATAATTTTTGGGCTGAGCCTGTATATTAAAAATGTCATACTAAATGGCAACTTTTCTGAAAACTTGAAAGTTTGTGAAAGAAGAAGGTTATGCTGACAGATATTTCAGAAACCTAATTAATGAAGCCCTGAAATGAAAAAGACTGAGAACAATTTGGCTTCTTGTATGAAAAGAAATAACACATAACATTTCAAAAGTAATGAAAGACCAATCACCCCAAGAATTTCAGACAGAAAAGGATTGTAAAACAGGAGTTATATTTCTTTTTGTCATGGTAAACTTTTTAAACATATATCTGGATAGAACTGTCTGAAAGAACACGACTGTATTTTGTGACAATTACTGAGGTTTCAGGATTTTTATACATTCTACTTAGGAAACAAAAGCTTTTGAATATTTTTGTGTTGAAATTCCTTTAGGAATCTGTAGGTGTTCTAGTCAAGGTTGTTCTTTCCTCCTACCGGTCAGAAATTATTAGAGAGACCAGATTGTTCTGAACCTCAAAATCTTTTCATCCAAATGAGTAAATCTTTTTAAGTGCCTCAGCATCAATGAAAACTGCATATTTGAACAACATTTTGTTTTTCTGAAACTATTCCAAGTGACTCCAACTTCGTCTTGCACGTAATAGTTTTGCACAAAAGAAAGATGCATTTAATCTCAGTTGTAAGAGCACGGATTTGCCTGTTCTGTACTGCTGCTGTTTCTGAAAAATGGCTTTGCCTTACTGTATTTCTTTTCATCATCCTTACTTAGTGGCTGATCGGCTTCCGATAATGTGGTTACTCGATCTTACCCTGTGAAATTACAATCCATTATCTCGTCAGGATATGTTCTTAGAGGGGGGATAAAAAAATGTTGTCAGTAATACATATACTTAGTTGAAATTAAGTGAGGACATGAAATAAGCTTACACTGCTGCAAAGCACAGGGTATCAGCACCTGTCCTTCATTAATCCACTCAGTCCTCTCTCTTTACACTGTGAAGTGGCATGATAGCATAAAGCCACAATGAAATACATGGACACTCTGTCTGTCCATGCTTTGAGGACTCTTATCCACCTGGATGCTGCCTCGTTGCTTGCTTTGCCACTGGGCACCAGTATGGGCGCTGAGATTGCCAGGAAGCCCATCACAGTGACTTTCCTCACGTAAGCAATGGCACATTAGAGCGCACAAAGCCTATTGCAAAGTGTTGAAATGAAGCCAAACATTTGGAAGCAAGTTTCTAACCTTTGTTAATAGAGGTGCCATTTTATTAGGCCGAGCTGATGATGCAGTAGGGGGACTTTAGGCCAATGTATGGAAACACTTGTTGGCACAGAAAAGGAGATGCTAAAGGGTGAGTGTAATGCTGTAGGGAAAATCCTGCAGGTAAAGGTCAGTGGAATTTTCTTTAAAAGTTGTTCTTGGACAAGTTTGGGTGACATTTATTTGTCTTCTTTCTAATACTGCATTCTAATCTTTGCCTCAAAGAAACAATGGGGTACAAAGTGTATTGTCTGTGTAAGGACTTCAACTCAAAAATCTCCCTGTCTGCCTCCAAATGCCAAGATTGACTTAAAAATCATGGACTGTGGTTTGAATAAAAAAGTATCTTTACTTCTAGACCTTTTGAGGTCAAGTTGTCAGACATTCTTGTATGTTTCTAAGGGCTACACATTTACCTAAGTGAGAAAGAATAACAAAAAATATAAGTCGAAAAAAAAGACATTTCACATAGTATTTGACATAGTCACGTACTTCCAAATGCCATGTATTTAGGGGAAAAGATCATCACATGCCTCAAATAAAGAGAGTTAATAACATCAGGAATAGCACAATTTGCACTGATTTAATTTAAATGAGAACTGAAAATTCTCAGCTGCATATCTGTAAATATGCTATTTGTTGTCAACAACACTAAAAGATTGATCTAGCAGGTCACCTGCAAATTTTCATTTGGGCCTCTTCATCATCAGGAGATTCTCCTCAGGCTTCTTCTATGCTGCAGTCCAACAGCTGTCTTTTATAATATATCCTGACTGTCATCAGATTTGAGCTCTGTATCACACTGTACTTATTTTGGTAGAGAAGTAGGCGTGTGTTTGTGTGCGACAGGGACTGGGGCTGGAGGTTTCACTTTGTACTTCTTGCAGATAGAATTACTGTGCCTCTGTTGGCTTTGCTTATTTCTCTTATGTCTCTTGTGGGTATCTGTGGGGGTTAAAATAAGTGTTGGCTTTGGATTTGATTTGCATTGTGAATTTGTGTTGCCTTTGTTGGCGTGGCGACCTGGTTCAGGAACGGCACGGCGACCAACCCCAGGCCGCTCGGGCCATCAGCTCGCAGACACCAATGTGGTGGACGGCAAATGG
>Ga0181612_136003_pt1 | contig 17750 bp, 11 predicted proteins | sample HoacroProtozoa21_FD_119630 | JGI IMG/M metagenome (GOLD analysis project Ga0181612, IMG submission 119630) | Hoatzin crop microbial communities from Cojedes, Venezuel. Combined Assembly of Gp0051906, Gp0051904, Gp0051908 | reverse complement strand
TTTTCTCTCTATCTGCTTTTCTACCCCTGTCTTGTTGCCTTCTCATCCTCATCTCCCTGCTTCATAATTTATTCTTTTATTCTCTGTCCCCTGTTTCTCTTTGCTATCTTTTACTTGAATTGCACCATGCTACCTGACTCACACCTTCTAAAATGCATGTCAACCATATTGGTCAGAAAGGGAAGTAAAGGCAAGCAGGACTGCTTGAGTGGGCACCTTATACCTCAGCCTCAGATCTTCCAGAGGAGTTTAGACAGCTGCTCAGCTTTAACACTTCATGCCCATTGATTCTGAGTAGGGGCCTGAGTCTCTGGTCCCAGGTCAGCAATGTTATCCATCCCACACTGCAGCCCCTTAGCAAGACCCAGCAACGTAGTCTCACAAAATTTCAGCTGTTAATGACAGAAGTGGCCAATGTACGTGGTCACTTTTTACCGTGCTCACATCACCTACTTCCTAATTAAATTGCAGTTGTGTCGAGTGGGGGGATGTACTTATGCCTGAAACCATGATAAAAAACTGCTGGGGGAAGAGGTCAAGAGGAGAAAAGGACAGAGTAATATGGAAACATAGGCATCATGGTGACTGGTGGACTGCCAGTTTGTGGATTGCCCAACTTCACCAGGTTCTCAGGAGAATGAAGTCTCTATGCACATTCTTCTCTCTTTTGCTCTCTCCAGTGCTGCAGCAAGGAGAACTGCAGGAAACTGTGAGTAGGAAGGCAGATTTTCCAGTTGCCTTTGTAGGAATGGCCCACTTAACAGATGATACAATCAGGGTATTTACTCTTTTTTTGCTGCTTCCAGTAAGGGATACTCAAAAGCAAAATGCCCATTCATTGAGATGCCCAGTGTCCAAACCGGCTGGCACAAAGCAGCTAATCTTGTCCCCAGCAATCCTATTTGTTCAGGTGCAAAGCTAGAGCCTGCAGTAGCTACCAAGCTAAATACAGATGCAGGGGCCTAAAAAAAGAAGAAAAAAAAGGAGAGAAAGAAAGAAAGAAAGAAGGCCATTTCAGACAAGCCATAGTGAGCCCAAGCAAGTTTCAAGTAAATTAATTGTGGAACAGCACAGTGTACAATTTTGGCCTCCTAAAATGGAACATATTCCTTATAAAATGGGCATGCTGTGCAGCTCTCTGACATTTCCAAGTGAAACAATAGGACCACTAGAATGGAAAGTCTGCAGGAAGGGCAGACAAGGAAAGGAAGTTTAGGTTGAACAAAGGTTTAGTTCATTTTTACAGCCCTAGAGGAAGAGCAGTGCTGTACAGAAGCTGTTAATGATGGGCTGGATTGGACGGCCAAAACCAGTGCCAAGATCTAAATGTGGTTTTACTCCAAACTCCTCCCCAGCTGTCCTGATACCCCGCAGAATTTCCAGCTGGTGTGAACCCCACGGGCTTCTTGGACCAGCAAAAAAAAAACGAGGGGGGGGGGAGCAATCCTGTCCGTGGTTTGCACACTGCCTGCTTGCTTGATAAATGCAATTCACTTGCATGAAATAGCAAATCATTAAGCTTTGGCTGACAAACTTGCAAGTTGACCTAAACTCTTGGGTTGTAGGAAGGAACTGTGCTGTGCTGAGGGCTTGCTCAGGTAGCTATGGCAACTCTGATACTCCATTAGGCTTTGAACGAACTGTTCTTAAGTGAAAACAGCCTCAGCCTACCATCGCTGTTTAATAAATAATCCGCCAGCAGAGGAGAATTCAGGTTCGGAGAAGCTGTGCTTTCTTTCAACTAAGAGCTGGAAAATACAAAAGTAAAATTCAGCAAAGCCGTTTGCAGAGTTTCCATGACATTACTTTGTTCCTCCAGCATGTAAGCAAATCCCTCAGGCACACCGTGGGGCTTGGCAGAGGGGTCCGGGGCCGAGGGACCCACTCCTCACTGCTGGGTACCCAGCAGGTAAATGCAGAATTGGAGCTCACAAACTGCGTTTGCTTGTAATCTCCCTGTTGTGCTTGAAGTAATTTCTAAGCTGTGTGTCATCATTTTAGATCTACACAAGCAAAATGAGACATTTCTTTGTATTAAGCAGTAAGGGAGAGACAAGGAGAGAAACCTTTTGAAATTGCTCATTCAGGACTGGCAGGGTGAGATTCAACCTGCTTAGTTCTGTGATATGTCAAAGTGCATCGAGGTCAGAAAAGAACACTGCACAGTTCCTGAGTGGGAATGATGTTTACAGGCTTTTCTTTTACAAGTTTGGATTCTGCCAGGGACATTACATGAGAACTTACAATTTGTTCTTTATAACTAAGAGCCGTTTTGAATAGTAGCCAGACAGTCTGGGCCAGGTTCTTCCTTTAGGCTGTAATGCAGCAAGGACCAGCCTCGGGGCCCGAAGTGAGTTTTCTGTTGCCTTCAGTTGAAGTTGGTCTAATTTGGCATCTCACAGGCATGAAGGTGGGCCACCTTGGTCAACAGTGGCCTTGTTTCTCCTGCCTCTCTCTGCAGTAGGGTGAAGGAGGGAGCGGCTTTGCCCTGCTGCTCAAGCTTGACCACGCCCTTTGAAGCCTGAGGCATCTCTTCCAGTATGTGTTTTGTGCATGGGTGGATGACCTCTCCTTCGCAAGGTAGGGTGGGCATCACAGCATATCCAGAAGTGTTGTCTTGTGAATAGAAGAAAGCTTCTGGGGCCAGCTGAGCATCTTCCACCAAGAGAGAGAATAGGTCTTACAGATACCTACCAAGATCTAAGGTATCATACAGTTCTAAGCATTTCAAAACCTGCCTCAGGCCAGTCTCCTGATCAGCAAGGAGAGCTCTCACCCACCTGTGACCTCCTTTCCCTCCAGCCATGGGCATGCTCTCTGCAAGGCAAGTGAAGGCACTGAGGGCCACAGTGTGCCCTTTCTTCCCTCCCTGCCCTCTCACTGTGTGAATCCCATCCAAGTCTGCCTGCCAATATCCACTGGTCTCTGCCAGCATAAACAGTGGCAGAGGGCCACAGGGGCTGCAATTCCACTTATGAGGAGAGGAACAATAAGAGATCAGTTTGGTCCAGAAATTGTATGGAAGTGGCCAAAATAGAGGCGTGACCAAAGCAAAGAGAAGACCTACAGAAAAGATACCTTCATGGTCTCTCCAAAACGCTACAGAACTGTGGTAGGGTCACTTCTGCCTTCCCCAGCTCCACAGCCTGGATGGAAGACAGCAGTTCAGACCCTCTGAATGTGGTCCCAAAGGGATGCAAGGGTCCAGCTCCATCAAGGAGAGACGCCTTCAGCTTTGTCCATTGGGTGTCAAAACCTATCAGCAGTGCCAGGCAAGAATGGAACCTGGTCACCACCCCAGGGCAAGCTAGGGGCAATGCCCGCAGCAGGGCCAGAGTGAGTGGGATGGCTGAGGAGATGGGGGGAAATGAGTTCCCTACTCGAAACCCCAGATCTGGAAGATGTCTTCCACCTTGTCACATCTTTTTTCTCAGGATCTGCTGGATCCTGAGCTGAAGATTAAGGCTTTCAGGCTATGGACACTATCTGGTTATTGTCTATGAGACTAGAACGTGAAGTCATTAAAAATAACTCCTCTTGCCACTACTCAAACAACTCTGTAGGGTTGAGTGACTGTAACGCGACTGGGCCTTTTGTCATTCTGAGTGCTGCTATTATAAGGCTGCAGTTTTGAGATTTGTGGAGAGCTAATTCCCCTCCAAACTAAGGCCAGACCAGAGCCAGGGCCTCATGCATGTCTCAGGGAGAGCAGGGTGCGGTGGCCATGCCTGGGTCCTCTCCCAGCTGAGGCAGCCCCCAAGCCACCAGGCTTTGGGGGATGCTCTGCACTGGGGACGGCTGATCACCTTCCACCGGGAGACTTGCCTGGAGTGAAGAAGTGAAGGTTTATCACTGCAATCTATCAATGTTTGGGCAAAGTGTACCTTTGTAGGTGAGATAAAGTTTCCACTCCTGACTGAAAAAAGGAGGGAGACGAAAGGGAGGGAGGTTCAGAGCCTAAGAATCCTAATGCTTAGATGCCTTAATTAAAGGTGAACTTTTCCTTTGGGGTGGTTGTAGTTAGAGTAGCAGGCAGAGAGAGACCTGACAGCACAAGCTAAACAGAGAGAAAAAAAGGCTCTTTCTTTTTTTCTTTTTCTTTTTTTTTTTTTTTTTTTCCAAGCATTCGCTTTGGCCTCAGTCTGAAATGGCTTTGAAACTGCAGACACCTTCATGTAAATGTTCTTAATAAAGAAAAAAAAAGTAGACTGCAGGACATTTGTAATCCTTCTGATTTAGATGTTTTAATAATGTGTGAGTTTATCTTGGAAGATGGTGGCTGACCTGGAATTAAAAGTATGGCTCTGCCAACATAATACTGAGAGCCCAGACAGAAGACTTAAGTATGATAGTATAATATGTGTCTGTGTATATATATACACACACATATATACACATACATATGTGTGTGCTATGTAAACACATCTCTAAATAATCATAAACTCTCTTTAAAAATTATTTCGACCAAAATTAAGGTATAGAGAACATTTGATTGGCTCAGACACTACAGAGTGGTGCCCCATGATATACTCATTTCCTATTCTGGTGTGGTTAATTGGGTATTTCAGTTTAATTACCACAGTCAATAGTACTTTCAGTTGAGTGTCTTAAGTGTTCATTTAATTTACTGTAGATTTAATAAGGCAGTGGTTGTATGTTAAAGCTGTTAACCATCTGGATGGGCTGCAAAGCCCATCTCTACTCTTGGGTAGCTGGGGCCTGATCCAAGACACACTGATGTCTACAACAGCCTTTCTGTTGACTTCAGGAGCTCTAAACCGGGGCTCCTTGGAGAGCAAGGAGGTGGGCAAATGCCTTTGGCTGTGGGCTTCCTGGTGGAGTTGTGTGAGGGAGGTTATTTTAAGGTGCTGTTTCTTTTCTGTAGGCAATTTCATAAAGTGGTAATCGCAGGAAGAGCAACCTGTGACTCGGGGCTTGGTGATTATGAGCTATGAGACTGAGCCTTATGGGTTAGGATTTAAAGTCAAAATTCAAGAGGCTTCTCACAGCTTGGGTAAGGAGGCCGTGAGCTGGGTCACACCTAGGAATAATTAAAATAAACACACCAATTTGACAACCCTCATGCAACTGAGAGAGCTATCTTGCCCCTGTCACAAGGTCTGGAAGAGCTATTCATCCTCCCTCCACCTCCTGCGAGTCACTAGCTCATGCCGTGGGTCAGGAAATACGTGGTTCTTCAGGTCTGGAGATCACTAACACACTGGGGAGCCAAAAGGGGCAACCAGCAGATATCAGCATTGTCTCTCCTGATTTCAGGTGCTCTCTTAAGTGGGAGCGTGATTTGTTAAGGCAAAGGATTATATGGCATAGGGCTGTGATCATAAGGTCTGGACTTTATAGCCTGGGGACATGCCCATCCTATCTTCCTTCACAGTCCTGCTTGCTAGCGGGCTTTGGTAAAACAGTAAAAAAACCACAGTATTGGATGTTTTAGAGGTATGCTAGTGCCTAAAGGTGCTGGCAGGTACTTGATTTCCAGGAACACCTGGGTGAGGAGTGGCCATACATGACATGTACCAATATCCTCATGACACAGACCACGTGCCTTGGATGGATGAGAAGATCTGGGGAAATACGAGGGGGTTTTAGGCAGAGGATGAGTACCAGGTTCCACAGCTCTGCGTGGGATAAGCAGGAGGAGGGTATTTTGGGGGATCCTAGAGCACCCCATCAGTGCAGGCCATGGTGACCCCATGGCTTGCCTCTTCCTCCAGTCGATGACTAGGTTTATCCAGCAACCCCCAGTCACGTAAGGCCAGTTATGTGATGTTGTCCAGACCCAGGGCCATAGCTGGCTGGCTGGCGAGCTGCAGGCAACATAGGAACTGCAGGTTCTTTGGGGCTGCAGGCTCCCATGGCCCCCAGGCTTGAAGCCAGGCTGCGTTTAAAAATGAGGAGCAGAAACGTCGGCAGGAACAGGACTCCAGCACATGAAATCAAGTGGAGGGAAATTCTTCTGCTGCAGAAAGTAGGCAAAAGGCAACTGGAGATGAATAGGCTGCCTGACAGTTGGCAGACGCGCAGACTGTCTGCCATAGATGGTAATATAGGCACTGCAACTATTATGGCATCTAAAGTCAAAAAAGCAATAAAAAGCTTTAACCTCTTCTATCTGGGAAAACAAACAGTGGCTTCAGATGCAGATGGTGGAGAGAAGTCTTTGCGACGCTTGTGACAGGCAAATGGTCTAGAAAGCTCTGCCGAGCTGTGTTTGGGATTAAGGGCTAGGAACGCCTGGGTTCGTGCTCTGTTTGTACTAGCTACACAGCCAGTTTTAAAAATTATATTACCACTGTTATTATAATGATAGTCCTATCACTACTGTTATTTTCTTAACACATCAAGGGAGCCTGGACAGCCACTCTTTATTTCTTACGTTGAGTGCAAACGGCGTTTAGGTTTTTGTGGAGATCAGACACCAGACGCATTCCTACATTCTTGTCCGATGTTCAATATTTTTCCATGAGTCAAGGAGAACAAGAATGGGCATATTGTGTAAATGCAAAACTCTGCCTTTTTAAACTGACACCATGGATTTCAGCCCTGCCTCTTTGTCTCTCTCCTCTGAGCAGGGGCTTTTCAGCCTGCCAGATTTTGTTACTTACTATCTTTGAAAACAGAGGGAGGGAAAAGTCAGCCCTTGTTAATTCATTGTCCCAGCTACCTAGCTAGCGGTGCTGTATCCTTAAGGACTGCTGGGGTTTCTTTGCTTTTCTGAGACGGTGAAGAGCTGCTGCTTTCCTGCCAGCTCCATTGTGTTCCCTTGGTGAAGGCCTGCGACATTAGAGGCACTTTAAAAAGAAGCGAGGAGTCTGTTGCAATAGGCATCCAACAAAAGTTCCTGCTGCAGTCCGCGCTTCCAGTAAACGCTGGTTTATAATCCAGATTTCAGGCTGCAGGCCTGGTTCTTAATAAAACACTGATACAGGTCAGCGTAGCTGCATCTGTTTACAGCAGCAGAAAATTTGGCTCACTGTCGCATCGGGCTCCAGTACAGATTCACAGAGAAGGATGTGCAGACAAGTATAAGCATATATGGGGTCCCCGGAATTTGAATTCCACTTGGGGAACGTGGCAAAACACTTTCCTGCCTCGATTTTTTAAAGTGCATGTGAAAGGTGCCTGTTTGATGACCTGAAGACTTAACTCCTCCGTGCCTGCCAGAGCAACAGCTGCCCTGGAGACTGCTCGGATTTGGTCCGTGTCCCAAGCAGGATTTCATGGCCTGCCTTTCCAAAGGCTTCGCCTAAGTACAGACCACCATAGACAGAAGTCTATGTGCAAACAGAGTAAGACTTTTTTTGTAGACAGAGATTTCTTTGAATTTTTGCAGATATTTTAGTAAGCTATAAAATGCATATTCCCACACCATAAATGAGAATAAATATATATCTACCAACGCAAGTCTAGTCCAAGTAATAAGCAAGCAAAGTTTCACTGAAGTGCTTTGACAAGCCTGTGTTTTTGGTCACTGTTTCTGAGAGTGGAAAGTTGGTAAGTGCCCTCTGAGCACATTTGACCCAGAGCTTCCTGGCTAAGGCTTATGAAAGAGAGGGGAGCATACGAAGGGCGAAAGGAACTAATTAGCACCAAGAATGATGTGATCATTTGTCCACTAGGAACCGGTCTGCTGCCTCCAGAGTTTCATATATAGCAGTTTGCTGTGCAGCCCTTCGACTGTAACGATTTCTAGGTACCATTAGCTGGTGCTGTAAAGGTGAAAGGTTTTGCATTAGTTATCAAAACAGAAAATTATTTTTTATCCAGTCTAGTATTTTCTAAATTATATCAGGATGCATATTTTGACACCTAAATAGATGCTTGCTTTTCAGAGGTGCTGAATGTGCATTGGTGTCTTTTGGAATTTATCTGGAAAACAGGGCTAGTTATTAATGCATTTGACACTGTCTAAATGCATGAAGAGTATTTTTCAGAAAAATATATAAAGTCCTTGTCATGGAACCTTATAATCAAGGAGGGAGAAACAAAGTCCGGCAAAGTCCATTTAAAGACTTGGATACCTAAATGGACTTAAGATCAGGCTTAAGGAAAAGCGAAATTTAGCAACTCAGATTCATCTGATGCCGAATTAGTTTGCTTGGTCAACCCTTTGATTGTTTACGTCATTTAAAAGCTGCTGATCTGATGCTTTCCCTGCAGGAATCTGAATAGAAACAGATTGCCATTTCTTGGGTGCATTGTCACTTATGGCTTTCATCTCTTCCTCCTCCTTCAGCATATATATCTTTGACTTGGAGACAAGTCAAATTTATATATTTCCTCCACTCAGTCTACATTCAAAGTTTTCCAGTTACATACCAGATCTGTCTTAGAAGTGAACAACAAAAGGATGAGAGGCAAGGAACGCAAGTTGCTAACTAGATGTAAGGAAAAACAGGGGAGCTGGAATGGGGCCCAGGAGGGTTGTGGAGTCTTCATTCTTGGATGCGTTCGACACTTGCCTGGACAATGTCCTAAGGAATCTGATGTAACTTTGAAGGTAGCTCTGCTTTCAGCAGGGCCTGGACCACATGATATCTGGAGGTCCTTTCACAGCTGCATCATTTCATGATCCTAAAGGTCTTCTGAGGAACTCTTCGCTAAGACTTTACCACAATACTTTTATTTTCTTTCTGTGAATAATATGGTAAATGGACAAGTAGCAAATAAACTCTCTTTCTACTGCACTAGTGGTCTGCAGAGCTTGAATTTAAGAGACACAGCTATGGAGCTATATGACTGCAGAGGGTTTCCACTGCATGAGTCTTGGTGGGGACTTACTCCAGGTGCCTGGACTCTCTTATCCAAGCCAGCAGAGCAGTGGAACAGTTCTGCTTCTGGCCACATGTGGTGCCTCATTGACATGTAGGCTACAAAAATGATGCAGCACTGATGCAACAAAGATCAGTTACAGTTGAGGGAATCTGAAGAGTCCTGGGCTGAGCAATTTTCATTCTGTAGCCAAAGAAATGCTGTTTCTTGTGATGGTTGTGGTACCTGTGTCCAGTCTTGCAGGAGGGTGTCCCCTTGTCACAGTGTGTTGTGTTAGGAAGGAGAAGCTATTCCACTCTATTCCACTCAGTCATTGCCAAAAAGGGTTTTCTTCTCATTTTGAATTTTCAAAGCCAGCGATCACAATTGGCCCTAGAAACAGGCTCAAGGATGCTGTGGAGGAAAATATGACTTTAAGAATGACTCTTATCTTTGAGAGGCCTAGAACTGCTCATTTTTCAGTGCTGTTTCTATTTGCATGAATTCACTCAACAAGCAATCGGTGCACATACATAGGCAACACGGCATATAGGAAGCATCAATTGTAATGAATCCACTTCTGTCTCATTCACTGAAAACGAACACGAGGGCCAAAAATACCTGAAAGTTTTGTGGTGACCCTTCGTGGTTTCCCACCACAGGAGATGTAATGCATAGCTGGTGGGGATGGGCTCCTCTCCAGAACTGCCAGGAGCATCTTCATCAGCTGCTTAGCATCCGACTGTGTCTCGTGGGACTCAGTGATGAGTCTAGGACCAATGATCCCCTTGAAGAAAGCTGGAGTTGGGTTAAACGCATTCAGTACAAAGGCTGCTAGGAGGCTGGATGGTTGCAGAGATGTGAGCGTGCACAGCAGGGGATTGCACTGATGGCCTTAGTCACTGGCATTGCTGCTCCAAGCCACAAACCACAGTGTGTGCTCAGCAGCGGGGCCTTGCCTCAGAGGGGCAGGACAAAGGAGCTGAAAGGCTGTAGTGTGCGAACCGCGTCACTGTGTCCCTAGGGAGGTTTGCAAGTCCCGCCATGGCACTGTCTCCCTGAGCCTCCCCACAGTCGATCGGAGGGTTGCTGAGGGCACGGCCATTGAGCCTGTCTCCCACAGATGGGCCAAGGCATGGCTCTCATGCTTGCTTTCCCTCTTTTACCGCTTCCCTGCACCAGGTTTTGTCTTCACATACTCAGCCTGCCTATTCAGTGACCAGTGTAACACTGTCCAATGCTACATTTTAAACCATGTGATGATGATGGCATGTGGTGCAGAATTACCAGCTCTGGAGACACAGGAACCCTATTGCAATGTCGTCTCCTTTTGCCAAAGCAAATCTCTTTGCTAAACCCAAGCTTTCGCTAGATGCCCTGTACTATCAAATATTCACTTTGCTAATCAGAGAAAAAGAAAACCAGAAAACTTATTTTCACTTTTTTTTGGAGACATCTCCATGCATTTGACTTATCTACTTGTGCAAACATCTTTCACTCATCCTCTTCTACTCCGTTTGTCATTTTTCACATCCCTTCTAAGCATGATCTTCTAAGCTTTTCAGTACCTGAATGATTGTGGGTTTTTTTAGCTTGTAGGGGCCTTTCCCTTACCCCAGATTGTTCCTGGTCCCCTCTATCCATGCTGGCCTTTTCCAGCTCCTGGAGCACTCCTTCCTGGGTGGTTGCTTGTTTCCAAAACTTTCCATTCACCCTCTCTGGCCATTGTCTTGGGTTTGTCTTCTTTCAACCTTCTCATATTATCAAGATGTTACTCAAAGAAAGACCAAATAATGAAGTCACCTGAAAGGCAACATATGCTAGTCCAAAATAATAAGGCATTCAAGGTTCCTGTAACCTGCTAATGATCTTCCATTGTCTCAGACCAATTTTTACTATTCATTCTTATTCTGTCATTCTGTTTGTGTTTACAGGCTAAAGCTGGAACTCGGGAGTACAATTAATAGTAAACATTTAGATACTGGTCAAATTACTCCCATTTTTACAGTTTTCTTCCAGACTTTGAAGTGCTGGAAACACAGAAGTTGTGAAACATGGCCAGACATGTGTCCTTTCTAAACCCTTGCAGCATCTCATCAATAGCAATGACAAATATATCAGGGGAAGGTAAGTGATCACTTTGATAGGCCACCACTCCTCCCACTTACCTCTTTCTCCCCTGACCACTAGCAATGGTAGCTAGTCCCTATGAACCATAGACTGGTTTGAACCTTGATGTTTAATATTTCACATCCGCTTCTAAATATTTTATCGTCACCTTTCATAAGTCAGCATCTTCCCATTTCCAAACAAATGGTCAGTCCCTCTTTGGATCTTGCTGAGCTCTGGATCTGTGATGTAGATGCTCAGACTCTATCCACCTTTGAAGAAAAAGTTTACCATTTCATTTGGATTGAATTTATTGCTGTTGAAGTTTGCTAAATACCCTCTTGATCTGCAGTTAATCTGTTAGAGTCTTATTATATAGATTTCCAAAATTTTCTGTTTTATTTGTCCCCTCTATTGTCCATTCTCTTCATAGGAGTAATGTCAAAGCTCTTAAATCATTGTTGTTGCTTGTCTCCAAAATCCTCAAAATTTTTGCCTGTTCTGCTCATATAGGTCAAACTCTTGGTGAGGTGCACTTGGCCTGTTTTGACACTGCATGTTTTAGCTGAAGGTTTTGAAAATGACTGTGAAGTACTGCTTTTACTTTATGTCCTTCTTAATGAGGTGAACAGGCGTGATGGGGAGAGGCAGGGAGAAGATGCTAATATAGATCAAACCCAGCCATCAAGCAAGTGCAACAACCTTGATAGAGATGTTCCCTTACCATAGTCCTGGATTTGATCTGAAATGTCACTTCTTCACCAAAATGTTTGGCACAGGATCAGAACTCCTTCCTCCAAACAAGAAGCCATTTTGCCTGTTGCTCGTTAAGAGTCTTAGCTGATGCAGCAATGGAAGGCAGTTCTCAATGAAGTTGGCCCTTCTTGTCCTGGCTGATAGAGTCTGATGCTGGAAGCATGACTGGGTAATCTGCTGAAGGGATCTTTATTTTTCAGTTGGCAAGTGATGACTGTATCTCCTGTGAACTGTAACTTACTCTGCAGGAGACCTCAAGACCAAAAAGTTGGCCTGAGTGTCCTGTGTGACGCATTGATTTGCAGAAAAAGAGAAACAGTCGAAGTATTTCCTTATTTTCCAAGGCCGGATGGATCACTGATGTCTTCCTCCATTGACTGAACTTTCGATACACGGTGTTGCAGAGGAGATATAGGTGCTTAGACAGGTAATAAAAGCCCACCTGTGGGCATGGATATGTGCTCTAATGAAGCTACAAAGTATTTGCACAGCCAGTTTGGAAGCAATGCTTTACAGAAAACCAGGACCAGAGTGCTCTCGGCAGTCTTTCCTTAGGCGAAATCTGCTATGCTAACGATCTCTGAAAGATAAATCAAATAACAGCAGCTACATTTTTAAGGATTAGGAGCTTCCTGTGCAAGACAGTATATGTTTTTAATACTTTAAGCTGACTTATGAGACTGGTAAACAATGTGGAGTGTGGTGTTGGATGACCTCTTTTACATGCCTGATCATCTTGTCAACATTTATAATGCATTTGATATTTTCTTCTCATCGGGATAGGATCAGTTAAGCAGTCGCATTTCCCAAAGCTCAGGTTGCATTATGTGTTGTTCCACATTTCATGGTAATAAACGTTGACATAAATTTCTGTAGATTTCACATAAAGTGATACTTAATTTATTCAATGTTGAAAAGGATCTTAAAAAAAAAAAAAGAACAGAAAAGACTTCTCCAGAAGACAAATACACAGCTTGCAGGATAAGAAATACAGATTTTTCATGCCTATTTGTTTTGCACACAGTAATGACTGCTACATTCTGATCAGCAATCTTGACCTAGTTAAAGTTCTATTGTTTCTCTATGTTCCTATTCTTCTAAAAGACTGTGGCTAGACATGATATTTTATAATACATCAGATGTAAAATCTGCATAAAAAAATATAATTATTGTGCTTCAGCAACTTGGACCAAAGCCCTGACTTTATATTTGTAGGCAGTACACTGTGAATAATATGGATGCATTTTTAGGTTCGTATGTTCAGTTGGCAAGATATGTAATTTTTCCATAAGTGAAGGTAAATTGTGGGATTTCTAACATACTGATTACTATTCCAGCCTTGTTCCCAGCTAATGAGAATTAAGTGGATGCTTGTCAGCCAAGGAACATCCTTATTTGTTACTATGTATTCAGTTTTAGTGGCAGTTATTACAGTAGACCGGGAGAAAAACTTGTGTTGCTTCTCAGTCAGCATCATTGTTGACAGTGGTGCTTATGCCTAAGGATTAATCAGGGCTAGGAGGCCAGTGCAAGAGGCCCTGCATAGACACAGAGTCTCTTCCCAAAGGGCTTCTGGTCAGAAAGACATGGGTGGGTGGTGGGAAGGTTTGGTATGGGTAGAGCAAAAATCTCATGGCAGCAAACCTTGCTCCCTGTGATTGGAGTGGTCTCAGGAACTGATTAGCTAAATGGGAGAGGAGTGAGGCAGAGTGGTGGTGTGCTGCGTTGAGCTGCCGCGCTCACCGACAGTGTGGGGCTGAAGGCACCTGCTCCTCCTCCTCGCTGCTCAGAGAGAGCGGTTGGTCCAGTTCCTGAGGACACACTCAGAGAGGGCAGCGTGTAGGACCATGAAGAGGAGGAGGCATCTGGGGCTGAGCCTGTGCAGACTAGGCTGGAGTGGGAAACAGCATCTGCTGCTCTTGCATAGCTCTTTGCAACCGTTGTAGGACTGCCTTGACCCCACCACAGTGCTGTGAGGACACAGCAGCTCTCGGTGCCTCTCCTCATTGGGCGGTGTGCGCAGGGCCACTGCTCTGTCACTCAGTCCTACGTGAAAAATTAATGTTGTTTCCCAGATCCAGCAGATGGGACTTTCTGAACTTGGAGTGCTAAAATCTCTCTGAAGACAACTGTCATGTTTGTGTTCTCAGCCATATCAGGTAGAAGTTGCAAATGAAGACAAAAGATGAAAAATAAATATCGTCTTGCTGTGCAGAGAAAGTGCAGAGCAGAGGGGCTGGGGAGAGGTGCTCAGAAGAGGACCATGCTACTGAGATCTTCAGGAGAGACGTCAGGATGAACCTCATGTCCTGGGTGTGAGGAAGAGTGTGAACAGTGAGAGCCACCAGATTCCAGGAGATGTGTAGAAAAAGCTGTAATTATAGCCCTTCCTCCTGTTCCTAAAAAGTGCACCTGTATTCAGAAGAGGGCCATGAGGGTGTGTGTGTGATCACGGCATTTGGACCGGTGATGGCCCCAGAGGTGGCAGCTCAGGGCAGTGCCCCCTCCTTGTCCCTGCACCAGCCCCAGGGTGCCTCAGTGGCTCTGCAGCTGGCCACGGCATCAGTCACCACAACCCATATGTCCACTCCAAGGGGTGAGGAGACAAGGAGAGGGGTGCCCAGGCCTCCCGCATGCTGGGGAGATGCCCACAGCGGGGAGGCTCTGCGCTGGTGACCCCAAACCCTGCCCGGAGGGATGCTCCCTGGCCCGGCTCACCTGCGGGCACTGCAGGAGGTGGCACCGCAGGCAGCTGGCAGCAAACGCTGCAAACCACTGTTTTGAAAAGGAGAGCTGCTGTCGGTCAGGATCAGGCCCTAAATCCTGGGGGTGGTTCGCTGGGTCTGGCCCTGGGATGCAAAGGTGCTTTCACAGCATAAATAAGAAGTAGCATTCAGCATGTTTTTCTCCTTTGGAATGAATTCCTTTTTTTTTTCATTGTTTGAATATTTTCTGTATTGTTCATGTTGTTCCTTTACCCCTTCCCCGCCCCAGATTCAGTGAAGGATTTTGTTTACAGTGCAGCCATAGATACAGTCAGCACATATTGTGAGAAAGTCTAGGAAGTCCAGAAGGGACCTTTTAAAGTGAATTTGTCTGCTGCTTCTATATTAAAAGCATAAAATCCAAAGCTGCTCTTTTAACATCAGAATTATTACTCCACTTGAATCGCTAATGCTGCCGCGCTGCCTGCTTCAGAAAGTGTGATAATCGCTTGGGATTGAAGTCAGCAGCACATTACAAGTTTTATCCTCGTTGTACCACCACACAAGCTAAGAAAGCTGCAAACCTCAGCAGGAAAATGTGAGAGATGAGAAAACAAAGGTAGCAACAGATCTTCCTTTCACATCTTCAACTAATGAAGATTAGTGGAGAATTAAAACAATAACAATCTTTTGTTTTCTCTGTAGTTTGCTTGGAGCATTTTGGTGTTTTGGCCCAGTCTTAAGTGTCTAGCTATAAACATTTTGAGATGATAGTCAGACGTGTTGCTCACATGTCTGTGCAAGGCCAAGGATGGGGTGCACTGGGAAATTATTTTTTTGGGAGATCTGCAGGCGCTGTGGAGATACTCGGGCAAGTCAGAGGGACAAGCTGTGTTTTACCTGTCCTGAGAGCTGTGAAGCTCAAGACTGCCGGATGGCTGGCCTAGGACTTCTCTCAAGCACTATGCTCCTAGACATAGTTAAATGAAGTAAAAAGCAAATTCTAAAAGAAATCCAACTGAAGACGCTGCATGAATCATCTGAAAAATAAGACTTTAAATGAAAGTGAAACCACATGGTCTTTATCACTTCCTGCTGCCACAGACAAATTCTTCTCTTGGACATAATGGACAGTCCCTGTGTAAAGGAATACAAGGGTACATGGGTAATGTCAGAAATGGATCAAAGATATGATAAAAATATTGATAAATATGGATATTGTGGAGATAGCAATCTCTAAAATTTCTGCTTGACAAATTATGCTTTTACACCAAAGTTTCTGAAAAAGCTTCTGAGCCAGCAAAAAAAATCAATTTTCAGAAAAATCCTCTAGTTTTACATTTAGTAAAAAAATTCAACCAAAAGAAGGTGAAGCAAAAGCCTTTTTTTTTTTTTTTTTGCCAAGAGAGAAAGGGGTTGGTACCAGATTTTGATGAGCTCTAATTATTAGCTCGGTGGAACTCCTGCTGATTCGGGCTGGTGTCAGGGAGCATGAGAGAAGAGGCTGCCTCTCCTAAATCCCTGCTAAGACTCAGAATAAGTTTTAAACAGAAATTAATTGTCCCCCTGCACAGGACATGGTGTCACACTGGGTGGTTTAGACCAAGTTGTCTCTAAAGTTTTGTCCTCCACTGTTTAGCAGGCATGGTGGTGTTCGGTTGATGGTTGCACTTGATGATCTTAGAGGTCTTTTCCAGCCTTAACGATTCTATGATTCTATAACGTCCCTGAGCCGTTTGGCCAGTAACAGCGCTGCGCTGTCTTGCAAACGTCATCTCCAGAGGCTTCGCCCGTGCAGTTTTAACTTCAGAAGATCGGTGTATCTAGCCCTCCCTCGCCATCAGTGTGTGAACGCGTGCTGACTCAGCAGAGCCTGCCCAGCAAACAAGGCCTGGCAATAACGTGGGCTGCTGGGAAACGCCTGTGCTCTGTGATGGCTCACACCATGCTGCCCACCTACCGGCCGATGGAGCCGTGCGCGGAGGGTGTCCTCCTCTCCCGCTTACTGTCATGTTGCTCGTTTCCCATCACAGAGCCTTTCAGTATTACACAGTTTAAGCAGTTTGAGACGTGTAATTGCGAGCCCGTTTGATCTGAGGAATATGCCTGTGTGTTGTAGGAACTTTTGCTTTACATTTACTGACCCAAATCAATCCAGGCTTGCAAATTGGAAGAGACAGGGAGAGTCTGTGCTTTGCTTGGGGAAAAAGGGCTCGAGTACTGACTTTCAATCAGTCATTGGAAAATGTTGTTGCTTAGAGAAGTGTGAAGATTTGAGTGATCGAGCTATCATCTGCTCCTTTCTGAAAACAAAACAGGTGTAATGCTGGGGCGGCAGTGCCCGTAGAAGGCAGCGTGCAGATGAAATAGCAAGACAGATGGGGCTTGTGGTGGACACTGCTTGTCTCACTGAACAAACGCAGACAGGTCTCTCGTGAACATCCCTGCCACGTAACTGGTAACAGCTTGGTGCACGGAGGGAGAGGGGGCTTCATCCCTGTGGGCTGCTCACATACTTCCCACGCCCTCACCCTCCACATCCAATCTCATGGGGGAGGTGAAAGCAGGACCTTTCCAGCAGCCTCAGTGAAGTCCCCGAAGAGTCCCTGGCACATTTTCCGCCTTGCTCGCTCTCATGACTTCTTTAAGGCTGGGATATCTATTGCCCAAGGTGGTGTCAGCATTCAGAGGGCAGCATTTGCATGGTTTGCAGGAGATGTGATAAGCCAGCACTTGTTACTTCTTTAGAAATGCATAGTGCCCTTGGTGGTGGGCACTTCAACAGAGCAGATGCCATGAAACCAGGAGTCCTCCAGCCCACGTCAAGGGAGGGAGCGCTTCATTAAGAGATGAGTCTGGAAATTGTGGTGCTCTCCCTGGCTCTGCTGCCGACTTGTGCGTGTCACCAGGCAAACTGCTTCACAGCTCACCCGTATCTGCTAGCAGCTAGTTCAAATGCAGAAGAAAAGCAGCTACTACACACAGCGCAGTGCAACACCTGCCTTTTTAATCGTATCAGAAAGCCCAGTGCAGGCGCTCTGAAAATGTGAAGACATTTTAAACAGCTCCCTCTGATTCAAAACGTCAAGCAAAAGCAAAATTAACTCAGAAAGGTATATTAACCAAGTAAAGCATATACATATCCAGAGGATATAGTATTCATTATCTGTTCAGCCTTTCTGTCAGCAGCACATCTGAAAGCAAAACATGCTGCCAAGTCATGTATTCTGATGACCTGGGGACTTCCCCATTTCCCAGGAACATGAGTCTGGGGGCACGAGAATGATTTCTAATAAACACACTGACAGCAAAGATGATGGTAAAAGGAAGTGCAGCTTACCGTTTTTTTTTGCAAAGGAAAGTACAGTGACTCATGTGTCAGAAGGAACACGCTAGCCAAAGACACTC